>Ga0187771_10000611_pt1 | contig 22302 bp, 21 predicted proteins | sample 0116_SJ02_MP15_1_FD_133139 | JGI IMG/M metagenome (GOLD analysis project Ga0187771, IMG submission 133139) | Tropical peat soil microbial communities from peatlands in Department of Meta, Colombia - 0116_SJ02_MP15_10_MG | ecosystem: Environmental > Terrestrial > Soil > Wetlands > Peat | place... | reverse complement strand
TCATGGGCTCCGCACAGGCTGGCGCCCAGTCCGTGTACAAGCGCACGCACGGCACGTGCCCAGCGCCCGTGAGCCCCACGAGAGGCGCCACCGGGTCGAGTCGCTAGCCGACGTCGCGCAGCTGCCAGCGGGCACGTCAAGTGCGGGACGGGCTGCCGTGCCGACGCGCCTAGCGCGTCGCGCAGCTACGCGTAGACCGGCTCGCGCGCGCTCGAGACGATCCCCTCGATCTCCTCCGCGGCGCGGTCGAACTCCTCGTCGGAGAGCACCGGCGTGCCTTCGAACGGGAGATCGCGCTGCAGCTCGAGCCACGAGCGGCAGCCGGCGTACTCGTCCTTCACCTTGACCGTCACCGGTCGCGGGATGCGATAGGTGCGCAGCAGCAGGACGTGGAGCGGGTGACGGCGCTTCCACTCGAGCCGCTTCTCGGCGTAGTCGGGCGTCCAGACATAGAAGGGCGACAGGGCATCGACCACGCGCGGGTCGGTCACCGTGTACTGCGCCGCAACCTCGGCCCAGGCCCGGATCCGCACGCGGTCGGGCGGCAGCAGTGCGAGGCTCGAGCGAGCGCCCGGCAGCGAGGGCTCGCCATCAGCCCAGACACCCTCCTCGAGCGCGCGGCGCAGCTCCGGTCTGTGGGACTCGCGCACCAGGTCGGAGCGCTGGTGGTCGAAGGTCGGGTACAGGAAGAAGCGCTCGTACTCGACCTCGAAGTGCTTGTTCGGTTCGCGGATGCCGCCCTTGCGAAGAGTTACGAGCTGTTCGCCCTCCGCGAGCGCGCGAACAGTTACCGCCCATTCCTTGAACGCGATTGGCATAGAACCAGAGGATTTTTCGAGATGAGCCGTCGCGAAGCGTTGCAGGCAACGCCGCTAACGCGACCGTCAAAGGATACGCAATCAGTCCGAAAACGCCAAATTTCGCTGCAATTTGGAGCCTTTTCGGCTTTTCAGCCTGCGGCTAGAGATGCCGGCCCGTGCGGGCTTCTACGGCCTCGACCAATGCCGCAAAGTCGGCCTGCCATCGGCGGGCAGACTACCCAGGCTCAGATGGTTGTTCCCAGATTGATCGCACCCGAACGCGCCGGGCACAACCGATTTGGAGTCAACCCTCTCGGCCGTGACCGCCACCGCCTGGCGTCTCAATTCGGAGCCGCATGCCGGGCTCGAGCCTGCCGGCGCTCTTGGCGTCGATCCGCGCCCCGTCGAGCGCGTCGCGCCCGGGGGCTCCGTCAGCGCCGCCTGCGGCTCCGCGCGGCGCGTGGCGGCGACGTTCCGCGATCAGCGAGAAGTTCATCGGCTCGAGCGCCTCGATCTCGCGCACGACCCCGTCGCCGCCGCCGTAACGTCCCGCGCCGCCCGAGCCGCGCCGGCGCTCGTAGCGCGTGACGCGCAGCGGGTATGCGCGCTCGAGCGCCTCGACGGGCGTGTTCAGCGTGTTCGACATGGCCACGTGCACGCAGCTCGGGCCGTCCGCGTCCGGACACGCGCCCTGACCGCCGCCGATCGTCTCGTAATAGGAGAAGCGCTCGTTGCCGAGCGTCAGGTTGTTCATCGTTCCCTGGCCGAGGGCGCGCCCGAACGCGGCGAGCACGAGGTCGGCGATACGCGAGGAGGTCTCGACGTTGCCCGCTGCGACCGCCGCCGGTGCGCGCGCGTTGAGCAGGCTGCCCTCCGGCGCGATGATCTCGATCGGCCGGTAGGCGCCCGCGCTCGGCGGTGTCTGCGGGTCGGTCAGCACGCGCACGGCGAAGTAGCACGCCGACCGAGTCACCGCGAGCGGGCAGTTGAGGTTGCCCTCGTGCTGGCGCGGGCTGCCGCTGAAGTCGAGTGTCAGCCGCTCGCCGGCGACGGTCGCGCGCAGGACGAGCTCGAGGTCGCCCTCGCGAGCCTCGAGCACGTCGCGTACGCGCCGCTCACCGTCGCCGAGCGCCGCGATCGCAGCCCGCGCGCGCCGTTCTGCGTAGTCGAGCACAGAGTCGAGCGCGTCGCGCAGCCGCGCCACTCCGACGCGGCCGGCGAGCTCGGCGAGGCGCATCGCGCCGACGCGGTTGGCCGCGAGCTGAGCGCGCAGATCGGCGCGACGCTCCTGCGGCTGGCGCATCCTCACGACCAGCGCATCGATCGCGGACTCATCCAGCGGCTGCGGCGCGATGACGACGCCCTCCTCGCTCAGCGAGCGGCTGTCGGCGGGCATCGAGCCGACCGTTCGCCCACCGACATCAGCGTGGTGCGCGCGCGTCGCGGCAAAGCCGACCAGCTCGCCGTCGTGGAACGCCGGCGTGATCACGGTGATGTCAGGCAGGTGCGTGCCGCCCGCGAACGGGTCGTTGAGGATCCACGAGCGGCCCGGCGCCTGCGGACGGTCGCGGACCGCGGCGACCGCGGCTGGCATCGCGCCCAGATGCACCGGGATGTGCTCCGCTTGCATCACCATCTCTCCGGCGGCGTTGAACAGCGCGCTCGAGGCGTCGCGTCGCTCCTTTATGTTCGGCGAGTACGCGGCCCGCACCAGCAGCGCACCCATCTCCTCGCAGGCCGCGCGCAGGGCGCCGAGCAGGACCTGTAGCTCGATCGGGTCGAGCCCGCGCTCGGTGGCGCTCATCGCCGACGCCTCAGCTCGATCGTGCCGTCGCTGAGCACGCGCGCGTCCCAGCTTGGCTCGATCAGGAGCGTGCTGTCCGCCATCGCGACGATCGCCGGGCTCGGCAGGCGCGCGCCGGGGCGCGGCGCGCCCTCGAGCACGGCAACCTCCAGCTCGGCGCCGCCGCGCCAGATGCGCGCCGTCGCACGCCGCGGAGCGACGCGCTCCGCCTGCCCGCGGACGGCCGGCTCGGGTCCCCAGACCGAGGCCGTGACCGTGACGAGCTCGACGGACGATGCGCGGTCGCGATAGCCGTATTCGCGATCGTGTGCCGCCTCGAAAAGCTCACGCAGCTCGCCGGCGCTCGCATCCACCGCAGCATCCACGGCGAGCTCGAACGACTGGCCGACGTAGCGCAGCCAGTAGCGGACGCGCTCGCGCGCCGGCTCGCCTCCGAGCTCGCGACGCGCCCGCTCGAGCAGCTCGGCTGGCCGCGCCGCCTCGAACGCTGCTGTCGCATCGCGCCGCGGCGGCGCCGCCGCGAGGCCGAACGCGGACAGCACGCCGGCGTTGCGCGGGCAGAGGATCCGATCGATGCCGAGCTCGTCGGCGATCGCGGCCGCATGCAGTGGGCCGGCACCGCCGAAGGGCAGCAGCGCGTAGCGCCGCGGGTCGATCCCGCGCGCCGTCGTCAGCGCGCGCAGCGCCCCCGCCATCTCGCTGTTCGCCACGCGCACGATGCCCGCCGCGGTCTCCTCGAGCTCGAGCCCGAGATCGCCCGCCAAGCGGTCCACGGCCGCCTCGGCGAGCGCGCGCTCGAGCATCACTCCGCCGGCCAGCGGCCGCCCCGGCGGCAGATGGCCGAGAACAGCGTGGGCGTCGGTGACCGTCGGCTCGCTGCCGCCCCTGCCGTAGGCGGCGGGACCGGGCCGCGCGCCGGCCGATCGCGGACCGACGCGCAGCGCGCCGCCGCTGTCGCGCCAGGCAAGTGATCCACCGCCGGCCCCGACAGTGTTGATGTCGAGGCTCGGCAGGGCGATCGGCCGCCCGCCGATCGTGCGCTCGGCGCTCTCGCGCAGCTCCAGGTCGTCGATCGAGCAGACGTCACACGATGTCCCGCCCATGTCGAAGCAGAGCAGATCGCGCGTACCAGCGCCGCTCGCCACGAGACGCGCGGCTTGGGCCCCGCCGGCCGGGCCGGAGAGCACCGTCACCGCGGCATGAGCGGCCGCCGCGTCTGCGCTCGCCAACCCGCCCGAGGACTGCATCACCGCCGGAGCCGGCAGCCCAAGGCTGCGGGCCCGCTGCGACAGCGCTCGTAGGTAGCCGCCGAGCAGTGGCGAGAGCGCGGCGTCGATCTCGGTGGTGACGCCACGCTCGTACTCACGCGGCGTAGCGCTCACCTCATGCGAGAGCGAGACGTGAACTTCTGGCAGGCGCCGGCGCAGCGTCCTCCCGACCGCGATCTCGTGCGCGGGCTGCGCCGAAGCATGCAGCAGGACGACCGCGACCGCCTCGACCTCCGCGCCGGCGAGGCGCTCAGTCAGAGCATCGAGATCAAGCGGCGCCCGCAGCGGCCCGTGCGGCCCCATCCGCTCCGCGAGGCCGAAACGCAGCTCCGCCGGTACGAGCGGTGCCGGCCGCGCGACGCACAGCCGGTAGAGGTCCACGCGCGCCTGGCGCCCGAGCTCGATCAGGTCGGTGAAGCCCTCGGTTGCCACGAGCGCAGTCCTCGCCGAGCGTCCCTCCAGCAGCGCATTGGTCGCAACCGTGGTCCCATGCGCGAACGCCTCGACGGCTGAGCCGCGGACGCCCGCTGCGGAGAGCACCGCCGCGATCGCCGCAGCGACGCCCTCCGCCTCGTCGCCAGGCGTCGTGGGCGCCTTTCCGCTCCACAGCTCCCGATCTCCCACCAGCACCGCGTCGGTGAAGGTCCCCCCGACATCTACACCCAGAATCACATCCCGAACGCTATCCCCGAGCGGATGACTGGAGAACGCATGGGAGCGCCCGCCCCAACCGAGATCAGCAAAAGGAGCGGGCGGCGGCGAAGCCGCCGAGCCGCAACGCTAAGCCGCCAGAGCCGCCTCTTCGTGCTCGGTCTCGGCTAGGTGCTGGTGCGATGGGCAATAGCCGTTGCGCGACAGTGGGGTGCGCTGACAAGGCGTGCCCTTGCGTGTCATCGCGCGGCACTGCAGCGGGTTGCCATCGGCGTCGCAGCCGGCGGCAGGAAGGGACGCGAGGAACTCGTCGGCGAGCGTTATGTAATGCGAGATGATCGCGTAGACCTGGCGCTGGCGGGCGACGGGGAAGTAGCTGCGCACATCGCAGAACAGGCTGCGCGCCGGTCGCGCGAAGTAGTGGCGGTCGTTCGCCAGCCGCCGGACGGCGGCCTCGCAGGCGTGCAAGACGTGGAGCTGGTCCTCGAGGTGATGGCGGCCGCCGTTGCGGCGCTCGACCAGCGGCGCCAGCTCCCGGTAGATCCCCCGACTGAACTGATACATCAAGTCCGCCTTCCTTGGACCTCTTGCGCGCGCCGGCCAGCAACGCTGCGCTCCTTCGCCGTGCAGTGTGCAGCCGGCGTATGAAGGCAACCATTCGGTCTTGTTAGGGCTGGCTTAAGCGCCCACCGGCGCGAGCCGATCAGCGCCAGCGCTCGAGCCTGGCGATGCCGTCAGCGCCGAGTACCGTGTGCATCTGCTCGAGTGCCGGGTCGGGCTTCGGGTGCTCCACGCGACAGTGGACGCCGCGCGTCTCCGCGCGCAGCAGCGCACAGGTTGCGATCGCCCGCGCGAGCGGATGGGGATCGTCGAGCAGCTCCTGCAGGTCGTCTGCGCTCCGGCGCAGGCCGGCCAAACGCCAGAGCGCCGCCTTGGTCTCATGCGTCACGGCGAGGCTCGGCGTGGGGACCGGCTGCGGCTTTGCCCGCTCAGCGAGCGGCGGCTCGCGCAACGCAGCCGCGGCCGCGCGTGCACCGAACACGAAGCACTCACTGAGCGAGTTCGACGCCAGGCGGTTGGCGCCGTGAAGGCCCGTGCATGAGGACTCGCCGACAGCGTAGAGCCCGGGCAGCGCCGAGCGACCCTCGAGGTCGGTCGTGATGCCGCCGACCATGTAGTGCGCAGCAGGAGCCACCGGTACGAGCTCACGCGTGACATCGAGTCCCGCTTCGGAAAGCGCTTCAACGATGTTCGGAAACAGCGCCGGGTCGACCTCGCGCATATCGAGCCAGACGTTGCGCTCGCCGCTCTCACCCAGTCGTGCATCGATCGCGCGGCTCACCTCGTCCCGCGGCGCGAGCTCGTCGACGAAGCGCTCACCGTGCGAGTCGAGCAGCCGCCCTCCCTCGCCGCGGATCGCTTCGGTCATCAGGAAACCCTCGCGGCCGGCCACGCCCGTGACGGCAGTCGGGTGGAACTGCATGAACTCGAGGTCCGCGAGCTGTGCCCCGGCGGCGTGGGCGAGGAGCATCCCGCTGCCGAGCGAGCCCGGTGGATTGGTCGTTCGCGACCACAGCGCCGCGGCTCCACCCGCGCAGATCACCACCGCGCGCGCATAGATCCGGCGGCCGTCGTCGCAGCTCACGCCCGCGCAGCGCCCGTTGTCGAGCAGCAGCGCCACAGCGCGCGCGTGCTCGAGGATCTCGATCCGAGGCTCGGCAGCCGCGAGCGCGGAGAGCTGGCGGACGACCCGCCGGCCGGTGGCGCTGCCACCGGCGTGCACGATCCGCCGCACCGAGTGACCGCCCTCGAGCCCGAGCGCGAGCTGCCCGCGGCGATCCGCGTCGAAGCGCACCCCCAGCCGCTCGAGGTCGAGCACGCGTCCCGGCGCTTCGTCACACAGGACGCGCGCCGCAGACTCCCGCACGAGGCCGCGACCGGCCACCTCGGTGTCCCGCAGGTGGACCTCGGCGCTGTCCTCGACCGACAGAGCGGCGGCTAGCCCGCCCTGCGCCCAGTAGCTCGCGGTCTGGGCGAACGACGATGCGGCGAGCAGCGCCGTGCGCCCGCCGCCCGCGGCGGCGAGCAGCGAGACGTACAGCCCGGCGGCGCCGGCCCCGACGACCGCCAGATCGGCATCGATGGGGGAGCTGCTCGCCATGCGGCGTGTACCGTACCTCGACGACCGCAGCGGTTTACATCAGCCACCCCGCCATGCTCGAGCACGAGACCGGGCTCCATCCGGAGCGGCCGGACCGGATCCGTGCGATCGAGGAACGGCTCGAACGCGTCGGCTGGCACGGCTTCGAGCGCTGCGAGGCGCCGGCGGTCGATCGCGCGCTGCTCGAGCAGGTCCACTTCCATGAGTACGTCGCCGCAATCCAGGCGTACTGCGAGCGCGGCGGCGGTGCGATCGACGCCGACACCATCGTCGGGCCGGGCTCATGGGAGGCGGCGTTGCGCTCGGCCGGCGCCGCCGTCGAGCTCGTTGAGCGGCTGCTGAGTGGCCGCGCGAGCACCGGGTTCGCGGCCAGCCGTCCTCCGGGCCATCACGCGAAGCAGGCGCGGGCGATGGGCTTCTGCCTGTTCAACAACGTTGCGCTCGCCGCGACCCACGCGCTGCGCGAGCACAGCATCGAGCGGGTCCTGATCCTCGACTGGGACGTACACCACGGCAATGGCACGAACGACATCTTCGCTCGCAGCGCGCAAGTGCTCTACATCTCGATCCACCAGGCCGGCCTCTATCCCGGCACCGGTGAGGTGAGCGATCACGGGAGCGGCGACGGGATCGGCTTCACGCTCAACCTCCCGGTGCCGCCGGGCTCCGGCGACGAGGTCTTCTGCGGGCTCGTGGACCTACGTGTCGTGCCGCTCGCGCGCCAATTCGAGCCCGAGCTCGTGCTCGTCTCCGCCGGCTTCGACGCGCACAGCGAGGATCCGCTCGCCGACTGCCTCGTGACTGACACCGGCTATGGGCGGATGACGGCCGCGATGCGTGACCTCGGCGCTGAGCTAGACGTACCCGTCGGTCTCGTGCTGGAGGGCGGTTACGAACTCGACGCGCTTGCCCGCTCCGTCGATGTGACGCTCGGGGAGCTGGCCAAGCTCAGCCGCGACTGATCAGCTCACCCCGGTCGTCATCGCGCCGCCTCCGACGCGGTCGAGCGTGAGCTCACGTGCTCGCTGACCGCGGCGCGACCGGCCGGCGCTGGCCGCAGCCTGGGCAGAAGCGCGCGCTGCTGTCGTGAATGGTCGAGCACTGCGGGCACGAGGTGATGCCCGGCTCGCGCAGCAGCGCGAGCTCTCGGCGCTCGCCCAGCGCCCGCTCGAGCCGTTCGCGCTCATCGTCGAGCGCGGCGAGCGCGCCGAGCTGTGCATCCACCGCCGCGTTCTCGCGGCCCTGGCGGTGCGACTCGAGCACGAGGCTGCCGAGTTCGCGCAGCGCGAGCTCGCGACGCCGCCCGAGGTAGGCGAGTCGCCGGCGCAACCGCGCCCGCTCAAGGAAGCTGGTAGCGCTGGCGTCGCCAGGCGGCTGCGTGGGTGCGGGTGCCGCCGTGCGCTGCGTCACCGTGCCCGAACGACGCTCGGGAGAAGGTGTCGGGGCCTCCATCCGCGCCTATGCTAGCTGCGGTGCCGGCCGCGGGGCAGGACGATCGGGCGCAGCGTGCACCCCGTTCGGGGCACAGGCTGGGCCGTCATCCTCGCTGGCTCAGCGCCCGGACACCATGCCGACGCTCAAGTGCTTACTGATGGTGAAGCCATCACGCGCTGGTCGAGACTACGACGCTACAGAGCACTTGGGCTGCGCCACCGTAAGCGCGTGAAGGCGAGGACGCGGGGTCGCCGTGATTCCTTCGTGACAAACGCGAGTGCGACTGCGACCGGGTGTCGGGGCTCCCAGGACGGTCCGGTACCGCGCAGCCAGTTCAGCGCGTGGTGTCGCTCGGTCGAGATCGCAAGCGCGTGTTGCTGTGGGCCGAGGTCGCGACTGTTGCCGGGGCGAGTTAGCTAGCCCGAGCCTTGCCAGGCGACCGTGAAGGAGCTGTCTTTGGTGGTGTTCGTGAGGCGGCCGGGTGCGGCGAGAACCGGCCCGGTGGGGTCGATCTCCATGGTCCGGTGCGCGAAGATCGAGATCGGTTCGGAGGGCCCCCCCGTATCCGCGTTGGCGTCGGTGAAGGCGGCGGTTCCGAAATCGGACAGCAGCGAGCTCGTCGATGTGGTCGGAAGCTCGACGATCCACTCGGCGCTCGAGACCTCGGGCGGCGGGTCGGGAGCGGGGACCTTTGTCACGAACGTCCAGTTTGCGTTGTCGTCGTAGATCACGAAGGACCAGACGTACCCGTCGAAGCGGTCCGGCGGACTGACACCGACGCCCATCGCATCGCCTGGCGCGACCGGGTAGGACGAGGTCGGCAGGGCGACCGCGTAGCCGCCGTTGAGCGCCGGGTCGCCGAACATCTCATACCAGGCGTAGTAGCGCGGGGCGCCGTTCACGCAGTCCATCTCGACGCCATCCTGCTCGACCGTCTTGTCGTCGTAGCCGTCAAACCCGACCCACTGTGAGGACACCGTCGTCGCGGCCGGCGCGCAGTTGACCGCAGCCACGTCGAAGTCGCCGCCAACATCCTCGAAGCCCTGCCCGATCGCGACGTAGCCCGCCCAATTGCGCACCGGGGTCGTGGGAAGCGGCGGGCGTCCGCGCTCGAGGACCGTCAGATGCCCTCGGATATCGGGGCGGTCTCCGTACCAGGCAGCGAACACGATGCGGAACTTCCGCGCCTTGACGGCGAAGTTCGGCGGCAGCGTGGCCGTCATAACAGCCGACCCGTTATGGCAGTCGATGGGACCGCTAGCGTCCTGATCTGCACCACCATCTATGGCTCGCGACGTCCACCACAGGTAGCAGTCCGGACGACCGGCAACACGCCCAACCGGCACATCGGCAACGACCTGGATGGTGCCACCCGCGGCGGGCAGAACATGCGTCGAGACGGTCAGGCTGTAGCGCTTGCCGCCGGCCAGCGCCGGGGCGGCCACGACCGCCGCAGCGAGCACGCCCGCGCCTAGCACGCAGCAGACGCAGACGAGTGGGTGAGGCAATCGTCGCATGTGATCTCACCCGACTTATCGGCGTCCGCGAGCCCGCCGATGACCCATTCGATTTCATCGGTCCGAACGAAGGGCCGGCATTCATCGCTCTGGCTGTCTTCCTGCTGTTCCTGGCCGAAGCCGTCAGAGCCGTGCGAGCAGCGCGGCGACGGCTGGTGTCTAACTTCAACGTCTAGTCGGGGTGAGGAGGCTGGCCCAGGGCGCAACTACCCTCGCCCTGCCCGCGCGGCCGGCCCCGCAGCCGCAGCCAGCCCTTCCCACGCTGCGAGCACGCGACGCGCCATCACGTCGCTCGAGAACGCCTCCGCGCGAGCACGGCCCTCGATGCGCGGCTCCTCCGCGGCGAGCGCGGGCGCGAGGGCAGCCGCCCACGCGTCGCGGTGATACGGAGCGCAAAACGTGCCGGCGACGCCCGCGAGCGCCTGTGCATGGATCCCGACCGGGGTCGCCAGCACCGGGACGTCGCAGGCCAGCGCTTCGAGCACCGCGAGGCCGAAGCCCTCGGCGTCGGACGGGACGAGCACCGCGTTCGCGGCGTTGATCGCGAGCGTCACGTGGTCGGGCGCGGTCTGCCCGAGCGTCAGCAGCGGCACGTCGCCGGCCAGAGCGCGCGCGCGGTCGAAGCGCTTGCCGGCACGGGCCGGGTCGGACGGAAACAGCAGGTACGGGCCGTTCGGATCCAACCCGAGCGCGAGCCGCGCCGCGTGGCGCGGGATCGGACGGAAGCGCTCCATCGCCACGCCGCACGGGAGCACCGCAACCTCGCCGAGCGTCGCCGGCAGCTCGCGTGCGAGCGACTCAGAGACGGCCGCCACGAGATCCATGTGCGGCAGCGCAGCGAGAGTCAGCCGCCGCGTGCGGGGATGGCGCACGTCGGTCCCGTGCAGCGTCACCGCGTGGGGGACGTCGCGCAGCGCCAGTGCCGGCCACGCGGTCAAGCCGAAGTGCGCGTGCACGACGTCCAGCTCGCTCGCCATGAAGCGGCGCCGGAGAGCGAGTGCCGCCAGCGCATAGTTCGCTGGCCCCGGCGGGAACTCGAACAACTCGACCTCGACGCCGGTGATCCGCCGGAGTGCCGCCACCTGGTCGCGCACGAAGTTTCCCCGACCGGGGCTCGCGTGCGAAGGCGCCATGTTCGAGATGACGAGCGCCCGCACGGCGCGCCACGATACCCGGACGCGCATCTGGAATCATCACTGGCGGTGAGCGCGTCGCTTTCCACGCCGCGTGAGCGCCCGATCGCTGTCTTCGACTCGGGCGTCGGCGGCCTGACGGTGCTACAGGAGCTGCTTGTCGAGCTGCCCCACGAGGACTTTCTCTACCTCGGCGACACCGCGCGCTTCCCGTACGGCGAGCGCAGCCCGGCGGAGCTCGAGCGCTTCGCGCTCGAGATCGCGGAGTACCTGCTCGGCCGGCGCGCAAAGCTGCTCGTCGTTGCATGCAACGCGGCGAGCTCGGCGGCGCTCGATGCGCTCCGCGAGCGAATGCTGAGCACGACGCTTGGTGTCGAGGTGGTGGGCGTGATCGAGCCCGAGTCGCGGATCGCCGCAGAGCGCAGCATCAACCGGAGGATCGGGCTGCTCGCCACGCCGGCGACGGTCGCCAGCGGCGCCTACGCGCGCGCGGTGCGCGCCCACGCGCCCGACGCGACGCTCACCGAGGTCGCCTGCCCGCATCTCGCACCGATGATCCAGGATGGCTTCCCGATCAACGCACGTCTCGTCGAGGCGGTTCGTGAGTGTTGCGCGCCGCTGCGCGAGGCGGGAGTGGACACCGTGATCCTCGGCTGCACGCACTACCCGCTGATCGCGCCGATGCTCCAGCGCATGCTCGGCTCGGGCGTCAGCATGATCACCTCGGGCCGCGCGCTCGCACTCTCGATTGCCGGCTCGCTGGAACGCGCCGGCCTCGCGAGCCGGGCGACCGGCGAGGGCGACTACCGCTTCATGTGCACCGGCGACGTGGAGGCCTTCCGCGCCGTCGGCTCGCACTTCCTACAGCTCCCGATCGACCGGGTCGAGCACGTCGAGCTGAGCTCCGCGGTCGCGGCATGAACGGGCGCAGCTACGAGCGCGCGGCCGACGGACTGCGCCCAACGTCGATCGAGGTCGACTTCGTCAAGCCGGCGAGTGGCTCGGCGCTGATCACGGTCGGCGAGACGAAGGTGATCTGCACGGCCTCACTCGAACAGGGGGTGCCGCGCTGGCTCGCCGGGCAGGGCCGCGGCTGGCTGACCGCCGAGTACGGGATGCTCCCCGCGTCGACCGGAGAGCGCAAGGCGCGCGACGTGACGCGCGGGCGACTCGACGGGCGAACCGTCGAGATCCAGCGGCTGATCGGGCGCTCGCTGCGCGCCGTCGTCGACTTCGAGGCCCTCGGGGAGCGGACCGTCTACCTCGACTGCGACGTCCTGCAGGCGGACGGGGGGACTCGCTGCGCAGCGATAACGGGCGCCTATGTAGCCCTCGCCAGGGCCGCTTCGCGGGCCCTGGCTGCGGGCAGCTTCACGCGCAGCCCTCTGGTTGGGTCGGTCGCGGCGGTCTCCTGCGGCGTGGTCGACGGCGCGGCACTGGTCGACCTGGACTATGCGGAGGACTCGCGCGCTGAGGTCGATGCGAACGTCGTCATGACGGGGGATGGGGGGCTGGTGGAGGTGCAAGCGACCGCGGAGCGCACACCGCTTTCGAGGGCCCACCTGGACGCGCTGCTCGCACTCGCGGCTCGCGGGATCGAGCAGCTGCGCAGCGTCCAGCAGGCCGCGATCGACAGCTAGCGATGGCGCTGATCCTGGCGACGCGCAACGAGCACAAGCTGCGCGAGTTCCGTCGGCTGCTGGCGGTCACCGAGCTCGAACCGCTGCCCGACCACATCGAGCTGCCGCCGGAGAGGGGTGAGACGTTCGTTGAGAACGCGCTCAGCAAGGCGCGCGCGGCGGCGGCGGTGACCGGACGCGCGTCGATTGCCGACGACTCCGGGATCGCAGCCGACGCGCTTGACGGGGGTCCCGGCGTGCGCTCGGCGCGCTACGCCGGAGAGGGTGCGAGCGCCGGTGAGAACCTCGCACTGCTGATCGAGGAGGTGCCGCCGGGCACCGGCCTCCACTACGTCTGCGCGCTCGTCTACGTCGATCCGCGCAGCGGCGAGGAGCACGTCTTCGAGCGCCACTGCGACGGCGTCATGGCCGCGGCGCCGCGGGGCCGCCGCGGCTTCGGCTACGACCCGGTATTCGTGCCCGTCGATGACGGCACAGGACGCACGATGGCCGAGCTGAGCGACGCCGAGAAGGACGCGATCAGCCATCGCGGGCGGGCGTTGCGCGCGCTCGAGGACTGGCTCGCGACGCGCGGCTGATGCCTGGCGAGACGGGCACCCCCCATCACGAGGGGCAGGCGGGGCGTGCCGCGGCGCTCTCCGTCGTCTCCAACAGCACGCTGATCGCTGTCAAGCTCGTGGCCGGCATCGTGACCGGGTCGGTCGCGATCCTGACCGAGGCTGTCCACAGCTCGGTCGACCTGCTCGCCTCGATCGTCGCGCTCGTCTCGCTCCGCAAAGCCGGCGAGCCGGCCGACGCCGAGCACCTCTACGGCCACGACAAGATGGAGAACCTCGCCGCCGCGACCGAGGCGGCGCTGATTCTGCTCGGTGCGGGGATCATCACCTACGAGGCTGTCTCGCGGCTGATCAGTGGTGCGCACGTTCACACCGTCGGCGTCGGCATCGCCGTCATTGCCGCCTCCGCCGTCGTCAACGTCCTCGTCTCGCGCATCATCGCGCGGCACGCGCGCAGCACTCGCTCGGTCGCGCTCGAAGGCGACGCGATGCACCTCGGCGCTGACGCGCTCTCCTCGGTCGCGGTGCTCGGCGGCCTTGTGTTGATTGCGGCGACGCACGACTACTGGATCGATCCGGTCGTGGCGCTGGTCGTGGCGAGCGGGATCGTGATCGCCGGCGTGCGGCTTCTGCGCCGCGCCTCGCGGGCGCTCGTCGACGAGGCACTGCCGGAGCCCGACCTCGAGACGATCCGCACCGCGATCCACGAGGTCGGGGCGTCGCGCGGCGTCATCGGCTTCCACAAGCTGCGCAGCCGGGCCGCCGGTTCGCGCCGCTACATCGACGTGCACGTGCAGTTCGCCGCCGGCACGACGCTCGAGGCGGCACACCGCACCGCGCACGCGCTGACCGACGAGATCGCGCGACGCCTCGAAGGCGCCGACGTGCTCGTCCACCTCGAGCCCGAGGACCGCGCGCTTCCCGGGACCGAGCTGATCGGCGGCCGTGACGGGGAAGACGCTGGTGGTGGCTAAAGTCGGGCTGCGCCGTGAAGAACGACGCGCGCGACCCTCAGAAGCCGCTCAAAGAAGATTGATCGACGCCGACAGGCCGACCGCGACTGCCACCTCCGCGTAGCCGCGATAGTGCGCAAGGACGAGCAGGATCGCGGCGATCAGGCAGGCGAGCACGGTGAGCACCCAGGGAAGGCGTGCGAGCCGCATCTGCGTATCTTTGCGTGTCGTGCCGACGAGGGCGTTCGCGGATGAGCTTGCCGCGCGGGTCGCCGAGCGCGAGTCGCAGATCGTGCTCGGGCTCGACCCCGACCCGCAGCGCCTATGGCCGGTCGCCAGGTCGGCTCTCGAAGGCGAGGGTGACGTCGCGCAGCGGACCGCGCGCGCGGTGCTCGCGCACTGCCGGGCGGCGATCGACGCGGTCGCGGGCGCCTGCGTCGCGGTCAAGCCGCAGCTCGCGTGCTTCGAGCGGCTCGGCGGGCCCGGGATCGCAGCGCTGCACGAGGTCGTCGCGGCGGGCCGCGCGGCGGGGCTGCTCGTGCTCGCCGATGGCAAGCGCGGCGATGTGCCGGTCAGCGCCGCCGCCTATGCGCAGGCGCTCGCCGGTTCCACGCCGGGACCGCTGGGCGAGATCGAGGGGCTCGGCGTCGACGCGTTCACCGCCAACCCGCTGCTCGGGGTCGACGCGCTCGCGCCGCTGATCGCGACCGGCGCCGGCGTGTTCGTGCTCGTGCGCACCTCGAACCCGGGGGCGAGCGACATCCAGGACCTCGAGCTGGCCGCTGGCGGGCCGCTGTGGGAGCGCCTCGCGCGGCTCGTCGACGAGCTCGGGCAGCCGCGCGCGTGCGGGCTCAGCGACGTCGGCGCGGTGATCGGCGCGACCGTTCCCGAGCACCTCGCGCGCGCGCGCGAGCTGATGCCGCACGCCGCCTTCCTGCTGCCCGGGGTCGGGGCGCAGGGCGGGCGCGTCGAGGATCTCGAGCCGGCGTTCGCGCCGGGTCGAGCGGGCGGTCTCATCAGCGCTTCGCGCGGGATCGTCGAGGCCTACGCGGCGAATGACCGCCGACCCGCGGAGGCCGCGCGGGCGGAGGCCGAACGGCTGCGCGAGCTCGCGTGGGCGCTCGCCTGAACCCTGTCCGCCACCGCGTTCGCTAGCCTCGGACGTCAATGCGTGCTGCGATCGGGCGGGCGTTGGTGGTGGCGCCGTGCGTGCTCGCCTGCCTGGCGGCGAGCGCGGTCGGCCGTCCGCCCGGTGAGGTGATCGCGGCGCCCCCGGCACTCGCGGCGCAGGAGGCGGTCCTGATCGAGAGCGACACCGGGGCGACGGTCTACGCGACTCATGCGCAGCGCGAGGTCGCGATCGCCAGCACGACGAAGATGATGACCGCCTACGTCACGCTTCAGCATGAGCCGCTGAACAAGAAGCTCGTCGAGCGGCCGTACGTCGCCGGGCCGGGAGAGTCCCTGGCGGGGCTCGTGCCCGGCGATCGCTACAGCGTCGCCGACATGCTGCGCGCGATGCTCTTGCCGAGCGGCAACGACGTCGCGCACACGCTCGCGATCGACGTTGGCGGGACGATCCCGCACTTCATCGGCGAGATGAACGCGGCGGCGACAACGCTCGGCCTCGATCACACGCACTTCTCGACGCCTGTCGGCCTCGACACGCCGGGGAACTACTCGACCGCCCGCGACCTCGCCAAGCTCGCCCAGGTGCTCGAGGGCGACCGGTTCTTCGCGCGCGTCGTGCGCGAGCAGATCGCTTACCTTCCCGGCGGGATCGTCGTGCGCAATCGCAACGAGCTGCTCGGCACCTACCCGTTCGTCGTCGGTGTCAAGGATGGGCACACAGCGGATGCGGGTTGGTGTCTGGTCGGCGCCGCGCGCTGGCACGGCGTACATCTCGTGAGCGTCGTGCTCGGCGAGCCGGCCGAGTCGGACAGCTTCGACGACACGCTTGGGCTGCTGCGCTACGGCCTCAGCCTCTATCACCGGGTTCGTGTGGCGCTGGCCGGACACACCTACCTCGTCATCCCGGCGAACGGCGGCGCGCAGCAGGTGCCGCTCGTCGCCGCCCAGTCGGCAGCGGTCGTGGTTGAGCGCGGCGTCTCCTTCGACATCCAGTTCGCAGACGTCCCGCAGGCGCTGGAGGGGCCGGTGGTGGCGGGCGTGGCGGAGGCGGAGATGGTCGTGACCGAGAACGGACGGCAGGTCCTCTCGGTGCCGCTCGTCACGCAGAGCGCCATACCGGCCCCGCCGGTCCCGACCGGGTCGACGCTGCCCGGCACGGGAGCAACCACCCTGGCGCTGTTCCCGGGGGTGTAGCCTGCGCAATATGCGCAGTCCCGCGCGGCGGAGAGTGCGGCGTTGATCATCACCGTCACCCTCAATCCGGCGATCGACAAGTCGCTGTCGGTGCCGAGCCTGCGGCTTGGGCGCCGGCACCGGACCGTGGAGCTGCGAACGCTCGCCGGAGGCAAGGGCGTCAACGTCGCGCGGCTGCTGAAGACGCTCGACGTTCCGGTCATCGCGACCGGCTTCGCCGGCGGTCCCACCGGCACGCAGATCGTGGAGCAGTTGACGCGCGACCAGGTCGTCAACGACTTCGTGCAGATCCGTGAGGAGTCGCGCACCAACACCGTGCTGCTCGACCCCACGACGGGCGAGGAGACCGAGATCAACGAGCAGGGGCCGGCGGTCGACGCCAGCGAGCTCGCGCTGTTCCGCGACAAGCTGCTCTATCTCGCACGCGGTGCTGCGATCGTGGTGATCGCCGGCTCGCTGCCGCGCGGCGTGCAGCCCGACTTCTACGCGACGCTCGTCCGCGAGCTGCGCAAGCTCGGCGCGATGACGGTCGTCGACGCCGAGGGCGACGCGCTGCGCCAGGCGGTGCGCGCCGAGCCGGGCCTCGTCACGCCCAACGTGCACGAGGCGGAGGAGCTGATCGGCCAGGAGTTCGCCGACGACGACGATCGCGCCGGGGCGGTGCGCGAGATCGTCGAGCTCGGCGCGCGCGAGGCGCTGATGACGGCGCCCGACGGCTGCTGGGCGCAGATCTTCGTCGACGGCGTGCCGCAGCTGTATCGCGCGACGATCGAGCCACGCGAGCCGGTCGCGAAGGTCGGATCGGGTGACGCTTTTCTGGCCGGCTATTTGGCCGCGCGCTACAACGGCACGCCGGCTGCCGAGTGCCTGCGCTTCGCGGTCGCCTGTGGCGCGGAGTCAACCGAGCGCCTCGGCGCCGGGCTGCTCGACCCGCGCGCCGCCGAGCGGCTGCGCAACGAGGTCGAGCTGACCTCGTTCGAGCTTCCTGCCGGCGTCGGCTGAGGCGTCGCTCGGGCAGCGCCGTCGGTACGGACCGTCGTCGCGACGGGCGCTGGTATGCTCGCTGGAGGAGGTCGGAGGCGCCGGCGAGAGCGCCGTTGCGGCCACCGTCCTCTGTCCGCCCAGACACCTAGGATCGCCAAATGGAAGTAGAGATCGGCCGCGGCAAGAAGGCACGGCGCGCTTACGGCTTCGACGACATCGCGATCGTGCCCTCGCGGCGCACGCGCGACCCCGACGACATCGACATCACGTGGAAGCTCGGCGACTACCGCTTCGAGCTGCCGATGCTCGGGAGTGCGATGGACGGAGTCATCTCGCCGAAGACCGCGGGGATCATCGGGCGCCTCGGCGGGCTCGGCGTGCTCAACCTCGAGGGCATCTTCACCCGCTATGAGGACGCCGACGAGCAACTCGACCGGATCGCCTCGCTGCCGAAGGAGATCGCGACTCGCGAGATGCAGGAGATCTACCGCGAGCCGGTCAAGCCGGAGCTGATCGCCGAGCGGATCCGCGAGATCAAGGCCGAGGGAGTCGTCTGCGCGGCGTCGCTGACGCCGCAGCGCGTCCTGCGCTACTACGAGACCGCGCTCGATGCCGGACTCGACATCCTCGTGATCCAGGGGACCGTCGTATCGGGTGAGCACGTCTCCGCGACGACGACGCCGCTCAATCTCAAGGAGTTCATCCCGACGCTCGACATACCCGTGGTCGTCGGCGGATGTGCCTCCTACCACACAGGCCTTCACCTGATGCGGACCGGAGCCGCCGCAGTGCTCGTCGGCGTAGGCCCAGGCGCCGCCTGCACGACGCGCGGTGTGCTCGGCATCGGCGTGCCGCAGGCAACGGCGATAGCCGATGTCGCAGACGCCCGCTCGACGCACATGCTCGAGACGGGCGGGCTCGTCAAGGTCATCGCCGACGGCGGCATGCGCAACGGCGGCGACGTCTCCAAGGCGATCGCCTGCGGCGCCGACGCGGTGATGATCGGCAGCCCGCTCGCGCGTGCCTTCGAAGCGCCGGGCCGCGGCTTCCACTGGGGCATGGCCACGTTCCATCCGACGCTCCCGCGCGGCACGCGCGTGCAGACGACGCAGAACGCGACGCTCGAGGAGATCCTGATCGGACCGGCGAACGAGAACGACGGCACGCTCAACCTGTTCGGCGGCCTGCGTACCTCGATGGCGACCTGCGGCTACGCGGACATCGCGGAGTTCCAGCGCGCCGAGCTGATGGTCGCGCCGGCGCTCCAGACGGAGGGCAAGCAGCTGCAGCGCGACCAGGGCGTGGGCATGGCTTCGCTCGGGAAGGCGGCGGCGCTCGTCAATGACTGAGGTCAGGCGCCATTGAGCCAGACGCTCGCCGACGAGCACACGCCGGCGAGCGCTCCCGCGTGCCCGAACGGGCAGGAAGAGGTGCTCGTCGTCGACTTCGGCGGCCAGTACTCGCAGCTGATCGCGCGCCGCGTGCGCGAGTGCGGTGTCTACTCCGAGCTGCTACCGGCTGATGTCGGCGTCGATGCGATCGCGAAGCGCCGGCCGGCCGGGTTGATTCTGTCCGGCGGCCCGGCATCGGTTTACGCACCGGGCGCGCCTGATCTCGACCGTGGCTTGCTCGAGCTCGGGATTCCGGTGCTCGGCATCTGCTACGGCATGCAGCTGCTGGCGCACGCGCTCGGCGGCCTCGTTGAACGGGCCGAGGTCGGCGAGTTCGGTCGCGCCGAGCTGCACATCCACGCGCCGGGCCGGCTGTTTGCCTCGCTCCCCCTCGACCAGACCTGCTGGATGTCGCACCGCGACACGGTCAAGCGCGCCCCTGAAGGCTTCACCGAGCTCGCCTCCTCCGGCGTTTCCCCGGTCGCGGCGTTCGAGGACCAGGCGCGCGGTGTCTATGGCATCCAGTTCCACCCCGAGGTTGTGCACACGCCATACGGTCAGCAGATCCTCACGCGCTTCCTCGAGGACGTGTGTGGCTGCGAGCGAAACTGGTCGCCTGCCTCGATCATCGACGAGCAGGTTGCACGGATCCGCGCACAGGTCGGTGACGGCCAGGTGATCTGCGGCCTCTCGGGCGGCGTCGACTCCTCGGTCGCGGCACTGCTCGTGCACCGCGCCGTCGGCGACCAGCTCACGTGCGTGTTCGTCGACCACGGGCTTATGCGCAAGGGCGAGGGGGAGCAGGTGATCGCGGCCTTCCGCGACACGTTCAAGGTGCCGCTCGTCGCGGTCGACGCCGAACGGCGCTTCCTCGATCGCCTGCGCGGCGTCACCGACCCGGAGACCAAGCGCAAGCTGATCGGAGCGGAGTTCATTCGCGTCTTCGAGGAGGAGGCCGCAAAGCTGTCGGATGCTCGCTACCTCGTCCAGGGCACGCTCTATTCGGACGTGATCGAGTCGGGCGGGCGCAAGGGCTCGGCGACGATCAAGTCGCACCACAACGTCGGCGGGCTGCCCGACGATCTCCGCTTCGAGCTCGTCGAGCCGCTGCGAATGCTCTTCAAGGACGAGGTTCGAGCCGTCGGTGCTGAGCTCGGACTGCCCGAGCGCCTCGTCTGGCGCCAGCCATTCCCTGGCCCGGGACTCGCGATCCGCATCGTCGGCGGCGAGGCGACCAAGGAGCGCCTCGACCTGCTGCGCGACGCCGACCAGATCCTCCAGGACGAGATCCGCAAGGCCGGGCTGTACCGCGAGCTGTGGCAGTCCTTCTGCGTCTTGCCCGAGATCCGCACGGTCGGCGTCCAGGGCGACGAGCGCACCTACGGCAACGTGATCGTGATCCGCGCCGTCACCTCAGACGACGCGATGACAGCGGACTGGGCGCGCCTGCCCTACGACCTGCTCGAGCAGATCGCCTCGCGCATGATGGGCGAGCTCTCCGACGTGAACCGCGTCGTGCTCGACATTACGAGCAAGCCGCCTGGCACGATCGAGTGGGAGTAGGCGGCCGACTCCGCTTTGCGGAGTCGCCGCCGGCTTGAAGCAGCCGGTCAGGTGAGCGCCTGGTTTCCGCGCGAAGCGGGGTAGCGGCCGGCGCGGCCGGAATGCCTGGCGCGGGCGTCGACGCAGCAATCGGGTGGGGCGGGCTTGACTGTCGGGACCTCGCGAGCGGTCAGCCGCCCGGGCGCACGGGGAAACGGTCCAGTAACGTGGACGGCGCTGATGGCCCTGATCTTCGACACGGCCGCTGAGGAGTAAGCATGAGGATTGGAATCATTGGTGCGGGGAACATCGGCGGTGCGCTCGCCAAGCGCTTTGTCGAGCTGGGTCACGACGTATCGGTCGCGAACTCGCGCGGGCCTGACACGCTGCGAGAGCTGGAGAAGGAGACGGGCGCCAGCGCGGTCACCGTGCAGGATGCTGCCCGCGGGAAGGACGTGGTGGTGGTGACGATCCCGGAGAAGAACGTGCCGCAGCTGCCCAAGGACCTGTTCGACGGCGTCGGCGGCGAAGTCGTGCTGATCGATACCGGCAACTACTACTCGCAGCGTGACGGGCGGATCGACGGGATCGAGCGCGGCACGGCGGAGAGCGTGTGGGTCTCCCAGCAGCTTGGCAGGCCGGTGATTAAGGCCTTCAACAACATCCGAGCGCTGCACCTGCGCGACAACGGTCGACCGCAGGGCTCCCCGGGACGGATCGCGTTGCCGGTCGCCGGCGATGATCCGGCGGCGAAGTCGGTCGTGATGGGCCTCGTCGATGACCTCGGGTTTGACGCCGTCGACGCCGGCAGTCTCGAGGAGTCCTGGCGCCAGCAGCCGGGCACACCCGTGTACACCGCCGATCTGGATGCCGAGGGGGTGCGCCGAGCCCTCGCGCAGGCAGGTCCCGAACGGTCCGCCTAATTCCGCGCTCCCCCTTCGGTGCGGTAGCGAGCGCCTCCAGCGCACGATCGCTTCCACGCGTCTGGGGCAGTCTCAGTAGTCGGCGGCGACGTACGCCCAGGCGTTGACTCCCGAGGCCAGCATGACGGCAACGCGGACGTAGTCTTCGACCTCGTATTCATCGGCCCGTGCTAGTTCCTCGTCGGTGAGCTCGAGGCGCGCCCCTGTCACGGAATCGGTCGCAGCGCCTCGACGTAGGATCGGATGCCGGTCCGTTCCGCTCGTTGCGATGACGTTGCGATCGGTGATCTCGAGCCATTCGAGCCTGTAGCCGGGGAGCGAGTCCTCGATCGTTGCTACCGACCGGCCGAATAGCGCCGCCTGCACAGCTGGTTGGCGGAGCGTGCCGTAGGAGAACAGGCTGTTTGACACGGCACGGATGCTAATCCTGGCCGGCCCGCCTCCATTGCCCGACGCTCACGCGTAGTCGGACTCAGCGCGAGCGCGCCGGTAGCGCTCGTAGATCACCCGCGAGCCGAACGTCCTGGTCTCGATCAGCTCCAGCGGGACGTCCTCGGTGACCGGCGGCAGGAACGGAGTGCCTCCACCGACGACGATCGGATTGCGGAACATGCGCAGCTCATCGACCAGGCCGAGCTCGATCGCCGCTGCAGCCAGGCCGGCGCCGCCGATCTCGACGTCCTTATCAGTCGCGGCGAGCGCCGCGGCGACCTCCTCGACCAACGACCGCTCGGCGAGCCGAGCGTTGCCCTGGACGCTGTCCAGCGTGCGGCTGAAGACGACCTTCGGAAGCGCGCACCAGACATCGGCGAACGCGGCGTCGAGCTCGGTGACGCGCAGCGACGGATCCGTCTCCCACACCAGCATCGTCTCGTAGAGCTTGCGGCCGCACAGATGAAAGCCAAGCTCGCGCACCCGCGCGAGGTGGAAGCGAAACAGCTCCTCGTCAGGGACCGTCCACCCAAAGCCGCCCCCGCGGTCGGCAATGAAGCCGTCCACCGAAACGCTCATCGAGTAGATCAGCATGGCCTCGAGCTCATCGCGCCGCGGACGATGCCGCGATGAAGGACACCAGTGAGCGTGACGTCAGGCTCTCCCTCCCGGCCAGTAAGACCCCCACCAGACGAAGGCTAATCCCGCTGCCGCTCTCATGACGAAGCACGCGCCCGAGCCGCATGATCGTCTTCACGCGATCTCGAAACGTTTGCGCGACTTCGTC
>Ga0187771_10000610_pt1 | contig 22315 bp, 21 predicted proteins | sample 0116_SJ02_MP15_1_FD_133139 | JGI IMG/M metagenome (GOLD analysis project Ga0187771, IMG submission 133139) | Tropical peat soil microbial communities from peatlands in Department of Meta, Colombia - 0116_SJ02_MP15_10_MG | ecosystem: Environmental > Terrestrial > Soil > Wetlands > Peat | place... | reverse complement strand
ATGCAGTCTTTAGAGTCATATTGCACCGAGCCATAGACATGACCCCCGCACTAAAAATACACGGACAATGCATGCTTTTGATGTGCTAAAAATGTGCTAATTTTGTGCTGAAAGAAACCGAAAAGGATAAAATCATTATACTGATCGTAGTCGTTGGAGTACTAAAATCCGTTGATTTTACATTATGATCGGGAAACCAGCCGAAACACCAGGGTAATTAAATTTTCTTTAATTCACATTCACACGGCAGGGGTCGCTGGTTCAAACCCAGCGTCGTCTACCATAAAAAAATAAAGGGGTCAACCTCATCGGTTGACCCCTTTTCATTGGTAAAACACCTTTCAATGCAATGCCTGTCAACCAGCTTGCATCTTCTCTTCCTCTTCCTGGCGTGTCTTGCAGTCGATACAGAGCGTCGTAACTGGCCGCGCTTCGAGACGCTTGACGCTGATCTGACCGCCGCATTCTTCACACACGCCATAGGTACCGCCGTCGATCCGGGAAATAGCCTCGTCGATTTTCTTCAGCAGCTTCTGCTCCCGACCACGCAGTTTCAACAGGAAGTTGTTGTCCAGTTCAGCTACGGCTTGATCCGTAGGATCGGGAAAGCTTTCTTTTTCCGTGCTGATCTTGCTGCTCAGCGTGGCCTCAGCATCGGAAAGAAGGTCCTGCCGCTGTTTAAGAAGCTGTTTTTTAATGGCCAACAATTTTGTGTCCGCTACCATCATCACGACCTCTTCATGTAATGTAATGTTCGGGCTCGTGGTGCAGGATAACTTCACATGCCCGGCGAAACTTAAGTACGTAATATATCAAAAAAGTACAGAGGAGTCAATTGTTAAATAGCAAGAACTCTGCATGACGATTGCAGATTGACAAATTACATATGATACGGTAAATATAGCGTATGCTGAGCGAAAAACAAAAAATTCATAAGATCATGCGTTTAGGTGTCGAACTCACTGAAATCAAGGACGTTGACGTCCTCCTTGAACGGATCCTTCGCGAAGCAAGACACCTTGTAAGTGCCGATGCCGGCTCAATCTATATTAAGGAAGGCGACAAACTCAAATTCAGCTACACACAAAACGAAACACAAGAGAAAAAACTTGCGCCAGGCAAGAAGCTGATCTATTCCACCTTTTCCGTCCCGATCAATAATCAGTCGATTGCGGGCTATGTGGCGAATACCGGGGAAACCATGAATATTCCCGACGTGTATAAGCTTAAAGCCGGTCTGTCGTTTTCCTTTAATAAATCGTATGACGAACTCTCGGGATACCGTACCCAGTCGATGCTGACCTTTCCACTCAAGACCAACCGCGGAGAGACTATTGGCGTGCTCCAGTTGATCAATGCATATGACAGTCATGATAGGGTGATTCCTTTTTCAAAAAAGGACGAACCGCTCGTACTGCACTTCGCAAACATGGCGGCCGTTGCAATCGAACGGGCGCAGATGACCCGCACGATGATTCTCCGGACAATCAAAATGGCGGAGCTGCGCGATCCCAAGGAGACGGGCGCCCACGTGAACCGGGTCGCTGCCTATACTGTTGCGATCTATGAATCATGGGCGGGCAAACAGGGCATCTCCCGTGACGTAATCGAAAAGAACCAGGACATTCTGCGAATGGCAGCCATGCTTCATGATGTGGGCAAAGTTGCAATCTCCGACGCAATCCTGAAGAAACCTGGACGGCTTAATGATGAAGAACGGGAAGCCATGCAGCAACACACCATAATGGGTGCGAAGCTGTTTGCAGACCGATACTCAGAATTCGATGAAGCAGCAGCCATCGTCGCCCTGAACCATCATGAAAAATGGGACGGGACCGGTTATCCCGGCCACGTGAACCCCATTGACGGAAAAGTAATGCCCGGTTACGAAAAAAGCAACGGGATGTCGCGGCCCAAAAAGGGTGAAGAGATCCCTCTGTTCGGGCGGATTGTTGCAATTGCCGACGTGTATGACGCGCTCAGTTCTCGCAGAGTGTACAAAGAGCGGTGGGAAGAATCACAGGTCCTCGATGAACTTAAGGCCACCTCTGGAAAGCACTTTGAGCCGAATATGATCGAGACATTCTTTTCCTGCCTTGATACAATCCAAAGTATCGCCGAGCGGTATCCCGACCATTAGTTTCGCGATGATACTTCTCTCCATGGTGTCCCGGCTCATCGATTGACCGTTCCACGGGAGTCCGTATACGCAAGTCGCTCCCCGTGAGTCAACTATGAGAAAAAAGAAAGTTTTGGATATGGGCTCTATTCTGAAAGATCCTAGAGAGAAGCATAATCCTTTTTAGCTCCGTTTCATTCATTTTTTTGTTAACATTTTTGTCTCCAAGGTTGTTGGATTGGGCTTGTCCGGATCGGAAATAGGCATTATGAAAAAAAGGAAGGGCAACGACCAGGCACCGGTTGATTTTAAAAATAATCCTTTTACATCCCTCAAAGGATTTTCCACGCAATCCCCCTCGGCAGTAAAAAAAGTAGCCCCGCGCCCCAAAAAAGATGAACTTCAGGAAGATGAAAGCGAGCTTTTTCGTCAGGCAGTTAAGGACGCTAGAAAAATAGACAGCACGGCAGCCTCAGGCATGGGCAAAGCCGAAATAAAGGAAAAAGCGACGTTACCGGGGCATGCAGCTGCAATTCGCGACAGCGAGCTATTTCTGACAGCAATGCAGGATATTGGGACCGCATTCAAAGATGCTCGTCAACAAGAAGAGGAAACCCTCGAACCGAAGCGCAGATCTGTGAGCAGCCGCCTGCGTCAGTTGAAACGTGGTACAATTCTCATCAGCCGGACGATTGACCTGCACGGATTTCTGAGGGACGAGGCACTCAGGCGGCTCGAACAGTTCATTTCAGAAGCCTTTAACAGTGGTCAGCATGCACTTCTCATAATAACTGGCAAGGGGCTCAATTCCCCGGAAGGGCCAGTGCTGCAGGGAGCTGTTGCCGAGTGGCTAAGAGATCGGGGGAATAGAATGGTTGTAGAATTCCGTCCGGCACCGCGTAACCTTGGCGGGAGCGGGGCCTATGTGGTGTTTTTAAAAAAAAGGAAGACCGCTTCCTTTTAAATCACCAAGTTCAAAGCTCTCAATGCCAATTGAATTCACGAAAGGGACGTCTCAACGGCTGTTACTGCCGCTGCCTCGAATCTCCAGAAATAATCCACTGGATTCAGTATAGTCGATATGCTAAGCACGCTCCTTCTTTTCGGGGAGTCCCAGTATCCTTCTGATTTCTTCACCTTCGATGGTTTCTTTTTCCAGCAGCGCCGCCGCCAGCATTGTGAGCTTGTCTTGGTTGGCCCCCAACAGCGTCTGAACTTTCTGATAGGCATTATCGATGAGGTTTTTGACTTCCTGATCAATCTCGCGTGCTGTATCTTCACTGTACTCCTTGGCGCCCTGTGGCAAGCCAATATCAAGGAACATGGGCCTGCGTTCTTTTTCGAAAGTTAGAGGACCGAACTTTTCGGTCATTCCGTACTCGGTCACCATGCTGCGCGCAATGATGGCTGCTCGCTGGAGGTCATTTTGTGCGCCAGTCGAGGCCTCGTGAAAGATAAGTTCCTCGGCAACACGGCCTCCAAGCATCACACAAAGCTTGTCAAGGAGCTCCGTCTTGGTCATCAGGTAGCGGTCTTCTGTCGGCAGTTGGAGCGTGTAGCCCAGCGCTGCGATGCCGCGCTGTACGATGGAGACGCGATGGACGGGGTCCGTGGTGGGCAACAGTTCGGCGACGATGGTGTGACCGCACTCATGGTAAGCCACGGTTTCTTTTTCTTTCTTGTTCATGACGCGGCGCTTTTTTTCGAGCCCGGCGACAATACGGTCGATGGCGGCTTCGAAGTCGGTCATATCTACTTCGGATTTGTTCTTGCGCGCTGCCAAAAGGGCAGCCTCGTTTACGATGTTGGCCAGATCGGCCCCGACAAAGCCGGGTGTGCGCGCAGCGAGTACGGAGATATCAACGTCCTTAGAGAGTTTGACGCCTCTGACGTGGATTGAAAGGATATCCTCGCGGTCCTTGATGTTTGGCCGGTCCACGAGAACGTGCCGGTCGAAGCGGCCGGGTCGGAGAAGCGCCGGGTCAAGGATCTCAGGGCGATTGGTCGCTGCCATAATGATCACACCTTTGCGCGGGTCAAAGCCGTCCATCTCGGCAAGGAGCTGGTTGAGGGTCTGCTCCCTTTCCTCATGAGCACCGGCAAGACCCACCCCCCGCGCACGGCCGACAGCATCGAGCTCGTCGATAAAGATAATGCATGGTGCCCTCTGTACTGCCTGCTGGAAAAGATCGCGAACGCGCGAGGCGCCAACACCGACGAACATTTCAACGAACTCCGAACCAGACATCGAAAAGAACGGCACTTTGGCTTCACCCGCCACGGCTTTGGAAAGGAGAGTTTTGCCCGTGCCGGGAGGACCGACGAGCAGCACTCCCTTCGGAATGCGGCCACCGAGCTTGGTGAACTTATCCGGGTGACGGAGGAACTCGATGATTTCCATGAGTTCTTCCTTCGCTTCATCCACCCCCGCCACGTCGCTAAAGGTAACCTTTACATCGCTTTCCCCATAGATCTTAGCGCGGGACTTACCGAAGCTCATAAAGGACTCTCCAGGCCCGCCGGCACTCATCCGCCTAAAGACGAAGCTCCAAATGAGCATAAGCACAGCCAGCGGCAGAATCCACGTAAGCAAGAAATCGCGGAGCCAGTTTTCTGAAATCTCGCCGCGATATGCGATTCCGCTCGCGTCGAGGTTCTTTACGAGCTCATTATCATCAACACGCACGACAGTGAAGGGTTTTTCTTTTTCTCCCGCCTTGTCCGGGATGCGTACGCCCCGGATGTGGTCCCGTGTGATGACAAGGTCTTTTACTTTTTTTTCGGCCAAAAGCGTCTTAAAATTACTATAAGAAACGTCCTCGGTCTGTGGTTCTGAAAAAAGCCGGAACATGCTTATTAGCATCAACACTGCCAGAACGTAGAAGAGTATTTGCGAGCTTCTTTTCATGAAAGACCTCGATCATGTTCTGTCACGGCAGACAGAAAGAAACAGAAAAAGAGAAGTGGAGGATGTGGCGGTAAAATCGCACTTCTGTACCACACCAGCGCCTGATTATCGATTCGTCGGATTAAATCCTCTTAATTTATTATATCCGTATCCGGCCTGACATGGCGGTGTCAAAGAAAAATACGGCCCAGATGCCAACCACAGGTGAAGGGCCGTAGTCATCAGGCGTTGATACCGATACATGATCTCGCAATCGTGCATGGCTTTATCGCCCGCGACTTCTCCACAACAGTGACCAGCCGCTCACGATGATACACGGCAGAGTCGAGAAACGGGCCTGTTCGAACGAGAATGCGCGCGTCAGTTCTTTCCGTTCTGTGCAGCCTGCCGTAGCTCTGTCCGGGAGGCGTCTCTTCTTTCATATTTTTGAAAGAAACGACGACACCCTGTGCAGGAGTCAGGTGTCTATAAATGATCGGGATCGCATTGAGGTTCCTCTAAAGGTAGGTACCTGTTTATGCGATCAGCTATTTCCTGAGGAAAAACCGGTGCACATCCGGAAGTCCTTCCGCTGTCAGCAAGCAGAAAGATTCTTGAACGTAGACAGCAGATTCGGTCGAACATGACTGCCTGACGTCCTACGCAACGTTGTCTCCGTTAGAAGCGTCCAGGGCTGTACGGATCATAAAGCGGATCGATCCACTGCGGTTTGTCCCATGACTGGCGCTCGCGTTCCCAAAGCTTCAATTCTTTAGAAATCACGACAGGATAATCGTATTCCATCTCCCTCAGTGCTTTGCTGCGTGTACCTTCGATTTCAGCAGCAACGGTTATCTCTCTACCCGGGGCGTATATGAGGGGATCAAGGTCGCCGATGTGCACGACGAGAAATCGACCTTCCGTCTTGTCGGTGCGTTTTGGTTTGCCCCAGTAATCGAGGGGCTTTTCGACGACCTCGATGACGGTGCCTTGCTTTGTATTGCTGGTTTGGTCGATGATGCCGCCAAGGATGATAATTTTGCCCTTGAAGATATCAGGATCTGCCTGCAGTTGCCGGAAGGTGAGGGTCCTATCAGCCTGCTTAGCCATTTCAGGCGAAATGGCATAGGTGCAACTCTGGATGAGCAGCGAAATTCCGAACACAAATGCGAGTTTTTTCATACGCGGCCACACTCTCGTGGAAAAACCGAATAGCAACCGGTTGGGTAGAGGCAGGCCAGCTGCTCCTCACGCGTCGGTCCGCTGTTCTGTCTCCTGTTCAATCTTTTTGCGTACATTGGCCGGCATATCAAGTCCGCCAAGATCAAAATTGCCAAGCTCCTTAGCCAGGAGATTTATTTTTTCGCTGTTTTGAAGATGCTTGTTAATGATGATCCGACGGGTCTCCATGACCCTGCACGAGCCGCCTTTCAAAGTCTTAAGATCGTCATAGGACACTTTGATCAATAGAGCTTTTGCCACATTTTCAAGATCCGCGAGAGTAATTTTCATGTCAAAGTTTCATCTCAATTAAGTATAGCAGATTACGCATGGGGTGATGCTATCAGTATAGATTTATCAGGCATGAGATTCGCGATGCATCACGTGTTGCATCCTTAAATCCCGAGGACGATCTCCACGAGAGGAACAAAGAGCTAATGCTACCCTTCTTCCCTATGAACTTCAAGAATGCTTATGACATTGATGTTGGCATCTTTAAGTGCCTTTTGAACGTCAGCAAGTTTCGCGTCCTGAACCTTTAGAATAAAATTTGTTTTCGCCGCCATGACCACGCCTCCTGATAAAAATAATCTACATCGTCGGGAATAAATTATCACAAACACCACTTTTAAGTCAACTGAGAAAAGGACAGGAGCCAACCATTCAGGAAAAGACGATATAGCTGGGCTACGGCCTCCTAGACTCTATATGAAACAGATAAGGCACGCTTGTCCAACGTGGGGAAGAGCGCACGAAAATCAGGTATGACCGGAACCAAAAAATGGGTGCAGGTGAAGACAACCTGCGCGAGGCCCGATGCATCTTCATGTGAAAAAACGTGTTCGTCCAGTCTGAGCGCGACTAAAAAAACGTACCCTAAAGATAGCCGTGCAAATTACAAAATTTCACTTGCTATTTTATAATAGAGTGTATATACTTTCCTCCAACAAAGAGCACCTAACCTGCTCCGCGCAGTTAGAAATCTTAATTTATTTCTTCAAGGAGGGATTTTTATGGCAAAAGCCATGACGAAGTCTCAGATAGCGGACCACATTGCGAAGAAAGCAGACATCAAGAAGAAGCTCGCAGTACAGATTCTGGAAGACATGGCAGCGCTCGCATACAAGGAAGCAAAGAATGCCTTCACACTTCCCGGTCTCGGCAAACTCGTGCTGGTCCAGCGCAAGGCCCGCATGGGCAGGAATCCCCAGACAGGGGAGGCCATCAAAATCCCGGCCAAGAAGGTTGTTAAGTTCCGCGTGGCTAAGGCGGCAAAAGAGGCTATCCTCGGCAAGAAATAATATCTGTCAATTTGCGTTCCCAGCTCAACCTTTAACAAAAGGCATTCCGGAAATCCGGGATGCCTTTTGCGTCTGTAACGCGGGCGATCCTCAGCGTTACATTCCTCGCTGTGGAGGGGTAAGAGTCGGGATCTCGCAGTTACCAGCTGATCACGGTCAAACTATGGAAATGATTCTCTTCATACTCTATCCTCTCGCACTCATCGCTCCGCGGCTTGTACTACCGGCGCTAGGACTGCACGCCGCGCTCATTGCCCAGACGGCCGTGCGTTACGGAAGAATCCCTCTTATCGGCCTGAACGACACACTCGGTTTCCTTGCTTTTGCCATCGGTCTCATTTACGGCATTGCAGAGTGGAACCGAAAGCGAGATCTCGCTACCGTGCTCACGATCCCGATGATACTGCTGTTGCTAGCAGGTTCACACCTGTCACCTCCCGTGGTTGGGCCTTTGCCGCCGCTACTGAAAACGGCTTGGTTTGAGCTCCATGTCATTCTTTCATTCATTGCATATGCGCTGTTTGCCGTTGGTGCAGTTTTCGGAATTCACTCGCAATATGGGGATGAACCGTTCGCTGAGATCAACCAGTACCGCAGTATCCTTCTTGGATACATCCTGTTTTCCTGTGCCACGATCTTCGGCGGAATCTGGGCTTACTACGCCTGGGGCACCTATTGGCTTTGGACACCCAAGGAGCTGTGGACGACGATCGTATGGTTATACTATGGACTCTATCTGCATGCGCGGCTTGTGCACGGATGGCGTGGACCAAAAGTGACATGGATGGGGACTTTTGGTATTGTGATTGTGATGTTCACCTATGTCGGCGTAGGGCTTCTGATGAAAAGTTCGCATGAGTTTTAATTTGGTTATGTAGCTCTGAGGAATACAGGCATAACGGATGTTCAGAACGCAAGACAGATGACGAATCTTTAGATAGGGAGAAGGATCTTTTTTACAGACTCGCGGAGCTTGAGTCACGCTCCGTTATGCCTCCATTATGAGCAACGTATTCCTATCGCTTAAGACAACAGTCTGGACGCTGGCTGGTCTCATCTGCCTCTTCTTGGTCGGTTCCTACATGATGCCGATGCATCGTGAGATTTTTGCGCCGATGAACGACGACATCCTTCTAAGCTGGGTTACTCACACCGTTCCGGCCTCTCTCTGGTACACATGGTGGTTCTATGCAGCTGCGGCGGCGCTCGCTCTACTTACGATTAACACCATCGTCTGCGGCGTGCAGGCCATAAAAGGGCAGTGGAACCGTACAGACTTTTTTCTCCGTATTTCTCCGCAAGTAATCCATATTGGGTTTCTCCTGATTCTTACCGCGCATCTCCTCAGCGCAATTTGGGGATACAGGCTTTCAGGCGCAATCCCCGAGGGAGCCTATGCGCCGCTACCTGAGGACAAGGCGCTACGCCTGGAGCACATTTATGTCCAGACTGACGCGCAAGGCGTGATGCATGATTGGACTGTACAGGTATTTCTTTATGAAAATAATAAGGTTGTGAAGTCCGGCACACTAGGACCGAATACGCCATTGTTCTACCAAGGTGTGGGGGTCTATCTCAAGAGTTTGAATTTTGACGGAGGTCCGGCGGCGATCCTTCTCATCGTAAGAGACCATGGAGCGATGTGGGCGCTCATCGGCTGCATTCTTTTCCTGCTTGGATCGCTCACGCTGCTGGTGTTGAAGTGGAGGAAGGTGTAATATTGCCCTGAAGGGAACCATGAGAAAATCGGATTGTGTGGAGCGAAGGTCGGATGATGCGCACTGCGCCCTTTGGTTCTTTATAGGTGTCTTCCGTCACTCTGCAGCCGCTGTGCCCCTTCGTCTCAAGTTGCCCGGTTACCAGATGCCATGCAAAAACGTGTTCTTGTAGCCATGAGTGGCGGCGTTGACAGTTCGGTGACCGCCGCGCTACTGCAGAAACTGGGCTATGTGGTGGAAGGCGTCACCATGAAGCTGACAGCAGGGCTGTGTTGTGATATCGGATCGGCCCAGGCCGTTTGCGAGCATTTGCGAATTCCCCACCGCACGATCGACGCACAAGCTGAATTTTCCCGGACCATTATCAGCGATTTTATTTCTGAGTACCGTCAGGGACGCACGCCAAACCCTTGCATCATGTGCAACGACCTCGTTAAGTTCCATCTCCTCCTTGAGTACGCCCGCACGAACGAGTTTGATTATCTCGCCACCGGCCATTACGCGCGTATTGAGCGGGACCATACCTCGTCCCGCTACCTTTTGAAAAAAGGGGTCGATGCGGGAAAAGACCAGAGCTACTTTCTCTATCGTTTGATGCAGGATCAGATGAGGCAGGTGCTCTTTCCACTTGGTGCCATGAGAAAGGCCGATGTTCGTGCGTTTGCACGGGAGTTGAGGCTTCCAGCCGCTGAGCGGCCAGAGAGCCAGGAGATTTGTTTTGTCTTGGACAATGATTACCGTTCTTTTTTAAAAGAGCATGCACCGGAGACCCTCAGGCCCGGAGAAGTGGTCCTGACAGATGGTACGGTCCTGCGCAAGCATGATGGGATTGCTTTCTTCACCGTAGGTCAGCGTCGGCACCTTGGTGTTGCCGCCGGTGAACGGCTCTATGTCGTCAGGATTGAGCCGGATACGAATCGTGTTGTCCTCGGAAGGCTTACTGATCTGCAAACGCGCCGTATGATGGTATCGAACCTTAATTTAATTTCAGTTGATTCACTGAATCATTCGATGAAGGTCACCGCAAAGATCAGATATCGATCCCCCTACGTTCCGGCAACGATTGAATCAGCGCGAGAAAATACTGTATGTGTTACCTTTGAGCATGCTGTGAAAGGAGTGTGTCCCGGCCAGGCAGCAGTATTCTATGACGGCGATGTCGTTGTGGGAGGAGGAACTATTGAATCAGATGACGTTCACTGATTATTGCATTGCAGCTCTGGCAAAAAACGTTGTTTTCGTTGGCGTGGGGCGGAGAGGTTGTAAAGCAGCGGTCGTGACAATTTCAGAAGCAGAAGGCCCCGGCTACCCTCTCCTCAATTGCCCATCTGCAGTTGTGCGCCATAATCATCAACTGACGCATTCATGGTATTTCCATCTCCATCCCTGCTATTTAATTTAGGCCTGAAATGCGTGATGGAGCACTTGTAAAGATTCTGGACCGACTGAGGATTCATGCCTTTGTTGCAAAGTAACGATTCGTAAACAGCTACAGCACGTTGAGAGGCGATATTTCATCGAGTATGCAGGGTCTGACGAAATGGCTTGACACAATTTACGGTCGAACCGATTGTTTTATTGACAATTCTGGTGACTCGCATAAAAATTCCGCCAGCTCAGCTGAAAGTTTTTCAATGTCTGGCCCATGAAGGAGATAAAAAGTGATGATAACTGTTAAAAACCCCATCGTTGAGATGGACGGCGATGAAATGACTCGGATCATCTGGAGGATGATTAAAGAGAAATTACTTTTTCCCCACCTCACGATGGACCTTAAATATTATGATCTCGGAGTCAAACACCGAAACGATACGGATGATAAAGTGACGACCGATGCGGCGATTGCAGTTAACGAGTGCGGTGTGGGCGTGAAATGCGCAACCATCACACCGAATGAAGCGCGGGTAAAGGAGTACAACCTGAAACAGGCATGGAAAAGCCCGAATGCGACGATACGTTCGATACTCGACGGCACGGTTTTCCGAAAACCCATTGTCGTGAAAAACATCCCGCCGGCTGTGCGCAGTTGGAAGAAGCCGATCAGTATTGGCAGGCACGCGTATGGCGACATCTATAAATCAGTCGAGTATAAGGTTCCAGGCCCGGGTAAAGCAGAACTGGTATTTATCCCCGCGTCCGGTGAACGTACGTCTCTGACTATTCACGATTTCAAAGGCCCGGGCGTCATCATGGGCATACATAATACGGAGCAGTCGATCCGGAGTTTTGCGCAAGCCTGCATCAACTACTCGCTCGGCGAAAAGTGCGAGTTGTGGTTTGGTGCGAAGGATACGATATCGAAGACGTACCACGGTTTTTTTAAAGAAATCTTTGATCACGAGGTTGACATACGAAAAGCAGACTTCGAAAAAACAAGGGTCAAATACCGCTACATGCTGATCGATGACGCTGTTGCGCAGATCATGAAGGCCGAAGGCGGCATGCTGTGGGCCTGCATGAACTATGATGGCGATGTAATGAGTGACATGGTCGCGGCAGGCTTCGGCAGCCTGGGGCTCATGACCTCAGTGCTGGTATCGCCCGCTGGCAAATATCTATACGAGGCCGCTCACGGCACCGTTATGCGCCATTACTACGAACACCTCAAGGGAAACCCCACCTCAACGAACTCAGTAGCCTCAATCTTTGCGTGGACCGGCGCGATCGCCAGGCGCGGTGAGCTCGACGGCACACCAGACGTGGTTCAATTCGCCCGCAGGCTCGAATCGGTGGTAGTAGCAGCAATCGAGGACGGATTCATGACAAAAGATCTTGCGGTCATTGCAGAGCCGAAGGTGGCTACCTATGCGCTGACTGAGGAATTCCTGGACGAGATTGCCGCACGGCTGTAGTACCCCCTCCTATTGATCCTCATGCCCACCGAAGCGGATCAACGAGTGACCTTTTTCTGCCTTAAACGGAAGGCTTATGCTGTTGACAATGGCTTTTACACCGTGTTAGTATTTATACGCTTGCAGTTTGGAGGGATTGATGGCTGGGGAAAAAATCCTCGATATTGACGACAGTCCGACAGTCCAACGGCTCATCGAGATGATCCTCTCATCGCAGGGATATCAGGTGGTTCTTGCATCAGACGGCGAGGAGGGCATAGTCAAGGCTCGAGAAGAGAGGCCGGCGGTCATCCTTGTAGACTTCGTCATGCCGAAGATGAATGGATTCCAGGTCTGCAAGACGCTCAAGGAAGACCCCGAGTTTCACGACACGCCAATCATCCTTGTTACATCCAAAGGGGATAAGGTTGGCAGCAAGTTTGTCGACGTTCTGGGCATTACTGAATACTTCACCAAGCCATTTCAGCCAGAAGAGCTCCTCGCAAAAATACGAGAAGTGATCGACAAGAGACAGGCGACCGCACAGCCCCTGCCCGTCCCGGAGCCGGTGAGAGTGCCCATTCAAGAGTCGCGAGCCGCCTTAGTACAACAACCTTCGGACATCAATATTTCGCAAGCAAGCCGAGGAATCGAGGCCACCGTGCGCTCGATTGTCGAGCAGGTTCTTGCTGAGTTCGTAAAGACCACGTTACCTGAACTGATCAGGAAGGAACTGGCTAAACCGCAGCATGCCGAAAACGCCGGCATTCAGGGCAACTTGGCGAGCGTCCGTATCGTGGAAGTTCTTCAGATGCTAGGGTTGCAACGTCAGACGGGCAGGCTCGTTATCAGCCGTTCACCGGGCGACGCGGTAGAAGTATATTTCAAGGATGGATTCGTCGTGTTTGCATCATCGACCGTTGCAGGTAGCAAAACCTGGCTTGAGGGTTTACTGAAAAAAACCTGCGGGCTGCAGGATGACAGTTTTCGGCATGTACTCCGGATTGCGGAAATGACTTCGCAGCCAATTGACCGTGTGCTTGTGCAGGAACGATTGCTCGATGCAAAGACATTCTCGGACTGCCTGAGGCGGCATACGGAGTCCGCTGTTTATAAAATCATGGCGTGGAAAGATGGCGAGTTTTTTTTCGAAAAAGCGATACCGCCTGTGTTTGCCAATCCAGTACAGCTCAAAGTGGACGATGTGCTCCTCGAAGGCGCTCGTCGGGCTGACGAATGGAGCCTGATCCAGCAAAAAATCCCTCATTTCGATATCGTGTTCGAACCCATCATCAGCAATGCTGACGAGCTCACAACGCGAGGCATGAGCGATATCGACCTCAGCGTATTTCGCTATGTGGACGGCAGACGGACGATCCAAAACATAATAGACACACTCTGCATTGGAGAATTTGAAGTAGTGAAGAGCATGTTCATCCTGCTCTCAGTAAATTTAATCAGGAGGAGAAAATAAGACAGTCTCAACAAGAGTTGACTCTTTAGTAGGAGCATCTAACTTAAAGAAAATCAAAAGAAAACTTGACACTACCAAAGAGTTGTGATAATTTTCTCTAGCTGTTACATAAGGAAGAAGGAGACAAGAATGGCCAGAATTCTCATTGCCGACGACAGTGTGGCGGAGCTTCAGATTTTTCAGCAAGCGCTTTCGCCCACAGGCCATACCGTCGTAACAGTCACGGACGGTGAAGCTGCTGAAGAGAAGGTGAAGGCTGAAAAAATTGACCTTGTTATCCTGGATGTAATCATGCCCAAAAAAAATGGGTTTCAGGTCTGCAGAGATATAAAGACCAATGATAAGTATAAAAATATTCCCGTTATTATGGTAACATCGAAAGACCAGGAAAGTGATAAGTTTTGGGGTATGAAACAGGGAGCGGATGAGTATTTAACCAAGCCGTTCAAGCCCGAAGATCTGTTGAAGGCTGTTAAAAAATACATCTGAACCCTGGAGGGGGGCCTGTTTGGCCGAACTTGACAACGATGTAACCGCAGAAGTGATAGAGGTACTGCCGGAGGAGGAAACTCGAATTTGCCTCTTCAGCATAGGTGAAGAGACCTATGCCATTCCGGTTGAGTTGCTGCTGGAGATCATCATTCCTCAGAAAATCTTTCCTGTCCCGACCACCCCATCTCATGTACTCGGCGTTATAAACCTGCGTGGCAGCATTGTTCCCATTGTTGACATACGCCCGGCACTATCCCTGCCTCAGCAGTCAGCGCTCGGTCAGATTGCAATCATCAAACACGGCGCCACTCTGCTTGGGATAACTGTGGATAATGTTGCTGAAGTGATAGCGGTGAATGCAAGCAGCATACAGGCGATTCCGACAGATTCAGGAGGGCCGCTGTCCGACGTGAAAAGCCGAAGTCGTTTTTTCAAAGGCATCATCCAGAGAGAAACCGGAGCGGTCGCCATTCTGAACATTGAACGAGTATTGGATGATATAAAACTCACGTGAGGGCAGCGGGCGAGAAATGATGCCGCGCAGCAATACACAGTCTTAAGGTGATTAACAGGACACTCTTTTCTTAAAAGGAGCAGAACTATGAAGATGTGGAACCCATTCTATCGGATGAGCATCAGAACGAAAATCGTCCTCATGATCGTCAGCATGTCGACGATCTTTGGAGCAGGCATACTGGGGTTCATCTATTTCGAGATCCAGAACACCCTCAGAGACGAAGCAATCAATAAAACGCTCATCGTGGCCGATGGACTTAGCGTTAAGGCCGTTGAACCGGTTCAGGTTGAAGACCTCAACGCTCTTCAATTGATCCAGGGCGAGGCTATCAGCCAGCCAGAGGTTGCGTACTGCTTCATTCGGGATGGGAGGGGTCGGATATTGTCATCCTCCTTCGAGGGCAATATAATACCGGGACCGCTGCAGAACATAAATGTCCTGAAGCCGGGAGAGCCCTTTGGGACTCAGCCTGCGGTTATCGCTTTCAAGGACAGTTCCATCGAAGTTATTGATATTGCATCACCCATCGCCAGAGGAACATTGGGCACTATGCACGTGGGCCTCAATATGACCCTCATCAAGTCCAATATTAGGAACCTTCTCCTGTTCATCATGGGCGTCGGCGTCATAGCGCTCATCATTTTATCCATTTTGACTCTGGTCCTTTCCGCCATTACGATTGCCCCCGTGAAAGACCTTATGAGAGTGGCAGAAGCCCTCGGTCGAGGCGATCTGTCGAAAAAGGCGACCGTGAAGACTGCTGACGAACTGGGCCAGCTAGGCGATACGCTGAACCGGACAATCGACAGGCTCCAAGGCCTCATCCAGACCGAGTCCGACCGGGATAAAATGCAGCACCAGGTTATGGACTTGCTCTCGGTCGTGAGTACGGCTGCTGAAGGGGACCTCACAATCAAGGCGGAAGTTACCGCCGACGCACTCGGGTCCGTCGCGGACGCTTTCAACCTTATGATTACCGGCCTTACTACACTCGTGACCCATGCAAGCAATGTGGCCACCGAAATACAACGGTCCGCGGGCGACATTCTCCGTTCAGCCGACGCCATGCGCATGGGCGCCGAACAGCAGGCGTCACAGATCCGGAATGCTTCTGAAGCCGTGAATGCCATGTCCCGGACGACCCAACGCATGGCCGAGAACGCCGAGGCTGCAACGGAGACCTCGGTGAAGGCGACGCAGGCTGCCGTCAAAGGTGGCGCGGCCGTGTCGGAAACGATAAAGGGTATGCAACGGATCCGCGCAACAGTGCAATCAACGGGAAAGAAAATCAAAGGCCTAGGTGAGCGATCGCTGGAAATCGGAGCCATCATAGAAGTGATCAATGAAATTGCGACGCAGACGAACCTTCTCGCCTTGAATGCCGCAATCGAAGCCGCGCGCGCCGGCGAGCAGGGCAGGGGATTTGCCGTGGTCGCCGACGAAGTGAGGAAACTCGCTGAACGTGCCGCCCGCGCTACGAAGGATATTACGGGTCTGATCAAGGGAATTCAGGTAGAGACAAGTGAAGCTGTGACAGTTATGGAAGAGGGTACCCGCGAGGTGGAGGAAGGTACCAAGCTTGCCGACCAGGCCGGCGCTGCGCTCCGTGAAATTGAGCAGATCGTTAAACAGACCGCTACCCTGATGACGGACATCACCCGGGCAGCCGACGACCAGGTGAAGTCGACTTCGAGCGTGGTGCATACCATGGACACTATCTCCAATTTGACCCAAGAAACAACCCTCGGTGTTCAGGACACGGTTGCCACTATCAACAACCTTGCAGATCTTACCAAACGTCTGAACGAAGCCATCAACAGATTTAAGATCGGCAAGGAGCAGGGTGATGTGCAGACTGAGACGTCGCTTCCTGTGCTAGAGGGGTATCCGCCCGTTGCGGAAAGTGTGACCACGAGTGATGAGGAAATAAAGCTCGGGTTTATCGAATAAGCTATATGGCAGGTCCTTTAGATAAATCAGGCATCATTGAGTTTTTTCTTGTCGAGGCTGGTGAGCATCTGCAAAACCTGAATAAGGGACTATTGTCTCTCGAGAAGGAGCCCGGCGACACTGCCATGATCGACGAGCTTTTCCGGGCTGCTCACACTCTCAAAGGTTCAGCGGCCATGATGGGATTTCAGGGAGTTAGTGATGTGGCCCATAAGGCCGAAGACATGCTCGATCAGTTTCGCTCGGGCACCATGCCCATTTGCAAAGAAACCCTCAATTTTCTCTTTGATAGCGTAGACGCCGTTAAAGTCATGGTGAATGGCGTGGCCGCCAACCAGCCGGAAGATTCCCTCGTCGTGGAAAGCATAGGCCGGGCCTATAAGGATGTTGTTAAGAGCATGGCACAGACAACATCTCTGACATCATCCACGGAAGAAGAGACGTTCGGCGTTCCCCAGGAGCCGGTCCCAGCTGTAGCGGATCACGAACAGGATGACGATCTCGATCTTGCTTGGGACAAGACCTTCGAGGTAGACAGCGAAAAGCTTCAAACATTCGAACCACTGCCCGAAGAACAGGAAAATTCGCAACCAGCCATCCTACCGTCCGGGACAGCAGTTTCTCCGTCGGTAGTTCAGCAGCCACCAGTGAGCTCCACCACCCCTGCGGCGCTCCATGGTCCGCTCAGGCAGGAATTGGAAGAGGCAAAGAAGACCGGCATTCTGGAAAAAAGAGGAACCGGGCGGCGCGCTAAAGATGCTGTAGACCTAGAAAAGCAGTTCATTCGAGTCAACGTCGACCGGCTCGATAATCTCATGAACCTCGTGGGTGAAATGATCGTCAACCGCAACAGACTTGCACGTCAGGTCGACCTGATCAAGTCGCTGCGGGAAGAGCTTGACTTCAGTCAGAACCGCCTGCTTCACGAGATCAAGAAGTTTGAAGAAAAATACGAGTATACATTGAGTATTGAGGCCGCCGGACCGAAACAAGAAACCACTGAGAAGTCGACAGATTTTCTCGAACTTGAGTTCGATCGGTATGACGACTTCAACCTGCTCTCGCGTAAACTGGCGGAGATTACAAACGACACCAACGAGATCATGATAGAGCTTGCGGGCTTTTTCGACTCATTTGAGTTCGATACGGCACGCATCTCCACGATTACCACTCACCTGCAGGACGAAATCACAATGGCCCGTATGGTCGAGATGGACAAGCTTTACCAGATGTTCCTGAGGCCGGTCCGCGACATAGCCCAGGAAGAGAACAAGAAAGTGAACATGGTGGTCTCGGGCGGGGAGACCAAGATCGATAAGACGATCTTTGAGATCATTATAGATCCGCTGATGCACATGATCAGGAATGCGATTTCCCACGGCATCGAGACCGTTGCTGAACGTAAAGCGGCGGGAAAGGATCCGACGGGCTCGCTCATCATGAATGCATGGCATGAGGGAAACAGCATAATTATCGAGATCGAAGATGATGGACGTGGCATGGATCCAGCCGTCCTTAGGCAAACCGCCGTTGACAAAGGGTTCGTGAGCTCGGCAGAGGCGCAGTCGCTAACGGATTCGGAATCGATCAACCTAATCTTTCGGCCAGGATTTTCTACAGCCTCAAAAATCAGTAAAGTTTCGGGCCGGGGCGTTGGCATGGACGTGGTCTCCACACATCTCGCGCGGATCAATGGCAGGATCGTGATCCGGACTGAAAAAAACGTGGGAACGAAGTTTATGATCAGGCTCCCGCTCACGCTTGCCATTGCGCAGGCCCTGATTGTCAAACTCCGAGACCAGGAAATCGCCGTGCCTATGAACCTTGTTGAGGAAACAACACGATTTTCGTACAAAGACATCCAGCGGGCCGCAGGCGATGAAATGGTTAGCTTACGCGGGACCTTGCTCCGTCTCGTCAAGCTAAATGAGCTGGTCGGGGTGGGCAAGTTCCCCAAAAAGGACGAGGCATACCGTCACCCGACGTTGATCCTCGGCATGGCCGAGAAAAAACTCGCACTGATGGTAGAGGAAATTGTGGGGCGGGAAGAGATCGTAGTGAAATCTATCGGCGACTACCTGAAAAACGTGAAACTCTTTTCCGGTGCTACCATCTCTGGCGAAGGCAACGTGCGGCTAATAATCAATATTGCCTCATTGTTTGGTGACGAATCTGCGATTTTAGCCAAGGCTACCGTGCTTGCGACGTCTGCAGAATCCGTGCCCATGCCGGAATTGACAAAACGAAAGCCCCGGGTTCTAGTGGTTGACGACTCCATCAGCATCCGCAAATACGTACAGCGCTTCCTCGACCGCACGGGCTATGAGGTTGAAGTGGCCCCAGACGGCATGGAGGCGCTCAACATCATGAGTCGATTAAAATTTGACGCGGTAATCACGGACCTCGAAATGCCAGTCATGCACGGGTATGACCTCATGGTCGAGATGAAGAAAAGTCCAGAACTCACGAACATCCCTGTCATTGTTCTCACCTCGCGAGCAGGAGACAAGCATCGGCAGAAAGCCATAGAAATGGGAGCCCAAGACTACCTGGTAAAGCCTTTTGAAGAGCAGGAAATGCTGGGAGCACTCAAAAAACTGCTTAGTAGTGCGGCCCTCGCAGGCCGGGCCTAATCCCCAAGAACACTATGGACGACAGGAATCGTTTTCTGATATTATCACTCAGCGGAGAGAGCTTTGCACTTCCGGTAACCAGGCTGCTGGAGATTACAATATCGCGCGCTCTTCAGCAAGATACTTCTCTGACCGCGGTGTTCGAGGGGAAAATCGAGTTTCGAGGCAGGCTGATTCCAGTTCTGAATGTTAAAAAGATCTTAACCTGCCTGGTGCGCTTGGGGAGACCGTCCTCGTGGTCAAAAGCATCAAGGGCATGGTCGGTCTCCTGGTCGATGCCGTGATAGAGATTGTGGATATGGAACAGAAACCAGTGGCGATGCCGAAGGGCGTCAGCAAACATGGTTTCCAGTATTTCAGGGGGATCCAGAGATATAAAGAGCCTCGTACTTCCGCTGAATGAAGACGGACTGTTGCCGTGACGTGCATCTATTTGATATTTCTCCTGTCAGGACGGCTATTCGGTGCTCAACTCGGTGGGGCGATCGAGATTGTGCCTTGGCGCCCATCACGGCCGGTGCCGCTGTCTTATTCGTATGTCGAAGGTCTGATCGATTACCGCGGGACCGTGTACCCCGTCTTTAATCTTGCACAGTGCCTTTGAATGAGCAAGCCGGGTCCGATTGGGTTTATAGTCGAAGAAAAAGATCTGTCGAAAGTGAGCCGGAGCATTATCCTGCTAGAGGATAATGGTGTCCCCTTCGGCATTATCGTGGACAACGTCGTCAAGATGGCGAAGTTGGAGGACCCCTCCAAGGTCCTCGAAACTTCGGGGGACGTCGAGACGAAATTCATGAAAGGGATCGTAGTCGAAGACGAGCAGGATATCGTTATCCTCGATTTCGAAAGGTTGTTATATGCCGGTTAAGATATTGTTGGCTGATAAGAGCATAACCATACAGAAGGTCGTGGAGATGCTTTTTTCAGGAAAAGATTACGAGGTTGCCTGCGTAAGCGAGGGAGATACAGCCCTCCATGAAGCATCACGAATATTGCCCGACGTGGTATTGGTGGACGTGGACCTCCCGCGCATCGACGGCTATAGTTTTGCCGAGCGACTTAAGCAAACCCCGCAGCTTTCCGGGACTCCCGTCATTCTCATGATGAGCAGGGATGACGTGTATGACTCTGTAAGAGGTAAGCAGGCGAGGATCCTCGACTACATTGCCAAACCTTTTGAGTCGCAGGAACTCATTGGCAAGGTCAAAAAAGCGCTCGTTGAGGCAACCACGCATCGTGCCGAGCCCAAACCGGTCATTTCCATGCATACTACCGCATCAGCCCCCGGTTCGGCACCATCCGTACCGCCGCCAATTGCTAAACTCAGGCAGACCACACCATCGGACATTTTTGACATCATCAAGGAAGCGCCTACTGAGGCCGAATTGAAGCAGTCAGCAACGCTTCCCAGCGAAGAAGAATCGATATTTGAAGTCGAACCTGAAGTAGAAGAAGTGGAAGAAACAGCCCCCCCTGAGCGTTCCCCGGAATTGCCTGTCGGTGACAAGGCTATAGAAGAGATGCGTGTTGGCTTGGGGTTGAACGAGCTCATGACAGAGCCAGAGATTGTTCCCTTTGAGGCATTTGATTCAGCCATGGAATCCGCCCCAAAGGCCACCATTCCCTCTGAACCAACGCGGCCAGCGTCCCCTGGTTCAGCGCTCCAGACGCCCAAAGCGCCAGGGCCGCCACCAATGGCCGACGAAATGGTGCAGAGTATCATCGAAGCAACTGTCTCGAGAGCGGTAAAAGAGGCAATCGAAAAGGTACCAGCCCCGGCACCTAAGGTTTTGCCAGAGAGTGAACTGCGCGGCATAGCCGAAAAAATTATGGCGAAGATGGCGCAGGATGTGTTTAGAGATATGCCTCCACCGCTTCCAAAGATATCGGACGAAACGGTACAGCGAGGGATCGAGGAAGTCATATCACAGATCGTCCGGGACATGGCGAGAGACGTGATCGAGAAGGTTGTCTGGGAAGTGATTCCACCGCTGGCCGAGCAAATGATTAAAGAAGAGATAGAACGACTGAAAGGCATGCAGTAGTATCCGGAATTTCCGGGGCTTACTTCAGATAAAAGATCAAACCTCTGTAGGGGACTCGTTCCCCTATTTTTATTCATATTGCCAAGGGAGGTCATTGCGCCGCAGCATTGCTACCAGGAACCTTGTGCTGGAGCTTTCAAGAGGGTTCTAATCATTGCCTTGTCCACCCGTGGGGAGAAAGGCCCCGCAGGTGCAATCGAGTGAAGCGAGTTTTTTTCCATCGAAGACGCAGAAGGACATGTTCGCAAATCGGACATCACCTCTGCGCTGAATGGTCTTCCCACGAAGGAGCAGTTTGCATGTCCACCCAAGAACTATCGAAATCCTATGATCCTAAATCCGTAGAACAGAAGTGGTACGATTTCTGGCTTGAAAAAAAATATTTTCACGCACGTGAGGACGCCGCAGGCATTCCGTTTTCTATTGTAATACCGCCTCCAAACGTGACTGGTTCTCTGCATATCGGACATGCCCTGAACTCTACGCTCCAGGACATCCTCGCCCGCTGGATGCGCATGTCTGGCAGGAACACGCTTTGGGTGCCTGGCACGGACCATGCTGGCATTGCGACGCAGAACGTGGTCGAGCGCCAGCTCGCCAAGGAAAACGTGGACCGCCATGTACTTGGCCGAGAGAAGTTCATCGAAAAGGTCTGGGAGTGGAAGAAAGAATATGGCAACAGGATAATCAGCCAGCTAAAACGCATGGGCGCATCCTGCGACTGGGAGAGGGAGCGCTTTACCATGGATGAAGGTCTCTCGCGCGCAGTGCGCGAGGTTTTTGTCACATTGTACGAAGAAGGACTAATTTACCGCGGAGAGCGTCTGATTAATTGGTGCCCGAGATGCCACACCGCGCTTTCGGACATCGAGGTCGAGCACGAGGATGAGAAAAGCAAGCTCTACCACATTGCCTACCCCTTAAGTCATGACCATAATATTCGCCTCACCGTAGCGACGACCCGACCCGAAACCATGTTTGGCGACATGGCGGTTGCTGTGCATCCCCTCGATCCACGATATAAGGATCTCATCGGCAAAACCATAGATCTCCCGCTGACCACACGGCAGATCCCTATCATAGGCGACTCGATTCTTGTTGACCTCGAATTCGGCACCGGTGCGGTT
>Ga0187771_10000609_pt1 | contig 22328 bp, 21 predicted proteins | sample 0116_SJ02_MP15_1_FD_133139 | JGI IMG/M metagenome (GOLD analysis project Ga0187771, IMG submission 133139) | Tropical peat soil microbial communities from peatlands in Department of Meta, Colombia - 0116_SJ02_MP15_10_MG | ecosystem: Environmental > Terrestrial > Soil > Wetlands > Peat | place... | reverse complement strand
CTGCATCGGCTGCGGCATCTGCACGAAGAAGTGCCCCTTTGATGCCATCGACATCGTGAACATAGCCACGGAAATCGGTGAGGACAAGGTCCACCAGTTCGGCCCTAACGCCTTCAGGCTCTACCGTCTCCCCATACCCAAGTCCGGCAGCGTCACCGGCCTTGTGGGGAAGAACGGCGTTGGCAAGACCACTTCCATCAACATCCTGTCGGGCAGCCTCATGCCCAATTTAGGGAGGCTGGATAGTCCACCCACATGGGACGAAATCCTCGACGTCTACCAGGGGACGGAGCTCAGACCTCACTTCGAGAAGGTCAGCCAGGGCCTGATAAAGGCCTCCGTGAAGCCCCAGGCCATCTACCTAATCCCGAAGGCCTGGAAGGACAACGTTGGGAAGCTCGTCGATCAGTACGACGAAACCGGCAGAGGGAAAGAGCTCCTCAGACAGCTCAGCCTCATCGAAGACGTGGATAAGCTCCCAGAGGAGCTAAGCGGAGGGGAGCTGCAGCGGCTCGCCGTGGTCGTGGCAGCTGAGCGAGAGGCAGATATCTACTTCTTCGATGAGCCGTCCTCCTTCAACGACGTCTACCAGCGCCTTCAGGTCTCCAAGGTGGTAAGGGAGCTGGCGCGGAGTGGGAAGAGCGTGCTTCTCGTGGAGCACGATCTCACCTTCCTGGACTACGCCTGCGATTTCGTCCACATAATCTACGGCGACCCCGGAGTCTACGGCATCGTCTCCGGCCCTATGACCACCTCCGAGGGGATCAACTCCCTTCTTGACGGAATGATTCCTGGCGAAAACATGCGCTTTAGGGACTCCCCCGTCACCTTCGACATCTACTCCCCTCCTTCCAGCGAAGGGTCCACCGTGCCACTTCTGGAGTACACGAAACTTGTGAAGTCGTATCCTCCCTATACCCTCCAAGCGGATGGGGGCGTCATTAGGCAGGGCGAGGTCGTCGGGGTCCTGGGCGCCAACGCCCTCGGAAAGACCACCTTCCTGAAGATACTCGCCTCTCAGCTCGAACCGGACGAGGGGAAGGCCCTCTCCAAGGCGAAGATCGCCTACAAGCCCCAGTACCTTACGAGCGACTTCACGGGGACGGTGCAAGAGTTGCTCACGGCGTCAAGCGGAGACAGCTGGAGCAGCGGCCAGAGCATGGGGCAGCTCCTGAAACCCCTGCGCGTTGACAAGCTCCTGGACAAGTACGTGTCCAGCTTGAGCGGCGGTGAGCTGCAGAAGACTGCCGTCGCAGCGGTGCTCCTCAAGGAGGCCGATATCTACGCCTTGGACGAGCCGTCGGCCTTCACGGATATTGAGGACAGGATCGCCATGGCCAAGGCTATTCAACGATATGTCAAGGCCCTTGACAAGTCAGCTGTGATAATCGACCATGACATAATGCTCGTCGATATCGTTTCCGACTCCCTCATCATCTTCACTGGCCGGCCGGGGATCAGCGGCCACGCCGGCCCCCCCATGGCAAAGGAGAAGGGGATGAACCTATTCTTGAGCGATGTCTCCATCACCTACAGGAGGGACGCCAACACCGGCAGGCCGAGGGTGAACAAGCCCGACAGCAGGCTTGACAGGGAACAGAAGGAGCGCGGCGAGTACTACTACGTCGCCAGGAAGGCTTCCGCCGCGGAGTAGGCCGATGCCGATCGCCTCGCAAGTGCGCCGAGCTAGAGGATTTAACCGCCGGAGCCTATCCCATGGCACAGACGGCGTTCCATAATTGGCCAAGCTTCTCCGAAGGCTGCTCGAGGGTAAGCTCTCGCCAGAGGAGATCGACCAAATAGCGGGAGGCTTCGACGAAGTGGGAGACCTGGCGGTGGTCAAGCTCCCCGAGGGCTTCTCAAAGGATAGGAAGGAGGTCGCGGTGAACGCCCTCCTCTCCGAGCTCAAGACGGTAAAGTCGGTCTGGAACCAGGTCGGACCGGTTGACGGCGACTTCAGGATAAGGAAACTCGAATTCCTAGGGGGGGAGCCCCGCTCGACGACCATTTACACCGAATTCGGGTGCAGGTTCATGCTGGACATATCGAAGGTATACTTCTCGCCGAGGCTCTCCACCGAAAGGGCCAGGATCGCCGACCTGGTGGGTGCAAAGGAGGAGATTTTCAACATGTTTGCAGGGGTGGGGACATATTCCATAGTGATCGCCAAGAGGCACAGGGACGCTATGGTCTACAGCAGCGAAATCAACAGGGACGCCTATGGCTATATGGTGAGCAACATAGCCCTCAACAAGGTCCAGGGCCGTGTCGCCCCCCTGCTGGGAGACTGCGCCGAGCTTTGGAAGCGGCTCATCGCAGGGGTCGATAGGGTTATCATGCCTCTCCCGGAGAAGGCAAAGGATTACCTTCAGTACGCCGTCAAGGTGTGCCGCCCCGGGGCCACAATCCACTACTATGCGCACGTCGCGACGGAGGACCCCAGGCCGCCTGAGGTCGCCTGGGACGAAATCAAGGGCCTCTATCCCCAGCTGAGGCTGGAGACGGGCAAGGTGGTCAGGGAGGTGGGCCCTCACGTCAGCCAGGTGGTCCTCGATCTCAGGGTCGGGAGCTAGTCCTTACGGAAGCGGCTAGGAGGCCGGCGACCCTGACTGGCTCGGGGTACTTGCCCTCCAGAGAGAACGCGTCGAGGATCTCCTTGACCTCTCCTTCTTCGATGCCAAGCGCACGCACGTAGACCCTCTTTCCGGTCCTCAGATCGACCGCACTTCGCCTGCCAAGCTTCCCATAGCGCTTCAGCTTGCGAGCATGAGACCGCGGGAAGTGTTTCTTGATGTTCTCCTCTAGGCCGGGCGACTCCCTGTAGGTGAGGCAGATTATGGGGAGCCGCGTCTCCCTTTGCAATCTCTCGAGATCGACTATGTTGTAAAATGAGAGCACGGCCCCTGAAAGCATCAGGACGTTAATGTCGTTCCTGCCCAGGGCCTTATAGAGGGAGACTATCACAGAGGTTGCATCGTCCCCGCCGACCTTGGCGCTGGCGAACGAGAAGCCGTCAATGATGAGGTCCTTGCGCATCACCACGCCCGCGAGCAGGCTGTGTTCGTCGATGTGAGGAACGAACGACTCGGCTATCCCGAGGACCCTGATGCCCTTCTTGAACGGGTGAGTTCGTTTCAAGCCTGGCTGCTCAGGGGCGACGCTGGGCCTATAGGTCTTTTGCCGTTCGTCCGAACGATGGGAGCATGCATGAAGTAGTTCCTCACGGAGAAGGCAGCGCTCAGCGCCCTCGTCGCCATCTCTCTGTCGGGCGGCTGTCCGAGGCCCCCGACGGCCGCGTCCAAAGGCGCCAGCTCGCTATCGTACAGGTTCAACAGGCCCGCGGTCGTGAGCCGCCTTCCGAAGTCCGTCAGGGTAGTGTGCTCCGTCGACAACCCCATGTTCCTCGCGGCCTGGGTCATTATCTCCTCCGCAGTCGAGTAGGCCGCCTTGACGCACTGGTCGAGGTCTCCCTTCTTCAGGGCCTCCTCCCCGTAGAGCAGCATCATGTCTGCTCCCGAAACGATGACCTGCATCACCCCTGCGCCCCGGGCGGGGAACGAAGCCATCCCATGCGACCTCCCCCTCTCGGCCGACTTGTAGAGAGAATGCGTGAAGCCCACCACTATGGAGATCACGAGGGTAACTATGACCCATTCTGCGAGGATGCCCCAGTCGACTGCCAACGAGACCTACCGAGGGAACTGGCGGTTTAAACGATTCGGAAGGTCAAGCCTTTTATGCCGTTCGATTCAAAGTTCAACGGGCTGTGATGCGTCAGAGTTAAGCGGATACATGATGACGTGAAGGCATTAGGCTGAGCCCACCTACTGAGAAGGCCTGCGGTCCACGACCGCGATGGCGTCATGCATATGGATGGACTCCTCGCTTCTCGCTTCGACGTAGAAGGCCTCCGGGAACCTCTTCGCGGCATCCCTGACAACATCCTCGACGAACTTGGGATTCCTCTGGCTGTCGATCACCTTCATCGCCTCGTCCTGACGTTTCATCATCGCCGTGGTTTCAGCGCTGAAGGTGGAGAGCATCTTGTCTAGCTGCTCCTCTATGTCGACGAACGACCTTGAGCTCAGCCCCACCGTAAGCCAGGCCCTCTGCATGTGCCCAACGCCCGCCATCTTCTTGCTGCAGGGGCAGGCCGTTATCCCCGGCGCCTTCAGAAGGTACGTAAAGACCCCCTTCCTGAGGCCTATTTCGACTGGCGCGAAGATGTCCTTAAAGGGGTAGTTGAAGCGAACCGAAGCAGAGGTCCCCTTCTGAGTGGAATTCGAGTCCCTGACTATCCACCTTAGCGCGTTTTCGATGTGCTCCCTGTTGCTGTTCTCCTGGGCGGCGCCGACAAGGCGGCTCATGTGGACGCCCCTGGAATGGTGGGTCATGGTCGTAACGGTGAACTCGGCGGGAAGGACATACCGTCCCACCCGCACCATCATCTTGAGTCCGGTGACGCCAGCGCGCACGTTCGTTCGGGCGAATTCGCCCTGCACGTCCGCCTCGAGATTAAGCTCCACTCTCTATTTCGCCTGAAGTGGGTCCTGCGCGCCTATCTCTTCGAACGCCTCACTGCGGGCCTGACAGCCATAGCAGACGCCGCACGGCCTCGCGCCGTTGTTGTAGCAGCTCCAGGTCGCTTCCAATGGCACTCCCAGCTTCATCGCCTGCCGGAGCACCTGGGCCTTGGAGGAGTTCGCGAAAGGTGCCACGACCTCTATCCTGCCGGCCCCCCTTCCTGTTTTTAACCCTAGCCGCAGAAGTCCATTGAACGCGCCGAAGAAGGCCCCAGAAGCGTCTGGAAACCTGTCCGCGTCCCCCATGTTGTGGCCCGTGACCACCTTCACTGCCCCCAGGGTTTCGGCATAGGCAGCCGCCATCCCGAAGAAGACGATGTTTCTGGCTGGGACGTAGGCCCGAGATATCCCCCGCTCGGAGTCAACTATCTTCCCCCTGTGAGAGGAAGGCGAGCCCTTCAACTCCTTGTAGAATGAAGAGTCAACGATCTTGTGCCCCTCGACGCCGGCCCTCCTAGCTACGACCTTAGCGGCCTCGATCTCGGGAGATTGTTCGAGCTCGTAGTCAAAGGTGAGCGCGTAGGTCCGCCACTTCCTGTGGATGGACCAGTACAGCGCTGCCGCTGAATCAATTCCCCCAGAGAGGAGGACCACCGCCTTCAACGGGCCATCACTCTGAACGCCGCGGCCCCCTTGTTGACCCCTTCAAAGAAGAAGAGCTTGATTCCCTCCACGTCCTTGGGGAGCCTGCGGAGGACTCCGTTGGCGACGAACTGGGCGATGTTCTCGCTGGTGGCCTCTCCGTCCAGGATGACCACCTGGGAGGGAGGCATCTTCAGGTCGAAGGCCCCGTTGGGGCCCTCGAACCTCACCCTTACAGCCTTCGAAGAGCGTTCCACCACGTACTTGCTTCCGATGATGAACTTGTGGTCCACCGTTGAGAGCGCGTCCTTGAGAGCAGCCTTCGCTTCGCCGAAGTCGACTATCATTCCAACCGGGCCCACCTCGCCGAGGATTTCGGCCGAGACTCGGCTGCTGTGGCCATGGAGCACCGAGCACGTCTTCGATGAGGGGAGAGCGTGGCCGTAGTCAAAGTGAAGCGAGTCATCCTCGATGAAAAGGGAGGACTTGGGCTCGAACCCTGGAATGAGCCGCTTCCTCTTCCCCGAATCCACCTTAGCGAGATCCTCTCGGGAGAGGCCGTAGATCGTGGAGGTGCTCTCGACGTAGAGGAAGCCGCCTCCGTCCTTTACGGTCGCCTCCACTCCCTCCCCCACCAGGCTCGCCACGAACTCCTTCAGTCGGCTCTTCGTGCCAGGCCGCTCTACGCCCACGAAAGTGGGCCTGCCACCTCCGCTCATGTGACGCTTCTTCCTCGTGAAGTCCTTCCGTCGCCTTATTTAAGCATCGGTCGAACTCCGACCTTGAGACGTTCAGATTCCGCCGTCTACCAGCCACACCTGTCCGGTGATGAAGGAGGACTTGTCAGAAGCAAGGAAGACCGCCAGGTCGGCCACTTCGCGGGGGCTTCCCAGCCTCTTGAGGGCCGCCTCCGAGGCCATGGCGGCCCGACCCTTCCTGTCGAACCAAGCGATGTTTCCGGCATCTATGTTTCCGGGCGCCACGGCATTCACCCTCACCCTTGGTCCAAGGATTGAAGCCAGGCTCTTCGTCAGCCCGATGACGGCGGCCTTGGCCGATGAATACGGAAGCCCTTCAACGTGACCCGTGATCCCTGCCGCCGAGGAGAAGTTCACGACCGATCCTTTCTTCATGTGCTTGGCGGCCTCGCGACAGCAGAAGAAGCTGCCGAGGAGGTCCACCTTCAGGACCTCCATCCACTTACGCGAATCCAGCTCGTCCAGGCCGGCGAACCATGTTTCTCTGTCGGAGTGACCAGCCACGTTGATCAACGCACCGACCTCTCCCATTTCCGCCGCCAGCGCATCGAAGAACGACCGCACGTCTTTCTCGTCGGAGACATCCAGCCTCCTTACCACGACGGAGAGCCCCTTCGACGATGCCACCTTCGCCAGCTCTGCCGCCTTCTTTTCGCCCCTGTTGTAGGTCGCGACCACCCTGGCCCCCTCCTCGGCAGCGGCCAAAGCGATCTCTCGACCGATGTCTCCGCTACCTCCGGTGACCACCACGAGCTTCCCCGCGAGGCTCCCTTTCACAGAAGCCTCAGTGCTTTCCTTGGGCTTTTAAATCTATGACCAAAAGGGGGAGAGATTCCAGGCTGTCAATGACGAAGTCCGGGCCGGCATCCAGGAGGGCCTCCTTCGTGGCAGGGCCCCTCGGTATCCCCACGGCCACAATCCCAAGGGCCTTGGCCGCGAGCATGTCCCCCGGGGCGTCGCCAACCAAGAAGCATTCGTCGGCCCCTACCCTCAGCGCATCGACAGCGTGCTTCACGATTCCCGGGTCGGGCTTGATCACGGAGACGTCGTCCCGCGTGGTGATGACGTCAAAGTAGCGTCCTAGGGGAAAGCGGCCCATGACTGTCTCGACCGCCTTCCTCGCGCTGTTGGTGACTATCCCCATCTTGATGCCGTCGCCCTGCAACGACTCAAGCGCTGCGAACGTGTCAGGAAAGGGCTTCGTAACGGCCGCCCCCTCCACTTCGAGCTTCTCCATCAGGTCGTAGGCATACTTCCTTACGTCAGCGTAGGCGGAGGCGTCGCCAATGGCGGCGTAGTGCTCTATGATGTCGTGCATGTTCCTCCCCTCGGTCTGCCCCGTCATGTCGTATCCCTTCCCCCTGGCGTATTCGAGTATCATCCTCCTTCCCAGGTTGTAGTCCACCTTGAACTCGGTCAATGTTCCGTCAAGGTCGAAGAGGATAGCCCGGACCTGCATTCGCGTCCGGGGTGCCCAGCGATGCTTAAAAGCCTGTCTCGCTCCCATCGCGTATCGTTGGCGACCAAGGAGGGGAGGACCGGTGGTCCTGCCGGAGCTAAGGTGTCGCTACATGATCGAATATCCTTCTTGATGTGCATCAAGGAGGAGGGGAAGGCCGTGACCTTCGATCACGTAAAGGAGAAGGTGACGAGGGACATGGCATTCCTGGGAGAGGGTGAGCCCGCGGAGGCACAATATAGGGAGGCGCTGGCTTCACTCGTCAAGGAGGGTCTGATAGCCCAGGACTCCAAGGGCTTCTACCGCTTGCCTCCGCTCGACGCCTACGTTCGAGGGTTCGCCGGGGCCATTAAGAATTCGCTCAACAGGAGCTACTTCCTGGTGTACGTGGCCGAAAGATACTACCCCCGTGTGGCAGAGGCCATGCTCCCCTACCTTGTGGACAGGCCTATCTCTGCGGTCAAGGTCTTTTCAGGCAAGGAGGACCCCATCCGGGAGGTGTATCCCATCTTCGTCAGGTACTCGAAATACAAGCCCCGTCCTGTCCATCTCGCCGTCAACGACGCGTCCGATGTGATGGGCCTCGTCCACGACCACTGCGTCGACTTTGTCCCCTACGTCCACGGGCTCGACGGCAGGCCGAACGTCTTCCTCGTAGACCTCGACCTGGGCGAAGGGATTGCGTCGGCGCCGTTCGCCCTGGAGTTCGCAAGAGACGCCGCCTCCCTCGTAGGCGACATCCTCAGCGAGGCAGGGTGCCACCCGCTGATCAAGTTCAGCGGGAGTCGCGGCTTCCAGGTCCTCTGCCGGATGTCGTCAAGTGGGGAAGCGATGGGATTCGAGCGGCTTCGTGAGGCCGTCCGTGCCGTCCAAGGCGAGCTGGAGGCGAGGATCACGGAGGGCGCCATCGGGAGAAGGCTGGCATCTCAAGGCCTCGACGAGCCCTACACCACCTCCGAAGTCGCAGACAGGGGAGCTAGGGCACGCAGGCTCCTAGTCGACTGGAGCTCGATGAAGCCGGAGGGCGATTACCGCGCCCCCTTTTCCCTTCATCACAGGACAGGCCTTGTGTCCGTCCCTATCTCCGAGGCGGACCTCGCTTCGTTCACCCTAGAGAAGGCCGACCCTCTTGCGATGATCGAGAATCCCACAGGTCTGCAGCTCCCGGAAACCGTCCCTAAGACGAAATGGGACGCCCTTTCGGTACTTCTTCGCGGCCGCAACTGATTGTTTCGTCTTGCCTCGTCGAAGAAAGGTATAAGAGGCTCGTGGAGGAAAAACGCGCCAAGGAAGGCAGAATATGGCGGGCCTAGTGAGCTATGTCATTCGCCGCCTGCTCTTTATGATACCCATCATGCTCGGGGTCACAGCCCTCGTGTTCTTTGTCACGGCCGCCGCTGGGAACCCCATTGCCATCATCAGGGCCGGCCTTCTGCATCCGAACAACGCCACGATTCAGTACTTGATTAACTACTATCATCTGAACCAGCCCGTCGAGCTTCGATACGTGTACTATGTCTGGAACCTCATGCACCTCAACCTCGGCGTGTCGTTGCAGACCCACGTCCCAGTTGCGCAGTCCATCGGGAGGTGGACCTGGACGACTTTCTACCTTCAGATGTCCGCCCTCGCCTTGGCCCTCGGAATTGGGATTCCAATCGGGGTCTACTCTGCGAAGCATCAGTACTCGAAGGCGGATTACTCCATAACGACCGCGGCAATATTCGGATTCTCCATGCCCACCTTCTGGTTGGGAATAATGCTGATCCTCTTGTTCTCGGCCTACCTTAAGGTCCTGCCCTATGGAGGGGCGTCCGGAGGGGCTCTGGGCCTGTGGTGGGGAGGACCCATTCAGGACGCCATCGCCCATCTGATCCTCCCCATGATCACGCTTGCTTACGTCGAGATGGCGACATTTGTAAGGTTGATTCGTGGAAACATGCTTGAGGTCATGAGGCAGGATTACGTTCTGGCCGCACAGGCAAGCGGCCTCAGCGACTTCAAGGTTACCTACAAGCATGCCCTGAAGAACGCCATCACGCCCATCATCACCTTGGTAGGGCTGTCGATAGCATCATCCCTCGGCGGGGCACCTGCCTTGGAGACAGTCTTCAGCTGGCCGGGCCTGGGCTACTACTTCACGCAGGCTGCCCTTTCACTTGACATCACCGTAGTGGAAGGCCTCACTGTTGTCATTACGGTGATGGTGCTTGCGGCGAACGTCCTGCTCGACCTGCTTTATGGGGTAGTCGACCCAAGGGTGAGGGTAACTTAGATGAGCGGAACAAGTGGTGAGGCGGGCTCCCAGACTGCGGAAGTGAAGGCACCTGCGAAAGTGAAACCGCGGCGCAGCGCCACCCAGGCAGCGGTTACTTGGAGGCGCTTTAGGCGCAACAAGTCGGCCCTGATAGGCCTCACGATCGTCAGCGCGTTCCTTTTGCTTGGAGTATTCGGCCCCTTCTTTGCCGCGTATCCCCCCCGGAGCACGGCTTCGCTCTTCCTCGGTCAAGCGCACGAGCCGCCCAGCTGGGCTCACCCATTTGGCACGGAGCCTACTGGCGTGGACGTCTTCAGCGACAGTATCTGGGCCACTAGGAACGACCTTTACGTCGGCATTGTGGCGACGCTCATAGCGACGGCTCTGGGCGTTGCCATCGGAGCTGTCGCAGGGTATGCCCGCCCTTCTATCAGCACCGCCGTCCTAGGCGTCATCCAGGTGTTCTTTGTAATCCCGGTCCTCCTCCTGATCCTCCTCTTCGCGCGTCTCTTCCTCCTCGAGGTGGTGGCAGGTTGGGGGCTGACGTTAATCGTGCTCATATTGGGGCTGTTCGGTTGGTCGGGCATCGCCTTTGTGGTCAGGGGAGAAATATTCAGGGTCAAGGAACTGGAGTTCGTCCAAGCGGAGAAGGCGTTGGGCGCGAGTAATTTCAGGATCCTCTTCCGGCACATAGTCCCTAACATCCTGACCCCCATCATCGTCTTGGCTACTTTGGGCGTTGCCGGGAATATCATCACAGAGGTCGTCATCTCCTTCTTGGGCTTCGGGGACCCCAACACCGCCACCTGGGGGCTCCTGATAGATGACGGCTTTCGCTACGTCAACACATACTGGTGGGTCTCGTTCTTTCCGGGCCTCATGTGCGTGATCTTGGTCCTGGGCTTCAACCTGCTGGGAGACGGCCTCTCTGACGCCCTTAACCCTAGATTGAGGGAGTGATAGCCGTTGGACACACTTCTGGACATCGACCAGCTGAGGACATATTTCTTCACGGAGGCGGGCGTGGTCAAGGCGGTCGATGGAGTTTCTCTGAAGGTCGCCCGTGGGGAGACGCACGGCCTCGTGGGCGAGTCGGGCTCCGGGAAGAGCGTCACAGCCCTCTCGACCCTCCGGATCGTCCCAAAGCCCGGCAAGATCGTCGGAGGCTCGATCATATTTGACGGGAAGGACATCATAGCCCTAAAGGACAAGGAGATAAGATCGATGAGAGGAAAGAGCATCGCCATAGTGTTTCAGGATCCGATGTCAAGCCTCAATCCTCTTTTCACGATCGAAAATCAGATCTGCGAAATCATCAGGCTCCACAAGGGGGTGTCGAAGGCAGAGGCTCGCGACAGCGCGCGCCACCTTCTTGAGATGGTGGGCATCCCCGAAGCGGAGAGGCGCCTGAAGTCCTACCCGCACGAACTGAGCGGGGGCATGAAACAGAGGATCGCCATAGCCAGGGCCCTTTCCTGCGAGCCACAGCTCCTCTTCGCGGACGAGCCGACGACGAACCTCGACGTGACGATACAGGCCCAAGTCTTGGACCTGATGAAGAGCTTGAAGAAGGAGCTGAACATGACGCTGGTCATGATTACCCACGATATGGGCATCATCGCAGAGATGACGGAAAGGGTCACGGTCCTCTACGCCGGTCAGGTCTACGAAGCGTGCGACACCCTCACACTCTTCGCCAAGCCAAAGCATCCCTACACCGAGGCCCTTCTCAAGGCTGTTCCGAGGCTCGACAGAAAGAAGGAGCTGACGTCGGTCCCGGGGAACATCCCCAACCTTATCGAGCCGCCCCCTGGATGCAGGTTTCACCCAAGATGCCCTTATGCCGTCCAGGTGTGCCGGGAAAAGGTGCCGGTCCTCGAAGAAGCTGGCCCGGGACATTTGGTGGCTTGTCACAGATGGCGGGAACTGGGATTGTCGGGAGCGTGATTGAAACGTCCACACAGGCTCTACTGCAGGTGAACGACCTGGTGAAGTACTTCCCGGTCTATTCCAGGGGAGTTTTCTCGAAGACCAAGGTGGGAGACGTCCACGCTGTGGATCACGTCAGCTTCGAGGTCGGGTTGGGCGAGACCCTCGCGCTTGTCGGCGAAAGCGGCTGCGGCAAGACCACAACCGCGAAGGTAGTACTTGACCTCGAGCATCCGACTTCTGGATCGGCTCTATTCAACGGGGTCGATGTCTTCAAGACGTTCGGCAAAGGCGATGCCGAGACAAGGCTTTCCCTTCGCAGAGGGATGCAGCTCGTCTTTCAGAACCCATATCTTTCGTTAGACCCTCGGATGACGGTATACGACATCTTGGCCGAGCCGTTGGAGATTCACCGCTCTGTTCCGAAGGCGCAGTGGAAGGAAAGGGTCTATGAGCTCCTGGGCATGGTCGGCCTGGAGGAGTACCACGCCGAGCGTTATCCCCATGAATTCAGCGGCGGCCAGAGGCAGAGGCTTAGCATCGCGAGAGCCTTGGCAGTGGACCCGAAGCTCATGATAGCCGACGAGCCGGTCTCTTCGCTCGACGTCTCCATCAGGGCTCAGATCCTGAACCTCATGATAGAATTGCAGAAGAGGAAGCAGATATCTTACCTCTACATCTCACACGACCTAAGCTCAGTACGGCAGATAAGCCATCGCGTCGCCGTGATGTATCTGGGGGAGATAGTCGAAGAGGGCCCCACGGGGGACCTGTTCACAAGGCCCCTTCACCCCTACTCCATTGCCCTCCTCTCCGCCGTCCCCATCCCAGATCCTACGACGAAGGCAAACAGGATCATCCTCCCGGGAGAGGTGCCGAGCCCCATCAATCCGCCCCCCGCGTGCAGGTTTCACCCCAGGTGCCCATATGCAAAGGAAATCTGCAAGACCGAGAAACCGCCCTTCATCGAGGCCAAGAAGGACCACTTCGTGGCCTGCCACTTTTGGAAGGACTTCGCGTAGGGACAGGACCGAAACGGTCATGATCTAGAGCAGGCGGAGCCTCTGGGCTGCCACCATGGCCTGACCGTAGGTATACGGCACGAGGGACTGGTAGAGCATGTACACGTTCTTCTCATAGGTGGTCTCCCCCCAGTGTCGCGTCGCAAATACGAGACCCTTCTTGCTCAGGCTCTGGAGAGCTCCCCTGACCATCGATTCGACGGAGGAGCTCGGGTTTATGGGAGAAAGACGTGAGTCGAGCTCAGTTCGATGCTTCTGGTAGAACTCCTTCATCGTGAATGGCGCCGCCAGCATCGAGTCATCCCGGCGCAGGACCTCCCATACGGCCTCCCTAACTAGGGTGATCCTGGCATACTTCCCAACTGCCGCCATTCGTCTTTATTATCTCGTCCGTGGTTCTTAAATCTATACATAAGTATTCGGGGAGGCCTTCGGTGAATATACAATATTGAAGTTTCTGGAAGATATTATGCAATAGATATCAAAAAGTGTAGTGCTATCGATCTCATCACTAGTCAGCGGAAAGTCGAGGCGTCTAGCCTCAAATAGCCTTACCGGCCATGATGGACAGACGAGCCTTGGCGTCAACCTGTCGGCCCATGGACTTCCTCTCTCACCTCAAGATAGGGAGGAACGAAGTTAGCGACATCTGCGAGTCATCCATCATGGGCGAAGAGACGGTCATGAGCTTGGCAAGGGAGCTCCATGCTGCCAACCTTATAGGACTTGATGATGGGGCCCTCACGATTGGGGCTGGCGGAAGGGTGAGGATCGGCTGTTACTTCCTTGGAAAGGGGGCCTCCTTGGAGGAATTGGGCCGAGTGCTCGACTGGAGGGAGTTCGAGGATCTGGTTTCGAAGTCCCTGGAGGCCCAGCGATTCACGACTTGGAAGAACTTCCGCATGCGGAAGCCTACCAGAGAGATAGACGTGGTGGGGCTATATTCCGGCTTTGCCATAGCGTTCGATTGCAAGCACTGGCAAAGGGTGAGTTCATACTCTCTTTCTCTGGCCGCTGACAAACAGGTCCAGCGTGTTCGTCAGCTCGTCGCGTCAGAGGCCATCCCTGGAATCGAAGAGGCACTTCCCGCGCTGGTGGTGTTGGGGCCCCTTCACCGTGCCTCGGTCCATGGGGTTCCGGTGGTCCATTCGGATGGCCTTATGGACTTCATAGCAGGGGCGAGGGGCAGCACGAGAGATTTCGTCTCCATTACGGCATCGAAGAGAGGGGCCGGATCCTCTCACGGACAGAGGAGGCTTTGACAGGTCCGCCAGGCGAGACGACGTAAACCATGCATTAGTGCGGCAGGAGTTGCGATATTGGTCGATATGTTCAGAAAAATCTGGCGTTTTGGGAGATACGTTACGCAACGCGTCCAAATCTGTGTGGTTCTCGCAAAGTATAAATAGCTTCACAAATGTGTTTTTGCTACGACGACCATGCTTCAATACAAACGCGAAATACTGTTGGGAGCCTTGATGGCTCTCGCTGTATATGTAATGCTTTTCAGCACTGCTGCACCGATGATGACGACAGCTTACGCGCAGACGACTACTAGCCTATTTACCGTCAACCTTATCTCACCAAGCTCCAACGCCGTCAGGCGACAGGCTGCGGCCATAATCAGCCAGTCGATGCAGGCCGTCGGCATCAACGCCATATTGACGCTGGTTCCGACGCTGGCGAACGAAGAGCCGAGGATCTTCGGAAACTCGGTTACGCAGACGTTCGCCAACGGAGGCTACGACATTGCCTTCATCGGCTGGGGCGCTACGTCCCCTACACCTGATGCGTTCCTTGGCAACTACCGAGGAGACACTGCCGACTTCTCGCCCCAAGGTACCAACTACTACCTGTACAACAGTAGCACCGTCAACAGCCTAATCACCGATATGTATTCCACTCCCAACCAGACTAGGCAGGTAAATGACCTCTATCAGATCGAGAACACGCTGATCAATGACGCTCCTACCGACATCGTCTACTACACGAACTGGATCATCGCTAGGTCTCCCGCCATAAAGGACTTCGGCTCTCAGAGCGCTTGGAGTGAACTGGCGTTCCCCGATGTCCAGCACATATCCGGGATCACTACGCTTAACTTTGCAGAAGCGAGCGCACCCTTCCCGGACAGCGACCTCGATCCATTACCCACGTCCACGAGTAACTCCTTCTACTCGCTGTTCATCTACGGCGCCGAGTTTGAAGGCCTCCAAGAAATCAGCCCCCTGACTTCCAGCTACTTCGAGGCACTTGCCACGAGCATCACATCCTCCCCCAATGGACTTGTCTGGAACATCACCTTCCAGCCCAACACCCGTTTCCAGGACGGAGAGATCCTCACTGCTGACGACTTCGTCTACACCATGTGGGCCAACTTCAACCCCAACTCTGGGGCGGTCGGTCTGGGTGGCATCCTCTCAGCCCTTGGCAGCGTTGGGACGTTCACGTTCCTCAATGGGACAAGTATAGTCGTAAACAACACTGCGGAGGTGGGCTACGTTCAACCATTCAGCGTCATAGCTAATTCTCCCAACTCCTTCAGCTATGTTCTGAGCACGTTCTATCCATTCATGAACCTGACCTACACAGCCATCTCCCCCCTGCCAATGCAGTACCTGCAGGGATTCAACCCTGCCAATTGGGAGAGCCTTCCCTATTCACAGGCCAACGGACCTGACAAGTTCGCCAACGGGACGGCCGTCCTCCTATACGATCCTGGGCAGCCTGACAACGGGACCCCGCTGACCGGTCCCTTCAGCAACGGACCATACTACTTGACCAAGTACGACTTCGTGGGCAACATCGCCAGCCTGTCAAAGTGGAACGGCTACTGGAACGCGACCGGCCTAGCCGCTCTAGGCGAGTTCACTGTCACTAACTACAACGTGGTATACATCTCCGGCAGCGCAGCGGCGATCGCCGCCTACAGCACGGGTACCGTCAACGAGCTGGACACCAACTATGGCCTCGCTGTGAACGTTGCCCAGTTGCAGAGCAGCGGGGCGAACGTCCTCTCGGGAGCCGAGCTTGGATATCAGGAAATGGGAGTCAACAACAACAATCCGATTTTCGGAACTGGCACGGCCACGCCGAACGGCGCAAAGGACCCCACCAACGCAGCCAACTATGCCAGGGATGTGAGGAGGGCCTTCAGCTACCTCATTCCGAGACAGTTGATCGTAACCAACCTCCTCCTGGGCGCAGGCAGTCCAGGCATCACGTCATGGGGCCCGGCCTATGGTATATGGAGCAACCCATCGCTCTCATCTGACGCGTACAATGTCAATACTGCGAAGGCGTATCTGGCGGCCGCAGGCTACAACACTGGAGTGTCTCCGATTCAGACAGGGCAGACCTCGTTCACCGCAGGGACTAACGTAACCATCACCGTCGGCAACGACACGATAGGCTCGCTGTCGAGCTCGCCCGTCACGCTGTGGGGAGTCCCCATAACGCTGACCGGCACCTTCGCCAGCCCGACCACGGGACAGGCCTACGCGAACATGTTGCTGATACTCGAAGTGAGCACGGATAACGTGACCTACACGGCGGCAGGGGCGACTACGACCAGCTCGACTGGTTCGTTCAGTTACCTCTTCGTTCCGCCATCCCCTGGACTGGTGTACTACTACTGGAACTTCACAGGATATACCGTCCCCACTTCACAATTCGGTGCGACGGGGCTGCAAGGGAACTACCAGCAGTTACTGGCAAACGGAACGCTGATCGCTGTGTTGCCGCCCGAAGTTAGCCCCACCTACTCCTTAACCACGGTTTCGTTGGCGAGCATACTGAACCCGATATTCGCGAACGCGGCCACTCACAACGACACGGTCAACCTGGCCAACACGCTGACGTCGGCGCTCAACAACGAAACAAACACCTTCACCTCCAACCTGAACACGTTGCAGACCAACCTGCAGAACTCCATAACTTCGGCCGTCAGCCCATTGCAGACAGGGATCACGTCTCTGACCAGCCAGTACAACACGCTCAACTCCAACCTAGGCACGGTCCAGTACATCGCCTACGGTGGAATAATCATAGCCATCATCGCCCTGATAGCAGCCATCTTCATGAGCCGCAGGAAACAGTAGAATAGCATTACCCAAGTGTTTTATTTTATCAGAGCTCCCAGCGCAAGCTCAAAGGGCAAACGCCAGGATCACCTCTACCGCGGCTTCGAAGAGGAAGACAATTGCGCCCGCCAGCACGAGTGCCGTTCCCTTCCTGTCCGCCTCCCTGTGGGCGTTCGAGTCATACTGGGCGTCCGACTTGCCCGTCAACCTCTTGAAGCCCACCCCCCATTCAGATTCCGTCCAGTCATAGAACCCTCCCGCCATCAGGAGGACGGCGGTTTCGAACAGGGCCACATCGCCAAAGATTTCATGGGCGGTAGGCCAGCCGTACAGAGCGAAGAGGCCGGCCGTCAGCAGGACATTCACCAGTGCTGCCGCTCCAGAGATTTTGAGCGACCGAAGGAGGATCTGCTTCTTGGACAGCATTGGGCATTGGCAGGAGGAGACCGGGGTTTATTTTAACGTTATAGCTTCATCAATGGCGCAAGATTTTAGAGCGAGGTGGTCGAAGGGGTTTCGGAAATGGGGGGGAAGAAGAAGGGGAGGCACAGCTACAAGGTGCTAGTTGGAGCCTTCATCCTGTTCACCGCCGTCCTCTTCGGTGGCACGCTGGCCATCCCCTACTTGACGGGCCTTAGGACCGTTCACATCCCAGCCGACGCCTCCATCGACGTCCAGCCCTGGATGGAGCTCGTTCCTTCGACGGCCGACACCGTTGACTTCGCGAACGTCTCATACGCCATCTCCGTGGGCCTGAACACCTCAACACAGAGCCCAATCTTGGACATCACGGAGACGGGTCAAACCCTCACCCTGTCCAACATTACGTATCTGTTCAGCTACGGCATCCCAGCCACCAACCCCAACACCAACGAGACTGGGGTCGACGTCTACGCAGTGCCGGCGAACGTCTACAGCAGCCTGCAGGACGCCGTGAGCACCGCGACCACCATAAAGCCGCAGACTTACAAGAACCATGAGATATATCAGATTCTTGACAACGTATCCCAGGGGCAGCTCGAAGTCGCCGCCATCACGTTCTACGATGGCTACGTGTTTTACTCCCAGGGCGCCCAAAACTCCCTGCAGCAGGTCGAAGCAGGCCTCGACGTCCCTCTCGACCAGGAGACGAGCCTATTCTCCAACAGGACCGTGCAGCTCGCGGTCTACGCGGTCGCTGGAAACGAGACGGGATACATCGCCCTCCACTACATCGGCTATTCGGCCGAGATAAGCGGCGCGAACTACGCGACCAAGGCGGTCTTCGGCTCCCCTAACGGTTACAACTCTACGTACGCCTTTGGATTTAGCAGCGCATCACAGGCTAGCAGCAAGTCCGGCCTGGTCACCTCGACCTACGAGCGGGGCCTTGACTACTATCTCTTGGATAACTTCGTCGTCGCAAAAGTGACCGTCTACCCACAGGAGTTCTTCATAGAGATGATGGCGTTCTAGCATGGCGAGACAGCAGAGAGGGAGCTGAGTCGCCTTGGATACCCTGCGATTTGCGTGGTTTGTCTTCCTGGGCCTGGGGACGATCCTTGTCGTGGCGGCACTGGTCGGGCCCCTCATAGAGGTCCCTGGCTACGTCTCCAAGTCGGGGCCCCCCGCGGGCGTCGTCTTCAGCAGCTCGGTCCCCGACTGGACAGACGCGTTCGGGATCCCTCCCGTGCAGGCCGGGCAACAGCTTCACATCGTGGCGAGCAAGACGGGGCCCGGCAACATCACCATACAGATCATCGGCTACGGGGAGGGGGACACGATGCCCGAGGCCTTCACGCTCAATTTGGACGACGCCGTCCCCTCGATTGACGCCAACATCACCGTCCATCGTAACGCTGCCTACATCTTCCTCGTGACCTCGTACGACGCAAAGTACAGCCTGGTGGTGAGCGGTGTCTGGGGAGCATATGCAGACCTCCGGGTGGGGCTTTACTGGGGAGTCGTGCTCCTGATAAGCGGAGGGGTCGCCCTGTACTATTGGAGGATCAAGAGGGGGAGGGAGAAGGTCATCGGGAAGGCGATGGAGCGGGCAGGCCCTCTGGACGGGCCCTCCCAGGCTCCCTGAGCCCCCTTCACTGCGTTTCGACGAATATGGAATGGGACGTGAAGACTGTGCCGGTCGAGTTCTGGAGGTACAAGGTGTAAACTCCCGGGCCGAAGAGGTTGATGAAGGGGGAAAGGTCGAACTGAATCGTAAGGTTCAGAGTGGCGCTCCACGTGACGGCGCTGATGCTCACGTTCCCCGTCGGCGCAGGGCAGTAGATACTGCAGGAGGGAAACACCTCGCCAGTGTATTCTCCCGGCGTGTAGGGTCCGGTGAAGTTGGAGACCGTGAGTAGCTGGAATGCCCCTTCGGGGGTCGGAGGCGGATCGTAGTAGACCTGCACTGCCGCGGGATTGACTCCGGCCGCCAGGGCGCCGGCCATCGTGACCTCCCCCGAGCTGGCCACATAGGAAGTCGTGAGGTTTCCGTAGACGTTCTCGAAGTCCTCCACGAGATAGAGGTCGGTCGAGTTGAAGGCGACTCCTATCGATACCTCGTTGTGTGTAGGATCGAGGATGTTGATCCGGTGGCCCCAGTTCTCAAAGGCGTCGTTGTACATCATTTCGTAGTGAAGGTCATCGAGCTCAGCCTCCGCCGACGTTGTTCCCAAGAAGAGCGGCGTGGGATTGTGAGACCATGCGATGTTTTCGAAGACGGCGCCCGTGCCGTTCATCAGCGTGTACCGCATATAGGGCTTGTAGCCCTGAGGGTCCCAATGGCTGAAGTATCCGTAGTAGAGCATGGAGTCGGCGTGCTGCTGTGCCGAAGGCTCCGGGTCGAGAACTACGGGAGAGTAGCCGTTTGCCTCCCTAGCTTGGTTGATAAGCGAAAGGACATGAGCCGCCAGCTGCGCGTAGTCGGACGGGTAGGTGACGACGGAGCCTGAAGACCCGATGGCGGGGTCTTGAGGCGTGAAGGTGGTGGTCCCTGACCCACCCATGGCCATATAGGAGCTCGCTATGACGAGCGCCACGACTAGGATCAGGGCAGCCAACAACCACAGCGCCGGGCGCCCCCTAGGGACCATCTCCTCTTCGCAGGACGGCAAGTGTCTCGCTGGTTCTTTAGCTTTCCGAGAAGGGCCCGTGCCAGAGTTTCGGAGCTTCGGGAGCTCTACTGAGCAACCGAAAGGGGCTTCTTGGCGGGCTCGGTAGGCGACTCGGCGGGCTTCGGGAACAAATACCTCTTCCAGACGAAGGCGGCCAGCCATCCTCCGATCATGCCGCTTAAGATACCTCCAACGAGGATAGTGCCGTCGATGACGGGGTCGGTGGGGATGGGAAGCTGAAGTATGAGCACCGACGTCACGTAGCTGACCACTCCCTCGATGGTGGTGCTAACCGTCGCAGCGCTCACCACCCTGGTGTAGCTCACCGACCTCCCCTTCGGCCTTGCCCGGAAGATCAAGACAAACCCGTCCACCAGCAGGCCGTAGAGGACTGAGAGCGCTACGGTAAGTGGAGCGAAGGGTCCCGTCAAGAGTGCCTTCAGCACGCCGCTCAAGGTGGAAACGTAAGTGGCCCCAGGAGGCCCCATCAGGAAGGCGCTCAGGATCAGGAGCATGGTCTGAAGGAAGACAAACGCGTCATCCGAGGGAGGGGGGAAGATGGACTTCGAAATCAAGATGATGACGGCGAACAGTGACACGAGCGCGATCCTGCGGGAACGGTCGGCGAGGAAGCCTGCGCTCAACTATTTTCTTTCAAGCACGCTTTCTGCACTCTGTATAAGCGTTGCTGGGAAATCCGGAAAAAGTATATCCCTTCGCGCACAGATCATGTCAGTTCGGGAGTCAATTCTGCCCAGCATATTGTGTTCTCCCCCGAAGACCTAAAGCTAATTAGAAGCAAGACTCGAACTGATGATGTGGCACCGCGCACGTCCGGAAAAGGGGAAGGACATCGCCTAGCCGCCTACTTGGCGGCCGCTACGTCGGCGGTGGCAGCGGGCTTGGTCATAGCATTCATCATCCTCCTCCTAACGACAAAGGCCTCCATCCCCGGCGTGATCTGGGTGATAGCGGCAGCGGCCGCCGCCTCGATTATGGTTTCAGCCCCATTGACGTTTGGCCTCCTGATGAGCTACTCGGAACGCACGGAGGAATACGAAAGGAGTCTGATCGAGGCCCACGAAACGCTTCACGCTTTCATGATGTCCACCCCCATACCTCTTATCTCGCTTGGGGCCGACGGCAGGGTCAAGACATGGAACACAGCCGCGAAGGACGCGCTTGGCTGGAGGGAAGAGGAAGTCATCGGAAACGACCTAGATATGTGGGCCACCGCAGGAGGCCGGCTGCAGCAGGTCATGGAAATGGTGAAGGAAGGAGTCCCCGTGGCCTCCGAAGGCATTCAGCTGAAAACGAAGGGGGGAGAGAGGAAGGACTTCGGCCTCACCGTGGCGCCTATTCGTAACTCCAAGGCCCAGGTGACAGGCCTAGCTGCCGCGTTGATCGATTTTGGCAATATCAGGAGGACCGAGGAAGCCCTCCGGGAGAGCCAGCGCGTCCTTTCGACTCTGATGAGCAACCTCCCCGGAATGGCGTACAGGCGGCGGAACGACGAAGATTGGACCATGGAGTTCGCCAGCGAAGGATGCCTCCCTCTGACCGGATTCCCGGCCTCGGCTTTGATGGAGGGAGCCCAGAAGACCTATGCAGAGATGATTCTCCCCGAGGATCTCCCTCGGCTGAAGGACGAAGTCAGGTCAGCCGTCGCTGAGGGGAGGCCGTATACGATGGAATACGGCATTACCACTGCCGGCGGGGCGCTGAAGTACGTTTGGGAGCAGGGGAGGTGCGTCGACAGAAAGGAGGGCTCCGAAGCTAAACTAGAAGGACTAATCCTCGACATCACCGAGAGGCGCAAGGTCGACATGGCGCTGAGGGCTGAGGAAGAGCGCTACCGCCAGCTCGTCGAAAGCGTGAACTCCATCATAATGCAGTTCGACACCGAGGGACGAATCCTTTCGGCTAACAGTTTCGCGGAGCGCTTCTTCGGCTTCAGCAGGGACGAGCTCGTTGGGATGAAGGCCTCGGAGACCATAATCCCTAGGATCGATTCGAACGGGATTGATACGAGCACCTTGATGAGTGACATCATAAGGGACCCTCTGCGCTACGCGAACAGCATCAATGAGAACGTCAAGAAGGACGGGTCCAGGGTCTGGGTCCACTGGGCGAACAGGCTGATCCGCGACCCTTCGGGGGAGCCCAGCTTCTTGCTAGCTGTGGGGACGGACATAACGGAGCTCACTCAGGCCCAGCATGCCCTCGAAGAGAGCGAGCATAGATATCGCCAACTCGTGGAGTTCTCACCCGATGCCATCCTAGTCTACATCGAAGGCAAGATCGTCTTCGCGAACGCGGCTGGTGACGCGTTGATGCGCGGAAGCGGTTCAGAATCCATCTTGGGCAGGGATTGGTCCGACTTCCTTGACCCCGTCGATGCGGCGATCTTCCGAGGGATGTTCAAGGGCGACCGCGAATCGACAGACAAGGTGGGTTCCCTCGAGGCATCCTTTCACCGTCTCGACGGATCCGTGGCCGACGTGGAGGTCGCGGGTATCCCTGTCTCATACAGGGGGAACCCCGCCGTCCTCATTGTGGCG
>Ga0187771_10000608_pt1 | contig 22341 bp, 21 predicted proteins | sample 0116_SJ02_MP15_1_FD_133139 | JGI IMG/M metagenome (GOLD analysis project Ga0187771, IMG submission 133139) | Tropical peat soil microbial communities from peatlands in Department of Meta, Colombia - 0116_SJ02_MP15_10_MG | ecosystem: Environmental > Terrestrial > Soil > Wetlands > Peat | place... | reverse complement strand
TCGACGTTTCTGGAAAGGCGCCCAAACCGGTCTATCTTCGGATAACTGATGGAGAAGCAAAGATTGAGGACGCAACCGCTTACTGGGGCATGAACACGCGCGATGCTGACAGAGCAATACGCAAGGATCTTGGTGATCGAAACATCAAGGTTGCAGATATTGGCGATGCAGGAGAGAATCTAGTCCGATTTGCTTCTATCATGAGTGAAGACGCAGGCAGGGCTGCAGGCAGATGTGGTATGGGAGCTGTAATGGGATTCAAGAATCTCAAAGCCATTGCCGTGAGAGGCCATAACAGCATTGCTGTGGCGGACGATGAGGCATTGAAGAGGAAGGCGACTGAGTTGATCAAGATGCTAAGGGAGGATGACAAAACCACTGGATACACAGCCAGGTACGGAACGTCAGGTTACTACAGCTCATGCGTGCAATTAGGCGATTCACCTGTGAGAAACTGGACAAAAGGGTATTTCGAAGATGAAGAGAAAATAACGGGCGCTCCTGGAGGTGGTTGCCAGGAGATTCTCACAGGCAGGCGAGCCTGCATTTATTGCCCTATCGGATGCCGCAGAGTCATCACAGTGAAAGATGGACCCTATGCCACTGAGCCCAACGTTGAAGGCCTTGAGTACGAAAGCCTTGCGGCTCTTGGAGGCGACTGTTTTGTAAACAATATCAAAGCCATAGGCAAAGCGAATGATTTGTGCAACCTGCATGGTTTGGACACTATCTCCACGGGCGCCACCATCGCATTTGCGATGGAATGTTTTGAAAATGGCATAATAACGAAGCAGGACGCGGAAGGCATCGACCTAAGCTTCGGGAATCCTGAGGCACTTGTCACGCTAGTGGGTAAGATAGCTAGACGTGAAGGCGTGGGAGCGATCCTGGGCGAAGGTACAAGAAGAGCTGCACATGTGCTGAAGGGAGCCGAGGGATATGCTATCCACGTGAAAGGGTTAGAGGTCGCCATGCATGACCCACGCGCCTTCCCGGCGATGTGCGCAACTTATGCTGCATCTCCAGTAGGGGCTGATCATATGGAGGGCGAAACTACATTCGTTGAGGGACTACTCCATGTGCCTTATCCACTACTGCAATTGGACGGACTAGACAGACTAACTGCAAAGAGGAAGGCCGAGGCGGCTTTCAAGGTTCAGAATCTCTGGCATGTGATCGGCAACTGTATGGGGTTCTGTCTTATCGCTTGCGCGACAGGCGCCACGATTTATCCCCTGGAATACAACCTGTTGTTCTTCGAGCTAGTCACTGGGAGAAAAATGCCATTCGATGAGGCCATGAGAATAGGTGAGAGAGCATTCAACATGAAGAAAGCTTTCAATGTCAGGCACGGGGCGACAAGGGCGGATGACACGTTGCCCCAGAGATTCTTGAAAGAATCGCATGCCGAGGGAGGATCCCAGGGTGAGGTAGCCATGCTAGACGAAATCCTTCCTGAGTATTATCAATTAAGAGGCTGGGATCCCAGGACCGGTAGACCAACGAAGAGCAAATTGGAGGAGCTTGAGTTATTCGACGTTGCCAGAGACTTGTGGCAATGATTGTTCTGCATCAGCATAGATTACTGTACATCAGGGATGACCAAGGGTTCAGCGTGCTAGCTCACGTCGACCTTAGTCGCGTGGCTCGTCCGTCAGCCTCAATCATTTCGATAGGGACCGCGTGAGTGCACTGAACAAAGAGAGTTCTCGAGTTAGAACATGATATGAAAACATCTGCCAATTCTAGTCCGCACACCGATAATCGATCTGGCCTTTCTGCCAAATCGTCGTATGTCTGGACAGGAGCTTGGACTAGGCGCTGAGACAAGTCATCTTGGGGCGCCATCAGATTAGCTTAGTCTCACGTTTTTTTCGTCGCGTCTTCCGGGCGAAGGTCGTCTACTTGGCCGTAGAAAAATAAAGTGTCCACATGTCCGTCCTTACCAATGTCAATGACATGCCACTCGAGCTCCGGAAAATGCAGGATCATTCCCGCCTCAAGTGCCAATGGTGGTCCTAGACGATCAGGGCTTGGGCCACAACGCACCCAGCCGTTCAGAGCGCTGAGAACATATACGAGTTCCTCGGCGTGGTGATGGGGCTCATGCCCACTCTCTCCCGAATGATGAGCAAAACCTAGAGTCATTCGAGTGCTTCTCGAGAAACTGTCTTTGCCAACTGCCTTCTGTATGACCCTACCGGGCAGTTGCACTTGCTCCAATTCTTCTCGTCTTATGACATGCATTTTTCACCGTCTCCAAGCAGATGCTTGGAACGACCAAGTCGAATGGGCGCGCTATTAAGCTGTTGATAACGCACTCGGTGAAATAGTGTGGCCGTCTAGGCGTTCATTATGATGGCGAAAACTTGCTGTGTCGCAATTTGATGTGCTCGTTTGTGCTAGCCACTAACAAGCAGCTCACGAAGCAGTTTCAGCGATATGTTGCCTCCGCTGATGAGAAGGACCAGATTCTCCCCTTTTGTTGGCATGTAGCTCTCGCCCAGTGCAGCGATCACAACTGCCGCAGAGGGTTCGATCAGCAGGTGAAGCTGCTCCAGACTCATTCTCGTGGCCCACCTGATTCGTGCCTCCGATGTCAGCAGGATACTCTCGACGTTCTTCTCTGTGATCTGGAAGGTAAGTCGGCTAGGTTCCTCAGGAGTGAGGCCATCCGCAATCGTCTCAACGGGCACTAGCCGAACGGGTCTGTCAGCCCTCAGTGATTCATACATAGACGGCATCGCTCTAGATTGAACACCATGTATCTTCGTCTCAGGCTTCAGAGCCTTGATCGATAAGGAGACCCCTGAGATCAGCCCACCACCCCCCACGGGAACTAGGACCGTATCAACATCAGGCAAATCCTCCATTATCTCAAGTCCTATTGTCCCTTGACCGGCGATGACTTTCGGATCATCAAACGGAGGCACGAACGTTGCTCCTCGTTCCTTCTGTATGTCCTTCGCGAGAGAGAATATCTCGGCATGGCTTCTGCCGTGCTCGATCACACTAGCATTTTCCGCCCTAATAGCCTCGACCTTCTCTTTCACAACAGAACTGGGCACAACGATTGTCGCTGGTATTGCAAGCATTCTCGCAACATATGCCACGGAAAGTCCGTGGTTGCCAGAAGAAGCCGTCACTAGCCCGCGCCGCCTTTCGCTCCTGCCTAGCGACAAGATCTTGTTTGAGGCGCCCCTTATCTTGAAGACCCGAGTGGGTTGGTAGCATTCCAGTTTCAGGAATACGTTCGCTTGAAATTGTCTACTGAGATACTCACTCCTGTAAAGCGGAGTCTTGTAAGATATCCCTTCGATAGTCTTCGCTGCCTTCCTGACATCCTGGATCGTGGGAATAGATACCGAAGTGACATTCACACAAATGCACCGAGTCTAGCCTTACACCACGAGGTTCTTGTCCTCCGCTTGGATGAGGGCTCCGTTCTTAGTTATCTTTCTCCGCAGTGCTGTTATGGGCGAAGCGGGCTCGCGAGTCCTGCAACAAGTGACTGTAAGCCCTGCGCACTAGCGAGCAACTCGCTGCGCTCTTTCTGACTCAGGGGTTCGAAAGAAGCAGCCAAGTTCAATGCTAAACGGAAGTGTTGCTCGTCTCCAGGCGGAATAAGAGCCGTGATGTCCTCTGTCAGCGTGAAGCGCAATGCTTCTCGTGCAAGTTCCTGATCGTCTATAGGGCGATACCAAAGGTTGGGGTACTTTGCCTTTTCACCCTCTGACAGAGGCCCGTGAGCAAGAGCCTTCAGTGCCAGACGGGCCAAGCCCTCCTCTCTTGCCCGTTTAAGTACTTGGGGTCCGAACCTTTTCGAAGCATAGCAGACAAAGTTGATCGGGAACATGACGGAATCGAAATGAAAACGATCCATCATTGCTAGGGCAGCCTCTACCGTATGAGCAGAGAACCCAAGGAAGCGCACTTTTCCCTGCTCGCGGGCCCTTTCGAATGTCTCAACGGCGCCGCCTCGTGCAAAGATGCGCTCAACATCGTCGCTCGTGCAAACTCTGTGGAACTGGTATAGGTCGAAGTGATCGGTGCGTAGGCGCTTCAACGACCTATCCAATTCTTTCTGGGCATTTACGGAATCTCGTTGCATAGTCTTACATGCCAGGAAAACCCGCTCACGGTAAGGCCGCAGGGCAATACCGAGCTTCTCTTCAGCCTCTCCATCTCCGTAGAGGGGTGCCACATCGAAGTAGTTCACACCCAAGTCGATGGCCTCGCTCACAATACGATCCACTCTCCCTTGCCGCATGCCGACCACGAGAATGCCACCGAAACCAATGATGGAAAGCTGCACGTTATCTCGGTAGTTTCGTTGGGGAATGACGTCACCTTTCATGTATATTGTCCTCTCAACTAGGATATGTTGATGTGTTCTTTCGCACACCGATTCTGTTCATATTGCCTAATGGCCCTGTCGGTTTCCGATCTCCCCCCTAATTCTCCGCGACAGGAAAGAGGAATCCATGTCGCGGTCCTTCCCCAAGCCGGAAAGGAGCGGACATTGTCTTTGTCACTCTGGAAGACCCAATCATGGTTGGCTATTCGCAGGTAACAAAAGAAAGGCGTTCCTTGATCGCAAGATACTTATGACCAGCTCCAGTAGACACGAGCTTTCAATGGGATAATCTATGAAGTATGCAGCAAGATCTTGGGAAATCGAAGGTTTCGAGCCAGCTCCGCCGTACAACCGCAACCTGAAGGTAGTGATGGCGCCTGAGACTCATGGAGTCAAGTCTTTCGCCATCATTATGGTAACTTTTCCGCCAGGCGTGCAAAGCGACTTGCATTACCACGACGGCGAAGAGTTCTGGATAGTCACGGAAGGTCGAGCTGAATTCGTGATCGGCGACGAAAGATTCATGGCGGAGCCTGGAATGGTTGTTTTCTCACCGGCTAAAATCAAACATCAAATAGTGAATACCGGGAAGGACACGTTCATTGCCTATAGCGTCCACTGCCCACCAGGCCCACAGAAGGTAGTCCTCGAATACATGAAGAAGAAAGAGGCAAAACGTTTCCCCGAGAAGTTCTAGCGATTCTTCCGATGAAAGCTACGACGAACTGTTACAATGGAAGGGAATCACAGAAGGATCCAACCATTCTTCGGATGGTTGAGGACTATTACCGATTCGCAGCGGAAGAGATCTTCGTAAGGGTAGATTTGCCGATCGCGACGGTGCTCGCAGGGATCAAGCGAGTGCAGGAAGTGGGCAACCTTGATAGCTCGCTGATTCTTCCGAGCATGACAATCATTCATCATTAACAGCTTCCGATATTCTCCCTTTCCTGTGGGTGGCGCCTGACTGGATCGGGAGGTCAAGCTTCCTAAGAGCGAAAACGGTCCAACTGCAAGTAGCTCGCTGGCGTTGTGTGACCATTTGACTTCTCGGACCAACTACCCGCATATCAGCTCGCTAGAGCAGCCTGCAATTATGAAGAAAACGTGCGCTGGCAGATTTCCCAAGGCGAGCGAAGGATTGAGAAGCTACTTGAAACGATTCGTAGGCAGAGAGTTCGTATACTTAGCGTTACGTGAATCTTCCGCGCCCTTTCTTTTACACATGTTGCAGAGAAGGCTTTAGCGTGACTAACAGGGTAGCGCCAAGTGATACAGTTTGGAATCTAGTGTGATGGTAAAATCTGATCTAGAGCGCCTCAGGGAACGCGCTCGCTTCATTCGTACTGAGACGATACGTTTGGTTCAGATTGCGAGGAGCGGACATTTCTCATCGGTATTTTCCTCGGCCGAGATAATTGCGACCCTTTACTACCATACTATGCGGATCTCTAATGATCCTAATTGGCCTGACCGAGATCGCTTGATCCTATCTAAGGGACATGTGGCGGTCGGGGTTTATCCTATCCTCGCGGATCTCGGCTACTTCCCAAAGGAGTGGCTTGAGACGTATGCGAACTTGGACTCACCGCTGGGTGATCATCCTGACATGCGGAAGGTGCCTGGAGTGGATTTCAGCTCAGGGTCGTTAGGTCATGGGCTTTCGATCGGGTTGGGGATGGCGTTGTGGCTGCGACATCGAAAGTCTCCAGCCAGAGTGTTCGTGCTGCTAGGGGACGCTGAGTTGAACGAGGGCCAAATCTGGGAAGCTGCGCAAGCAGCATCTCACTACCACGCGGACAACTTGATTGGAATCGTGGACCGTAACCAGATGGGACTCGACGGCACGACTGAGGAAATAATGAGCATCGAACCTTTGGCGGACAAGTGGCGCGCCTTCGGGTGGCAGGTTCATGAATGCGATGGTCATTCCGTTGAGGCGGTTGTAAGAACCTTTGACAGCATTCCACGAAATAGTGGTCATCCTCAGGTTGTCATCGCGCACACCCTGAAGGGTAAAGGACTGAAGTGGATGGAGCTGTCTCGATACTGGCATCTGGGATACCTGCACGGTGCTGATGCCGAGGCTGCAAGAAAGGAGCTGACAGCTGATGACGACTGAAGTGGTTCTACGCGAGAAGGAATCTTGGCATCTTGGAATGATTCCGAAGCAGGCGCCCTCGTTCATAGCTGGAAGAGTCTTGGCTGATCTAGCGGACAGCGATGAACGGATCGTTGTCTTAACAGCCGACTTGGGTTATAGTAATCGGACGATAGAGTTTGCTCAAAGGCATCCTGACCGTTTCTTTGACCTCGGGATTGCAGAGCATAACATGGTCAGCGTAGCGGCTGGCTTGGCTGCTTGCGGAGCGATCCCATACGTGGGGACCTTTGCTTCTTTCCTGGCTTTGATGTGTTCGGAACAAATCCGAACCGACTTGGCCTACCCGAACCTGCCGGTCCGTCTGCTGTCGCATCATGCGGGCATATCGCTGGGCTACTACGGGACGTCTCATCACGCCACCGAGGACATAGGGATCATGCGGTCCATGGCGAACTTGAAGATCGTATGCCCATCCGACGCCTACAGCCTCGAGCAGGCGCTTAGGCAGACCGTTGATCTTGAAGGCCCCATATACTTCCGACTTGGCCGGGGACGGGATCCGGACGTTTACCGTCCCGGAGACAAGTGGGAATTTGGTAAGATCAGCGTGCTCCGCACCGGAAAGGACGCGCTGCTGCTATCGAACGGTATCATGGTTCCAGCGGCACGCGAAGCCGCAGAGAGGCTGGCTAAGGACGGCATCGAATTGACCGTTGCCGACTTGCACACCCTTCAGCCACTCGACACCGAAGGACTGTTATCCCTTGTCAAGAAGCATGGAACAGTGTTCGTTGCGGAGGAACACAATACGCGCGGAGGGGTAGCCAGCATTGTCGCCGACACGATCGTCGATGCCGGTGTAAACGATGTGCGCCTCGTGCGCATGGGACTCCCGCCTGACGAATACGCTACGATCGGACCTCCTTACTACTTGTACCAACACTACGGACTAGACGCGACGGGCGTGGCTGAACGTATTCGCAGTGTACTTCTGAAAAACTACCACTGAAAATGGACACTTGCTTCCACACTCAGTCGTCACATCGTTTCAGCATAGGCACATCCTCTTCGAGAGTATGTGAGTTTTGTTTGTTTGAAAGGAAGGACGACTTGCTGACTACATTCGAATCCCATGCACCTCACCAAACCTCTTGGTGAAGTTTGCTCCACTGTTGAGTTTCACTTAGGATCCGTGTCCAGCGTCCATATCCTCTCCAGTCTTGACGACCCCCCCAAGACTGCTATCATCTAAGTCTCTATGCAGGGGTTGAGACCGCATCCATAAGACAGGGAAATCGGGCGAGGACTGTCGTTTGGCTACTTTCTTCTTACGCCGGACACGATCATCAGCAGGCCTGCGAGCAAAACGAAGACCCATTCGGCTACGTAGGCGGTTATGAAAGAGTAATCTGTGGCTCCGCGTGCCATCATGCCTGCTACGTTGATTCCTAATCCGTAGATTAGTCCTGTTAGACCAGCTAGCACAAGCAGAATTCCAGCACCAACATTAATCCCATCCATCGCTCTCACCTTCGAAAAATCGATCAAGACCTAGATATTTGAGGGTTGACGTTCAAAAATCAAAACAACTTTCGTCAAGATTGTCAAACATAATGAAAGACCGATTGTGATTACAGCATTATCCGGCCAGGGATACCGTGCTGAGCATAGCGGTCTTAAAGGTCACTCGGGCTCAACCCCGATCGTTCTACTTGCTTGAGGATGAGCTGTTCGCTCCAACTACCTAGCACATAGGTCGCGTTTTTGCCATGTTTTACTCGCGGCTGTTTTTCTTCTCATGTTCTTCGTTTCCTTTGAGTGTCACGGTTTCAGTCGCGCACAAGCTACGTTCTAGCCTTCAGGCAACAGAAATAATTGGGGCCTTTGTCCTACTACCCCAGTCCAACAAGGGTTGAGCTCGATGGGCGACAAAGCTCGAACGTTCTGGGTTGGCGTCACTGCAGGTGCCTTCGCGATCTTCCTCTCCTTTCTTCTGAGGATTCTGTTTCGCGGATTGTTTGTCCCTGAGCTTGCTTCACAGACCTTGGTCTCGCTGACACCCGGGACAATAGAGTCCCGAGCAGTGGAGACGCTCGGGCCCGTTGCGAAGTACTCCGCGTTAATAGGTGCCATGTTCGTCAATCTTGCTCTATACGGTCTTCTCGTGGTACTTCTTCATGGCTTGCGTCCGAGGCTTGCGAGCAGAGGATACTTGACTAGGGGTCTGGGATTCTCGCTGCTGGCTTACTTCATCTTGTTACTGGCGTCGTTTACCTTCTTGCAGATAACCCAAATTTCGACTCAGTCCATCTCAATTCTGTCCGCGGCTTTCTATCTTATCCCGCCTCAGTTGGTCTTTGGCTTCGCGCTAGCGTCCTTGTCTGACATGACGTTTGGTAGGCCAAGTGTTGTACGGGAGGGAACACCCGTGAGATTACCAGTTGTGGATCGCAGGAGAAGGCTGCTGATCCGTGCCGGTGCTGCAGGCGCCGTCGCTTCCATCATTCTCTTTTACGGACTTGACCTCTTTTTCCCGTCAATTCAACAGACGCCGACATCGGAGGTTGTGATGCCTCCTTCAGAGGCTGTAGGTATCTTTGCGGACCCGATGCTTGCTTCTTTTGTTGCGTCGGAGGTGACCCCCAACGACCTGTTCTACAGGGTGGACGTGAATGTCACACCGCCTGCAGTAGACGTCAATGCCTGGAAGCTTTCTCTACATGGCTTAGTCAACAACCCGATGACGATCAGCTACGCGGATCTGATCGCGATGGAGTCGGTCGATCAGTACAACATACTTGAATGCGTAAGCAACACGGTAGGAGGCGACCTGATCAGTAACGCTCGTTGGAAGGGCGTCCGCTTGAAGGATCTGCTGGAGAAAGCGCAGGTTCAGTCAGGAGCGGTCTACGTAGTTTTCACATGCACCGACGGCTACGATGTTGGAATACCCATGGACAGGGCGCTTCTAGACGGAACGTTATTGGCGTATGAGATGAACGGCGTTCCACTTCCAGCGGAGCACGGTCGCCCTGTGAGGGCTCTCGTTCCCGGCCTGTACGGAATGATGAACGCGAAATGGGTGACCGACATTGAAGTCGCTAACAATGTTCATCTTGGCTTCTGGCAGAGAAGGGGATGGACCAACGACGCCCAGTACGAGACCGGTTCTACGATAGTGATTCCCGGTAACAGCGACGTTAGAGATAGATTCGTAGGGCTCAGCCCCTCGAACGTCTTGGTCGGCGGCAAGACGCCGATCGGTGGAATAGCATTCGCGGGCGACCGTGGAATAGTGAAGGTTGAGGTGAGCACAGACGGCGGCACAACATGGGAAACCGTCAGTCTCAAAGATCCGCTTTCGGGATACACGTGGGTTTTCTGGGCCACCGAATGGAACCCACCTGACAAAGGCGAGTACAAGATCACCGTAAGAGCAACCGACAACACGGGGAAGGTCCAGACAGCAATCCTCCAGGACCCGTTTCCAAATGGAGCAACAGGATACCACATGGTCGACATAACCGTCCAGACCACCGCCTCTCAATAGCAATAGGCGTGCGATTGTCAGGAAAGAGAGTATGGATTTGTGATTCGAGTGAACCAGCATCGCCGCCTTGGCGCCTCGGGAATCAAAGTCTCAAGCCTAGGCACCGGAACCAATAGATGGGCGCAAGGAAAGAACGATGAGGCCGTCTTCAAAGCCTATCAGTCTCTCCTGAATGCCGGCGTGAATTTCTTCGACACCGCTGAAGTCTACAGCAGAGGAAAGTCGGAGCGCCTCCTTGGAGTCTGTCTGCGCCGCGACAATCGACCGGTTGTGATCGCGAGCAAGTTCGCGCCGTTGCCCACGCGTCTGTCTCGCCGTCAGTTCATGAATGCGCTAGACGCGAGCCTGAGCCGGCTAGACGTGCAGACGATAGACGTATACTACATCCATTTTCCTTTCAGCTTGCGGAGCATTGAAGCTCTGATGGACATGATGGCGCAGGCCGTCGAGTCTGGTAAGATCCGTGCGGTGGGCGTGAGCAACTTCAATGCTGCACAGATGCGTAGAGCCGCGAACCGTCTCGCGCGTTACAATATTCCCCTGGCCGCGAACCAAGTCCGGTACAACTTGCTGAATCGCCAGCCGGAAGAGAACGGCGTGCTCGATGTCTGCCGGGAGCTCAATGCCGCCCTAGTGGCCTATCGCCCGCTTGAGGGAGGGCGACTCAAATCGGACAACGTGCCAGAAGCATCGCCGTCTAGCTCACCTGCGTCGACAGATGAAAAAGAGAAAATCCTTCACGAGACGCTTCAGAGGATTGCGCTGCAACGTGGAAAGAGTGTCAGTCAGGTCGCCCTTAACTGGCTTCTGAGGAGAGATGAACATGTGATTCCAATTCCAGGCGCTACTAGCGATCGGCACGCGCTCGAAAACGCCAACACGCTCACTTGGGAATTGAGCGACGACGAATTTCGTGCCATTGATCAGGCCTCTTCCCCCTGGAAGCGGTACACTGGTCACGAGAGGCGCAAGCTACTCAAGGACATGGTTGGCTTTGGAGTCAAGCGGTGGCTTAGGGGCAGGTCTTAAGATCCATGGCAACGGTCTCGATTGTGAGCCACCATTTCTGAGCGATCAACAGGAATTCTTTCGGTTGGAGAAGCCACAAACGACCACATGATTCCTCAAAGTGTGAGAGAGCTCTCACCTTGTCTTACTCCGCTCTACAATCGCGAGCCTCAGGCTGCGAGAGGATCCCTGCGAAAAGAATCACGAGACCAATGGCAAGGATTCAGGTTGGCAGCTGCTGTTGCTCACAGGTCATCTTTTTCCTTGAAGTCGTACACCTGTTCACGCCTGATTTCGGCGTATTGTCTAACTCGTTCACTTACGCGCCTTCGGCTTACAAGAATGATGATCCCAAAGAACACCAGCAAAGCTATCAGGAATGTTGCGAAACCATCCAAAGATCCATTTCAGCCGTGTAGAATAAGACTTGCGTGAAGATGACGCTAACAACGATCGCGAAAAGTAAGGCACCAATCCAGCTCTTGCCCAAAGCAGGTCCCGATTGTGATATCAGTCGGTTCCCTAAGAGAAGTTGGACGCAACAGGGGAACAACCAAGGCTAGCTACCGGTCCCCCAAGTGAATTGGTGAAGAAACTGTTCAAATCACGACATCCGCACCAACAGAGGACCCACACTGAATCTCCCGCATGCTTGTTTCATGCGATCTATCGAAGATTCTCAACGCGATGCAATACGGTCATCGCTTTCAGCGTTATCATCTTGCTTGGTTCTCTTCTCCTCTCAAGCGAGACTGGAAGAGGGTTGAGTCTGTCGTAGTATTTTGTCACGCCTCCCTCAACGTCAGGGTGAACGGCCTCAAGGAACCATTTACCGTCGTCGGTCGTGGTCATTGTTGTGTGGGCGCACCAGACGCGGTCTACGGGATCCACACACATGATTACGCGTACAATTATAAACGCTAATCTGAATGTGGGCCGAGGCCATCCCCAGTCGAACAGAGGATAAACCACTTGAACCGGAATGTCGCGGTACTGAGCGCCTGTTTTGCTCTGATATTCTTCGCGTGGAACGGTGTGCAGCAGTTTGTTATGTCCTTCTTCCAAGCGTCCGGGCTAACGAGCTTAGGCTTTGATGCGCTGATACTGATCTACGCCTTCCAGGCGTTATCAGATCCGCCGTCGGCGGTTATCGTGTCCAAGTACGGTGCGAAGAGAACAATGATGATTGGGTCGATCTTCTATGCGCTCTTCCTCGCGCTTTTGCCGACCCGCGTGACATATGCGATCTATGCCGGGGCGGCCGCACTTGGCGTTGGAGCCGCTGTCCTCTGGAATGGACAGAACAGCTATTTGACGAGGGCAAGCCGTGAAGACAGGTACGGGACAAGCGCCGGAATCTTCACAACAGCACAGTATTCCGCCACCAGCCTCGGCATACTAACCCTCGGCTTTCTCATTCCCGCCCTCTCCTTCAGCGTTTCCTTTCTCGCGTTCGCCGCGATCCCGCTCATGGGCACCTTACTGTTTCTCCAGCTCAAGGACCTGAGAGGCGTTGAGGGCAGAGACCATTTTAGAGAACTGCGAAAAGCCCTCTCAAGCCCCACAGCGCTGAAAATGTCGACCACTTGGCTGGTCTCAAGCTTCGCCTATGGTATGGCGATCAGCATAATGCCAATGGAGTTGAGCGCCGCGATTGGGATCAGATACACCGGAATGCTGTTCGCCCTCTTCTTCATCTTGCCCTCCTTGATCTCGTTTTTTCTCGGCAGGCTGTCCGACATCACCGGGCGGATCGCCCTGCTCGCAGCCGCGTACGCTCTTCTCCTGGCGGGGCTCGTCCTGCTATCGTTGTCCCAGGTCGCGTTGGTGCTTGTGCTGGGAACTCTCATGCTTGTGTTCAACTACGCTGCGATCCAGACTGCAACGTTCGCTCTTGTTGGAGACCTGTCCACTTCGAAGAATCTCGAGTCCCTCACGGCTCTCTTTTGGACTGCAAAGAGCACAGGCGTACTGACGGCACTGATCTTGTCCAAGTCGCTGATGCGTGAGCCCACAATTCTCTACTCGATCTCCATGGGTGTAGTACTCGTCTCCAGCGTGATCGTCGCGCCGCTACTCAGATCAGGGCTCGGATCGGTGCGGGCTCGCATCTCAGACGAGTGCGGATGATCCAATTGCCCTTCCCGTTTTCTTGATTCGTGTGTGTCTCTAATGGTCGTAATCTGAATCAGTGTTTTCCTATGTGTGACACCACCACTAGACCCGCACACTGAAATACCAAGCCCAGACGCCGGTCGAGATTTAGATGCCCGCGGCATGATACACACACAAATCAACTGAAATGACTACGGACGACGATTCGGGTTGCATTTGAGGCGACGACGAACGAGGCCGAGCAAGAAGATAATAGGAAATTATTCTTCCTAGACAATTCTTTTTCGGTCATACTTCAGGTGATTACTCGAGACATCCCATTTGGGAGTATAAATGAGCCCAATCTATTCCGAACTAAGAAACATTTCAAGAACATTTGTGGCAAAAGCCAAGTTCTAGAACGGAGAGGAAAATGCTAGCGATACGAGAGAACTGAGCGAGCAGGTGTGCGCGGCATCATTCGGATCGTGGTTCATTGTGTGTGGATCTCTTGATGCGGGGGTAATACGGTTTCAAGCATGGTTTTGTCGAACCACCAGTCCGGTTGTTGAACCATCAACTGAATGTTATGCTCAACAGAAAATCGAGTAGCAGCGGAGATGACACCAGGTGAGACATTACCGAAATCGTGGCCAGCGATTACGCCATCAGCAGCAACCTTGGGATAGTATAGGTGAATGTCGTTCAGGCATTGCTCATATTCGTGGTTGCCGTCAATGTAAACAAAGTCCAGACCGTCAGGAACTATAGCAGCGGCAGCCTCAGATGATTGATAGATGAATCTCACCCGATCCTTGAACTGGTCTAGTTTTTTCGCAGCAATAGACTTGCCATTAGAAGTGTCCCACAGACTACCATGTTCGATGTAGGGCACATATGGATCAATCGCATAGAGCATCACAACATTCAACGTCTTGAAGATGTTCAAGGCATTATGGCCATAGGCAACTCCTATCTCAGCCACGTTAAGCGGCCTATCCTTCATGCGTTTCCTAACATAGTTCACTGATGGCCTGACACCAATACCGCCAATGACGGCAGCATACATGTGCGGAGCGAGTAGCTCAATGATCCTGTACCGTGTACCGCGAGTGAGTTCAGGGAAGTTCAAAGCTTACGGAGGAGCTTTGGATTCAACGTATTTAAAATCTTAGTGAGCTTCACATTCAGGCGATCAGATGCCGATGTGAGAGCACGTACATACTCATGATTGTGACCACAGAATCCAGCAGTCAGCGCGATACTGACTGCGCATGAGTATATGCCCAGCGTCCCGAGATCGTTATCGCGCGGCGATAGGAGTCCACCTCAAAGTACTTGCATTTTTCAAAGAATGTCTCCGAAGTGATCACGACCTCTCACTGCATCTATGGCTTCCTTGCTGTGGGAATCCGAGACGCGTGGAGTTGCTCTAATTGCTAGATTTCACAATCCCAGAGAGCAATGCCCCCAGCGAAAAGAGAAACTTTCATGGCTGATCAAGCGCTCTGCAACAAACACGTGAGTATGAACGTAACGGCGGGTTATACAACTTGTTTTAGGATCGCTCAACCAGGCCCTGATCGATGGGGTATGACCGTGCCATGGACTCCCTCAGAGCAAGATGGAGTGAGAAGACGTGTTGAAACGTCCTATCATACCACTTTCTAAACTGGCATTAATCGTAACGATAGTTGCAATTGTCACACTAACGGCCATCTTGCACGCTGGGAATGTTTACGCCCAGACGCTTATCCTAACCCCGAATCACGTGACGCAAGGAATGAACGTGCAGGTTACCGGAAGCGATTTCGAGCCGATGGAAAATGGCCAGATTCAGGTATATACGGACAATGCGGGCACCTGCGCAGTGATACCGGTCATGACTCTTAGCGCGAGTACGAGTGAAAATGGAGCGCTGGGGCCTGTGACCATACAGACTAGCGGGCTGTCGGCTGGAACATATTGTGTGGAAGCAAGTGGTTTCATGGATTTCCCCGCAGCTGTTTATCTTACTGTCAATGCGGGCGCAACTACAGCAACCCCTGGGGGCTTGCAATTGCCTGGATTTCCAATCGAAGCAATTTTCATAGGTATAGCGCTGGGCTTAGTGTCCCTCGCGACCTCGCGAACACGAAAACACATACAAGAAATCAAGGGAACTATGGTTCAATTTCACTTGCCGGCAGCATGAGTGCCACACACACTTTACAACGACCAACCTAACAGTCCGAAAACTGACGCTCGCACCAGCACAGGCACACACGCGAACCACGAATGCTTACGGTTCATTGAAAATGCCAGAACGCCGACGGTCTAGTTCGAAACAGGCCATTTATGGCGATTTGAGCTTGAAGAGCTGTTCATCCACATTTGGGCGTTGATGAGATTGGAACTGGATGACTATGATTCCGCCTTGACGTGCCTTCCCTCCTGAGATGAAAGCCTTCGTCGCCTCAGAATTATCGCGGCAAGCAGCACGATGGCGATGCCTAAGGCTCCTCCTAAGATCAGCACAGGATTCTCGATCAGCTGGGGCGCTGGTCCAACGGCCGTCTTGTTCGCAGTAACTGAACCGCTCGTGGTTGAAGTAATGCCCGTAATGCTTGTCGTTGATCTCAGAACCAACGAGAACGTGTTCTGCTTCCCCTCGAAAACCTGAATCGCGGAGGGTTCAACCTCGTAGCCGCTCGCTGAGATCGAATACTGACCAGCCAGCCCCCTGAAGGTTGCGACACCATTCACGCTCTGAACGATCCCGTTCAACGTGAGGTTCCCCCACAAGTCTTTGAGAGCGTAGAACGCCTGTTTTTCCGTGCCATTTCCGTACATAACACCCGTATACTGAAGGTCGATGCTAGGGTGACTTGGGCCTTCGTCAACTAGGTCTTCCCATTTTATTCCCGCCATTGAAGGGTTCCCAAGATAGACGATAGTCTCAGCAACCATGTACTCCGCCTGCTTCGCCTCGCTCGGCTGCCCATGCCACGGGCCTGCCCACCATTCCCCGTTCAGCTCACTTTGGTAACTCGGGTCAATGAAAGATTCTAGACCATCCTCCCAAACGTAGATCGGCTTGCCGAACTTTCCAAGTTCGATCAGCCTGTCGTAGAGCGTGTCTATACCCCCCGCACCCACCGCAGGTCCAGTTCCATAGTGTGTCTCCAGTCCAATCACGTCGAATGGCACCGCTGCAGTTATCAGCCGTTGTACAAAGTCATCGGTTGTCCAATTGCTCCTCCCCGATCGGTTCATTAGTGCAAGAACAGCTGGAGTGCTGTTTATCAGATCTATGCAGATCTTGGCATTGGGGTCGATAGAGCGGATGGTCGTGGCTTCCATCTTGATGATCTCAATAATGTGCTCAATAGGCCAGTTATCGTTCCCGAACCATGCATTTGCTTCGGTCCAAAGATGATAGAATTGGATTCGTCCCTTGAAATGCGAGACCAGGGCATGCACATAATTCGTCATGTTTCCTTCGAGTGATTGAAAATCAAGAGACTTAGCCCAATCAGGAATCGTATTCGAGGAGGCTAGGGTGGGGAAAAGATAGGGCCCGATCTCTGCGTGGAAGTCCAATATTCCGTGTCCCGCGTACTCATTGTAATTGTTGTCAACAGGTCTAAAGTTGTAGATGCCCTTCTGAGGTTCCACCACCCGCCAGACCGCCCACATGCTTATGCTACGTGATGGATCCAAAGCTAGGAAATGACTCCAACTATCAGGAGTATCAGGTTCAGGAGAGTCGGGATAACCGGCAAAGTAGATGAATGATGTTGAATCCTGCGAAACCTGAATCGGTCCTGTGTAGGGTTGGCCGTCTTTGTCTATGATGCTGAGCGTGACATTCTTGATTCTTTGATTGCGTATAGCCTGCAAAGAAGCGTCTATCGCGGCTTTCTCTGAGGAAGATAGGAACTGCCACTGATAATTCGGAATACTAGGCGAGCTCGCTTCAGGAGCGATCGAGCCCGAGTTCGCAGAAGCGACATTCGGCTTTATCCCAAGCTGCAACGACAAGACAACTAAGACAATAACGAGCACCGACTGGAAACAGCGTGACAGGCTCAAGCCCCTCAGCCACTACGCCACGCTGTCATGTTCTGATTCAATTAACTTTCGGAGTCCATGTGTAATCGTGACCGGAAAACACCCCCGATGGAGTATTTCTAAACCAGAACACAGCCGTCGTTCTAAGAGCGAAGCGAGCACGTTCGAAGTGCATGGCACCGTTGGCACGCACGCATGAAAGACGTTGTGGTTCTGGTTGGTGATCATAGGCTTGTCCGATGCGAGCCGTTCTCTCTATGGTTAGTGATCGAGCTAAGTCTTCGCAGTTCCGCTCGTCTGCATCTGTCACTTGGATCTCATCCGTTTCTGTCGTTTACAGCCTAGCATCAGGATGATTGTGCACACACCCTATTCACCCATTCTGAGGGCATCATGCTTGCGCAACCAGGGAGCTCCAATCACAAAAAACGCGTATAGAGACGCGGTGTGTGCTTACGGAGCCAACTCAACTTACAGCCTGATCATGATGATAGATATCATGGTAGGGCTAGAGGTTCTTTAGGACTGAATGACATCACAAGAAATGGAATACTCTCAGCCGAGAAGAGTTCAATTTACGACGCTCGCATAAGGATGACATACACGGAACTACTCCATGTGATGGTTCAAATTACGATGCTCGCACCAAGGGATCCCCCCCCCCCGAAAAAATAACGGACGAACGACGCCCCGGCCCCCAATGCCCCCGGCCCCCTAAGAGGAGGAGACGTGTATACAATTGTCCACGCATGTTTCCCGGCAATCACAATCATGGCGATTGTATTCGGAGGACTCAAAGAATACTTCTCGCAGGCCTAGAGGCTAGAATAGACGACGATACACGCTTGGTGTTGCGACGACCCTCGCCACTGATATGAAGAGGAGTGCTGAACCGGCCCACGTCGCCATAAGAACGATCAAACCGACCATGTTACGATTGCTGGTGATCCACTCTTCGTACGGCTGAGGAGCGCGAATTGAATCAACAAACAAAACCATCGTGGACTCTCCGTCGGTCGTCGGGACAGAGATGATATTCCCGCTGACTACTGCAAGGCCATCGAATTTCTTTTGTGACACAGCTAGCAGCTCAGCATTCTTGCATTTCAGGATACCACCCGTGAGGTTCGCACTGAAGCTACTCCTCTCGATTACGAGGCTGACATTTTCGTCGTGAGGCTGCACTCGCAGGATTGTTGTGCCGCTGACGAACTCGGACGGTATTGACCGGAAATCGCAAAACAGTAGCGTCACATGACCGATCGATAGCGAAACAACGTCGACAGGTACAGAATAGTAACTCGCCATGAAAACTACGGAAAGAAAAACGATACTCAGTAGAACCCTTGTCAATTCGTAACTAAGATCTGTAGTCGGTGACGACAAATGTCTAGCGCCTCTGAAAGAAAATGATGGTAATGATGGTGACAAGTATGCCCAGAATGAAAGTAACAATATTTCCCAGCCATGGATGCCTGTCCATCACAGAGACTACTGGACTTCCAAAGTTGCGGATTCGTCCTGAAAGCGATCCTTTCAGAAGGAGACTCTGGACAATTAACGTGACGAACATTCCACTACACAGAGCTAACATCAATGAACTGAATGCAGCGGCTAGCAGATCCCCACCTGGAAACACAATAACAGGAGCAGGTCCGGAGCTGCTCCCCATCAAGTTCTTAACAATCAGGACTTGAGAGCTGAGCGAGAGAGATAGTGCCGAGATCGCTGCCGTCGCAAACGCGGTAGCCGCGTCCTTGATTACGTAACCTGCAACCATGGACGCAGCCAACACAATAAGCACAACCGGTATGCAACTGAAGGCACTAGGCAGAGGCGAGGCGAAGTACCAAAGATATGCGAATCCAGAGACGACTTCAATTAGAGAGACCAGAAGAGCGTAGAACGTATGCGGTCTCTTGCGGCGGTTTTGATTCGAACGAGCGTTCTCTACTTGGACATTATTCTTTGACACTGTACCTCAAACCCGTTTGTTTGAGTAAACCTCATGTGTCGCTACCCTTGCTCGCGTAAGGTTCCGGGATGATTCCCAGCTTGGTAGCAGGTTGGCTTCTCACGGTATAATACTGTATCCATGAGCTAGTCAATTCCTACTGGCGAGAGCCGCTGCAAGATCCACAGCTGTCATAGCATCTAAAATGTCTGAACGGATTACCATGTAATGATGCTGTCAACGAATCCAGGGCTTAAGATTCCAGCCTGTCCAGAGTCTCCTTGATCTTTTCCGTGTATGCCTTCTTCTTGAAGGTTAGATATCCTGTAGCGATAGGTTTCTGAAGGCCCAGTTCAGTCGACGCCTCGACAGCCATTCGAGCAGGAAATGGTCCGACAAACCGCTCCTCCCGTCTTATCTCCCCCATTCTATAGGGTTGTTCAAGATCCAAAAAAGCCCCAAAAGCTTCCCCAGAAGTCAGTCTGTAAATCGTTTCGACAATTTCCTCCACGGAAACTCTGGAGGTTTGCGTAACTTGGCGCACACGACGCCATGCTCGCTGCACCTCCTCTCTGTCCCTGCCTCTACCAGCGACAACCCATCTTCTTGTGGCTTCGAGACGTTCTTTGAACTCCTTGGGAATTGTGGTCGAGAAGCATCTCTCTATCCCAACTCTTACGCCGACATTTACTTCGTCTATACTGAGTTCCCGCCATATCTTCTCCAGGAGACCCACATTCCGCAACATGCAGTCTAACCAAAAACGGTCAACCTCTTCAGTCTGATCACGGTTTATCGCTGGCTGGATTCTGACAAGCTGGTTCAGTGTTTCGTCTGGTACAGTTCCTCTAAGCATTAGCAGATAGTTCTCACATTTTGGGAGTTTCGAAGGGTCGAGTTTCCACTTTCCGTCTTCGTACCACCAAAGGCCGCCGACACGCCCGAAACTTTCGTCAATCATGTCTCGGACGGTGAAGTTCTGATAGGCGGGCACTTCGACAAAGTGTATTGTTCGTCTAACGCCCTCTGGGATACGGAGCAAGAGATTGATCTCGCTTCGCCGATTTTTGTAGTTGACTATCATGCTTTTGACCTCAGGCCTGAACGGTTTGAAGTAGACGCTTGCCTTGTCCAGCCATCCTAGGATAATGTCGGCACTTTTTGCTGCTGCCTCAGCAGTGTTAGCACTCAACTCAGACACCAGCAACGTTCAGAAGCGGCCTGTCATCCCATTTGTCGATCACAATCGGGATGTCTAATGCGGCAGACTTGCTCTGCGTTCGCTGATCTATCACCTTGACGGAGACGTTCACCGGCTCATATTCGTTGCCAAGAAGATCTCGATACCTCAGACTTAATGTGAGATTCTCAACTGGTGCGCGAATCTGAGTCGAGATCCTGGTCCTCGGGTCAGCGAGTTTGACGTTGGTGGCCGGATGACTTTCCAAGATGTCCACTAAGAGGCTGAGCAAAAGATCTTCGATTCGGGAATAAAACAATTCCATGAATGTATTCTTGACACGTGCGCTGCCTAACCACTTCTTCATTGCCTCTAAAACTTCCTTGTCAAAGGTGCCGGAGGGTATCTCTCCTGTTTCCAGGATCCTTTGCACCTCGCCCGCGATATTTCTCACATATTCTGGCGCTACTGTCAATGTCTCTTTCTTCTTGTTATCCCCTTTGTCTTCGACATCAGATATTTCCGAAAGCCACAGCCGTTTTAGGATCTCATAGGCAACTGAACCTTCCCCAGACACGATAGTCCCTCCAATTCTGCCCTGTATCTGAAGCTGGATGTCCCCGAAACCTGTGTAGCTCAAGTACAAGGGTAGCGATCTGACTGAGATATCATCATTCAACTCAATCGCAGCTGGGGCTTTCACAAAACCGACTTGCGGCCTAAAGATTCTAGCCTTGAGATCAGTAGAGAACTTGGCTTGCGAATCATCATAAAAAGTAATGACTATTTTCGCCTCGTATGTCGTCGATTTGGGCACATCGACACAACGAATGATGCATCCGAAATAGGTCGATTGTTCTGCCTTAGAGATGTTGTTCTTTTCGATTATAGCATGACGGTCTTGGATTTTCACTTCATCTAGGTTCACGAACTCGACGAAGCCAAAGCCTTCGGGGATGTCTATTCTCACTGTCTGAAAGCTGAACTCCCTTTTCCACTGCACATGGATCGGAATATTCTCCCTTGGTAATGCCCATGGTGCTATGTACAGGTTCACACGGTCTGGTTCTTGCATCTAGCCGCATCTCTCTCGCTTTCATCTACGACAAGATTCAGCTTTTTACCGTTGCCCCCAAGTCCGGTTTCAGTTCTCTTTCGGCCAGTTCACTCACCTCAAGCCAAGTTCGCTTCTTGTACTGTGTCAGTCGTCTCGTTCTTCGCATCATAACCATGCCGGATTCGGCTGCGAATATGAACTGGAGCGCTGCTTTGCGAAGCAGACTCCCTAGTGAAAGAGACTTCCGCAACACTCAAAACAGGGCGATCATTCGCTCTACCCTAAGCACGGCGACCATTTTACATCCAAGAAGGCTCACACAAGGCAATATGCGTGGGGGTGAGATTCGAGCGTGTCTACCCCCAACGGTGGACATGTTTGACGAACTCCTCCAACGCGTGGCAAGAACCTGCCGAAGTCTTTTGTTTGTAGAGATCACCACGACTTGCTATTTTTAGACCAGAACGAGCTGGAATTGATCAAACATCAATTCTGTGACGCAACCCTTGAGGTCTCCGAGAGAGTTCTGAGAGAAATGGAAGCAATTTCTAAACGAGCAGGCTTAACCTTTTGTCTTTTCGTACCAGAAATCGGGCAGTGTCATGAGGGTTTCACATTCTGGGATACGGTGGGTGCGTTGGCGTTCATAGTAGGAATTGTACGCAGGTGCCTGAAAACTTGACATCGGATGACAAGATCATGGACGAATATCAGCCGGGAACGTGTAATATTGGCTCAGCCGAGATTGCCAAGAGGAAAGAGACGGGCTGGATCGGGGTTGGAGCCACGGCTATTCTTGCGTTGGCTCTTGTCTTTTTCCATGTCCCAGCCGTTTGGCGAGTGAGCCTCTTTGCTCCAGCTTTCGTTGCCGCAACAGGGTTCCTACAAGGCTTCATGCACTTCTGTGCCGGATTTGGAATGCAAGGAGTATTCAATTTTGGCGCTCAAGTTGGCAAGACCGAAGAGGTTGAGCAAGCAGAATTT
>Ga0187771_10000607_pt1 | contig 22344 bp, 20 predicted proteins | sample 0116_SJ02_MP15_1_FD_133139 | JGI IMG/M metagenome (GOLD analysis project Ga0187771, IMG submission 133139) | Tropical peat soil microbial communities from peatlands in Department of Meta, Colombia - 0116_SJ02_MP15_10_MG | ecosystem: Environmental > Terrestrial > Soil > Wetlands > Peat | place... | reverse complement strand
TGCGAGCGGGTGACGAAGCACCAGGTGGTCGACTACATCCGGGCCACGGGAACTCGGGACGTGAACGCGGTCAAGGCGGCCCTGCGCAGCGGGATGGGTCCCTGCGGCGGCAAGACGTGCGGCGAGCTCGTCCTTCGCGTCTTCCGCGAGCTCGGGATCGACCCCCACAGCGTGACCCCGCCGGTCCACCGTCCGTTCACGCAGGAGGTCCCGATCCGGGCGTTCCTCCGCGAGGCCGACGATGCATCCCCAGTTTGACGCCATCGTCATCGGCGCGGGGTCGGTCGGGAACCCGACCGCGTACTTCCTCGCCCGCGAGGGGCTCCGGGTGCTCGTCCTGGACGAGCTCGCCTCGTCCGGCCAGGGGCAGAACAAGGCGGCGATCGGTGGGGTGCGGGCGACCCACTCCGACCCCGCGAAGATCCGACTCGGCCAGCAGAGCCTCGAGATCTTCTCGCAGTGGAAGGAACAGACCGGGACCGATATCGGCTGGAAGAAGGGCGGGTACTGTTTTCCGGCGTACGACGAGAAGGTCGAGTCGACGCTCCACAAGCTCCTCCCGACCCAGCACGCCTACCACCTCAACATCGACTGGATGGACGACGTCGGGATCCGCCGGGTGGTCCCGGGGATCAACCCCGAGGGGCTTCGCGGCGGCACCTACTCCCCCGAAGACGGCCAGGTGAGCCCGCTCAAGGCGGCCGTGTCGTTCACGAACGAGTCGGTCCGGCGGCATGCGGAGTACCGGTACCGCGAATCGGTGACCGCGCTCCGGATGGAGGACCACACCGTCACCGGAGTGACCACCGACCACGGAGAGTACGACGCGCCGATCGTGATCAACACCGCGGGGGCGCACGCGAGCCGCATCTGCCAGATGGCCGGGCTCGACATCCCGATCCTTCCGGACAGCCACGAAGCGGGCATTTCGGCCCCGGTGCAGCAGTTCCTCGACCCGTTGGTGGTCGACCTCCGCCCCGGGCCCGAAGGCAAGACGATCAACTTCTATTTCGGGCAGGACGCGGACGGCCAGATCATCTTCTGCTACACGCCGAAGGTGCCGTTCTCCGGAGAGAACCGGACGTCCACGTTCGAGTTCATGCCGATTGTCGCCGCGCGCCTCGTGAACCTGATCCCGCGCCTGAAGAACCTCACGATACGACGGGTCTGGCGCGGGCTCTACCCGATGACCCCCGACGGGAACCCGGTCGTCGGCAAGGCCCCCGGGGTCGAGGGGCTCCTCCTCGGCATCGGGATGTGCGGGCAGGGGTTCATGCTCGGCCCCGGGGTCGCCCTCAATCTCGCCTCCCTCGCGATCCACGGGAAGCCGGCGATGGAGGCGGACGTGCTGGCTCTCCTCAGCCCCGCGCGGGACCTCCGGCGGAGCCTCAGCGAGACGCTGAAGTGATTCACCGGATGCCCGTTCCGGCGTAGCCCTCCCGTCCCGGTGCCTTGGGGCGGCCTCGTTCCGGTCCCTCGTTCTCGGCCGGATCGACGCTTTCCCTCGGGGTTCCTCCCCAAAAATTCCCAGAACCGAGTATTTGTCCCCCTCGGACTATGGGGGGTGCCCCAGCGAGGCATCGTTGCCCGGTCGCGAAGCTGTGCCGCAGGACCCCAAGGGGGCGGCGTCCGCCGCCGCCCTCCCCGTACCTCCCATCGTCGCCCAGGTGGAGGCCCTCGTCCGAGCCGGAAAGCCGACCGAGGCGGTGCTGGTCGCCTACCGGACCGCGGAGGAGGACGTCCGTCGTGCCTTCGCCCTTACCCTTCCGAAACAGTGGACGCATCGTGAGTTCGTCCGAAGGTACCTGCGCGCCGACATGGGCTACGTCGCCGTCCTCCTCCCCCAGCTCCACGCAATCTTCGAACCGGTCCGATACGGAGGGTCGTCCGACGTGCCGCTCCCGGTCGTGACCGACCTCCTTCGGTCGCTCTACCACGAGACCGCGCTCCGGCGGTTCCTCCCGGCGAGGATCGGGCCGGGCGCCGCCGGACCGTCGCCTCCGACCTTCTCGGTCGTGGAGAAGAATCCGTGACGGCGGTAACGGCCTTCCTCGCCTTCCTCACCGACCCCTCCTTCGACCTCCCGCTGGTGCTCGCGGTCGTTCTTGCGGTCATGGTCGGGTGGTGGGTCCGCGCGCGGACCGCGCCGCTCCCCTCGATGGTCGCCCGCCCCGGTCACGAGTGGTGGAACAAACGGCCCGACACGGTCGCCTACGTCGCGCTCGAACAGGGTCGCTACTTCCTCGCCCTCTCCGCGCTCTGGCTGCGCCTCGCCACGGTCGTCCACGAGCACCTCCACGTCGGGATCGACTCCCGCCACGACCTCGACCGGGCGAGCATGGAGACCGAGCTCCCCCCGCCGCTCACGCTGCGACGGGTCGTCCGCTCGCTCTCGCGCGCGTACGGCTCGGCCTACCGCGCGGAGCTCCCGAGCTGGCTCGAGCTCCGCTGGCCGTGGCTTCAGCGACGGGCGAAGCGGCGAGCGGAGCGAGACTTCGATCGGGCGGTCCACGACGTGGCCGAGGCGTTGCCGGTCCTGGAGGCGTTGTGACCCGCGACGAGGGGTCGGCCGTCCCCGGTCCGCTGGTCCCGTCGCCCTCCGAGCCGCCGTCCCGCCCCGGAGGGGTCGAGCTGTTCCGGCAGCTGACCCAGTCGATCGGGCAGGAGATCGTCGGGTACGTCGACATCATCCGCGCGCTCACGATCGCGCTGGTCGCCGAGGGCCACGTCCTCCTCGAGGGAGTGCCCGGCCTCGCGAAGACGCAGCTCGTTCGGGCCTTCTCCCAGACCCTGAAGCTCAGCTTCCGACGGATCCAGTTCACCCCGGACATGCTCCCGTCCGACATCCTCGGAAGCACGGTCCTCCAACCGAAGGACCAGACGTTCACGTTCCGCCCCGGGCCGATCTTCGCGAACGTGATCCTGGCGGACGAGATCAACCGCGCGCCCCCGAAGGTCCAGTCGGCGCTTCTCGAGGCGATGCAGGAGCGCCAGGTCACGATCGAGGGGGTGAGCCATCCGCTTGCCCGGCCGTTCATGGTGATCGCCACCCAGAACCCGATCGAGCACGAAGGGACCTACCCGCTCCCCGAGGCCGAGCTCGACCGGTTCATGTTCCGGGGCATCATGGGCTACCCGTCCACCGAAGAAGAGGTCCGAATCCTTCGGACCCGTGCGAAGAACCTGGACGCCCAGGAGGTCGCCCCGGTCCTCACGCCCGCCGACGTCGCCCACCTGCAGGCGCTCCGCAAGGAGGTCTTCGTCCACGACGACGTCTACCGGTACCTCGCCGCCGTCGTGCGCCAAACGCGGCAGGACCACCGGCTCCTCGTGGGGGCGTCCCCGCGGGCGAGTGTGCAGTTCCTGATGGCCGTGAAGGCCGCCGCCCTCCTCGACGGCCGTACGTTCGTCGTCCCGGACGACGTCCGGGAGCTCGCGTTCACCGTGTTCAACCACCGGGTGATCGTCCGGCCGGAAGTGTTGAGCCAGTCGCTCGGGGTCGGCGAAGCGACCGGCACCATCGCCCTCCTCTCCCAGATCCTCCGCCAGGACTTGGACGCCGTGGACGTTCCGAGGTAGGAGGAGGGAGGCGCCCTTGGCCCCCGGTCCGACCCGCATGTCGCTCACCGGCCGCGGCGCCGGCGCCCTCGCGGGCGTGTTGGCGGTCTTTCTGTTCGCGTTCTACGCGGCGAACATCCTCGTGTTCGTGGTCGCCGTCTTTCTCCTGGGGCTGGTCCTTGCCGAGCTCACGGGCTTCGCCCTCGCCACCTTCGGGTTCGGACCCGAGGGGTTCTCGGTCGAGCGGGTCGAGTGCAGTTCGTTCGTGGCCGTCGGTCGGGCCGGCCTCGTCTCGGTCCGGGTGACCTCCCTCCTCCCGGGGAGCTTCTACGCCGAGCTGTTCGACTCCCACCCGGCGCGTCTCGCCCCGGTCGAGGGAGAGCCCCGGCTGCTCACCTGGTGGGCCGCGGGGGAGTCCCTCTCCCTCGCCTACGTCGTCTCACCGGAGATGCGCGGCCTCTACGACATCGGCCCCACCATCGTGACCGCCCACGACACCCTGGGACTCGCGTTCAAGACGGTCCCGCTGGACTCCTCGTGGCAGGTCGAGGCGATCTCCGTGCCGATCGCGCCGGAGATCGGACACCCGGACCGGCTCCCGAGCACGGTCGTCGGCCAGACGTGGCTCTCGGCCCGCGGGGCCGGCACCGAGTTCCGCGGCCTCCGCGACTACGAACCGAACGACGAGCTCCGCCACATCGCGTGGACGCGTTCGGGCCAGGGGCGGCTCTACGTACGGGAGTATGAGCGGGAGAGCCAGCAGGACCTCCTCGTCCTCATCGACGTGGGGAAGGAGATGGCGATCGGGATCGGCTACGAGGACGCGCTCGAGAAGTCGATCCAGGCGGCGACCGTCGCCCTCCGCGCGAGCTTCGACGAGGGCGGCCGGAGCGGCGTCGTGCTGTTCTCTGATGAGGTCATCGTGTTCGAGCCGGCGGGCCGGGGGTCGACCCACGAGTTCCGGGTCGCTCGGGCCCTCGCGGGGGCCCAGATCGCCTCCGCCCCCTCGGACCTCGCGTCTGCCCTCGCCTATCTCGTCCCCCGGTTGCACCGACCGACCAGCCTCCTCGTCTTCTCCTCGCTGGGCGGAGAACTGACCCGCCTCCCCGCGGCCTGCGGGGCGCTGCGACACGAGGGCCACCGGCTCTACATCCTGATCCCCGAGCTCGCCGGGATGTTCCCCCCGCTCCCGGAGCCGGCCCAGGAGACCGCCTTCACCCTCCTCACTGAACCGGAGACGCGGCGAACGGCCCGGGCGGTGGAATCGCTCGAGCGGGCCGGCGCCTCGGTCGGGCGATTCGGCCGGGAGGGGGCCGTCGATGCCGTGAACCTGCTCTACGGCCGGCGACGGCTTCGACCGGAGGGAACATGAGCGTGCGCCCGTGGACGCTCCTCTTACTGCTCGCGCCGTTCCTCTACGTCGCGGCGCTCCTCCTCCCCGCCTTCCCGGGGGATGAGGTCGCGGTCCTGGCCGCCTTCGCGGTGTGCGGGTTCGCCGCCGCGCTGTCGGCGTCCCCGTACGCCCCGCTCCGCGCCGCGCGCACGGCGGTCCTCGTCGTCCTCGTGGTCGTGGTCGTCGCCACGGCGGCCGACCCCAGGCTCTCGACCGGCGTGGGGGACGAGCTCCTCTCGGGTCTCTTCCTCGGAGTTCCGATCATCGCGGCGGTGGTCGCGTGGCGGTCGGAGGAGTCGCTCGGGGTACGGCTGACGGCCTTCGGGTTCGCCCTCACCTGGGGGGTCGTGCTGCTGGCGACCCGGGAGCACCTCGTGAACGGCGGTTCCGCGATCAACGGACCGGCCTTCACGAGCACGTTCTATCAGGTCAACGCGAGCCAGGTCACCGGCCTCATCGGGCTCCTGAACGGTAGCGGGTTCACCGTGCTCCCGATCCACGACCTGTTTGACGGGGTCTACGCCTCCCTCATCGGCCTCTCCGTCCTCGGGATCCTCCTCGACCTCGTCCGCCCGCAGACCGGCCTCGAGCGCGCGCTCCCGATCGCCGTCCGCCCCTCCCGCGAGAAGGCCGTGAGCCGCGACCTCCGCCGGCCCTACGGCTTCTCGGCCGCCCAGCGGGCGGTGTTCCGCGAGCGCTCCCCGAGCGAGCCCTCGCCGACCACGTGGCCGCCGGGGCTTCTCGCGGTCGCCTACGGCGCGGGCGCGGCGAGCGTCTTCCTCCTCATCGCGACGGTGGCCTCCGGCTGGGCGCTCCTCGTCGGCTCCGCGGTGGCGCTCGCGGTCGCCGTTCTCTTGATCCTCGCCTCCGACCGGCCCCGGGCGGTCGAATGGTTACCGCTCCCGCGACGCCCGCGACCGCGGCCCCCGACGACCTCCGAGGTGTTCCGGGACCTTTTCGAGGGCCCCGCGGCGGGCGAGTCCTCGACCGACCGACCCTCGCCCCCGGCGCCGGACGCCTCCGTCCCGCCCCCGTGACCTACGGGCGTTCGGGGTCGACCGGGCCCTCGGGGAACGCCGACGGTGCGGCGCGGGGGGCCGCCCGCCGGGGCGGGTTCCTCAGCACCGTCAGGTAGACGAGGGCCCCCGCAAGGCTCGCGCCGGGGAGCACGAGGAGCGGCAGGAGCACGTTGCCCCCCGGGAGGATCGAGAGTCGGTCGGTGTAGGCGGGCGGCACTGGGGTCAGCTCGAGTACGAACGGGCTGAAGTTCTCCCCCCACCCGAGGTAGAGGGCGGTCAGGTTGGAGAAATACCCCGGCGCCGACCCGTTGATGAGGACGAGCGACGCGGGTAGGTTGGTGAAGTTCGACCAGCCGCGGGCCGACGTGTTGATTGCCCGGATCGCGGGGAACGTGGCGCCGTCCACGAGGTCGAGGGAGGTGAAGTTGATCACCACCGAGGCGCCCGAGATGGTCGGCCGGTTCCCCGCCGAGCTGCGAACGAGGACGTGGAGGGAGGAGGGGGGCAGGGGGATCAGGTCGACCGTACGGTTGATGGTGGCGGAGACCGCCGCGAACAGCCCCCGGATCGAGTCGTTCTCGGTGAACCCCTTCGCCCACGCGGCGACCGTGTAGTTCCCCGGGGCGAGGATCAGCGACACCTCTCCGTCCGTCCCCGTGAGGAGGCTCTCGCGGACGGGACCGGTCGGGGGCGTCGAAACGCTCGTGATGTTGACGAGGGCGTTCTTCAACAGGAGGTCGACAGGTGGGCCGACCAGCCCCCGCACCGCCACCGTGAGAATCGGGAACGGCTCTGCGATCAGCGTCAGGTAGACCGTTCGGACGCCGGTGAAGTTGATCGTGATGTTGCCCTGGGACGGGAGGAAGCCATAGACCCCGGCCCAGACCGATACCCGATTGATCTCGAGGGTGGAGAAGTTGTCCCACCCCTCGATGTCGGTCGTACCGACCTTGGATCCCCCCAGCATCACCGAAACGCCCCGCAGGGAGGCGAGCGTACCGTTCGGAAGACGGCCCGCCGTGTGGATGTTCACTTGCAGGAGCGCGACCATCGTCAGGTTCACCTCGACCAGCTGGCCCGAGGGGAAGTCGACCTTCTGGAGGTCGTTGTGGTACCCGGGCTTCGAGGCGGCGACGACGCCCGCCCCGGACGGGACCCCCGTGAAGAGGGCGACCCCGGAACGGTTCGTGAGCCGCGGGGACGCCGTCAGGTTCAGGTTCCCGAAGGCGATGTTGACCGAGACGTTCGGCATCGGGAGTCCGTCGACCCCCCGTACGATCACGTCGGCCACGGCCGGAGGGAGCGGAGTGAGGTTGAGCCATTCGGTCACGTTGGAGGCGGAGGGGATCCAGACGTCCTTCACGAGCGGGGCGAACCCGGGAGCGCTCGCGTTGATCGTCGTCTCCGTCGCCACGACGCTTTTCACGCTCACGCCACCGGTCGAGTTGGTGGAAAGGATCGGGCCCGCCCCGACTCCCACGAAGGCGTCGGAGACCTTCGCGCGGGAAGACGCGTTGGCGACCCAGATGGTGAGGTTCGAGACGGGGGAGAACCTCCAGGTGTCCGAGAGAAGGGTGCCGGCCTCCGTGCCCCCGGTCACGAGGAGCGTCTCGTTGCCGACGGTCGAGAGGAAATCAGCGGCGGCGTCCGCTCGCCCGACCGGGGCCTGCGGGGCGAAGACGGGCGACCAGAGGGCGGTCGCGGGGTCGAAGAGGAAGGTGGTGTTGAGCGTGCCCGTGCTGTTCTCTCCTCCGAAGAGGATGTCGACCCTCTGGATCGGGTCCCAGCGGAAGACGGCGTCCACCCGCCCCGGCGGGGCGGGGCCCACGGTGGGGAGCAGCGACCAGGTCCCGTTCGCGGGGGAGAACGCCCACACGTCGGAGGAACAGGGGTAACATCCTCCGTAGAGCAGGAATCGCCCCCCGGCGGGGTCCCAGACGAGCGAGGCGCCGTAGAGGGGTCCGGGAGTGGGGAGGCCGGTCGTGTTGATTCGCGTCCAGGTGAGGGACGTGAGGTTGAGCACCCAGGTGTCGTAGTAGACCAGCTCACCGACCCCGCTCGCGTTCGGCGCCCGCCCTCCGTAGAGGAGCGCGACTCCGTCGCCGACCGCGAACGCCGGGTCCGACCGCGGTGTCGGGCCGAAGGTCGAGGAGACGTTCGTCCATCGGTCGGTCGAGGGGGAGAACTCCCACGTCTGGTTGGAGACGGCGCCGGTCGAGGAGTTCACGAGCCCCCCGAACAGGAGGGCGTTCCCCTGCGCCGTGTCCGCCGAGAAGCCAAAGTCGCTTCGAGGCGTCGGTCCGACCGGAGGCGACACCGGAGTCCACTGGTTCTCGCTTTCGTTGTAGAGGAGGGTGCTGTTGACGAGGCCCGACGCGCTCTCGCCCCCGAAGAGGACCCCCTCGCCCGAGCCCGGGGCCGCGAAGCCGGCGCCGGTTCGGCCCCCGGGCGCGGAGTCGGAGAGGAGGCTCCACGCGAAGCTTCGATTCCAGGAGAAGTTCTTGGCCGGGAGGATCGAGGTGGTCCTCGGCGCCACGGGTGGGAGTGAGCTCGCCGGGCCAAGGAGGTGGGTCGAGGTCTCTGCCCCGGGGAGACCCGGATGCGAGACGGTGAGCCCGGTCGGCGCCGTCATCAGACCGACCACGACCAGGACCCCGAGGCCGAGGGCCGGGCGAAACCGTAGGCCTCGCCGCCGGGGACTCCCCCCCGTCGCCCGCCGGGGGCGATCCGGCGATGCCGGAGGGGCAGCGAATGGGGTGGGTCGTCGGACCACGGGCATCGGCTCGGCACCCCCACCTCCTATCGCGGAACTCTTGATGTGGGATTCGGTCGACGTTTTCGCGAAGTTCTGGGGGAAGGGAGCCTCTCGGACGGGGGACGGAGCGACTCGCGGGAAGGACCGACCGGGTACGCTCGCGACGAACCCCAGAGTGAGCTCCGGGGCACGGTCTAGTGGACGGCTCCCGCGATGACCAGGCCGATTCCGTAGGTCAGGGCCGCCGAGCCGAGACCGATCCCCAGCATCTCGAGCCCGCCCCGGGTGAGCGAGGTGAGCGTCGACATCGAACGGAAAACCCCGGTGCAGAACAGGACGATCGCGCTCGCGACGACCGCGGCGAGGATGGCGTTCACCTCGGACATCAAAAGGAACGGGAGGAGCGGTACCGCCCCCGCGAGGAGGAACGCGGCGCCGGTGATGAGCCCGAGACGGAGGGGGTTGCTGAAGCTCGCCTCGCCGATCCCGTGCCGCTCGGAGAGGAGGGCCCGGGTGAACTCCTCGTCGTCGGTCGAAAGCCGACGGACGATGCTCTCCGCTTCGGAGGGGGTGAAGCCCCGCCGTTCGTACGTCGCCTGAAGCTGCCGGACCTTCGCGTCCCGGTCGACCGCGATACCGCCCCGCTCCTGCGCGCGGATGCGGGCGTACATCTCTTCCTCGGCCTTCACCGAGACGTAGTTCGACGCCGCCATCGAAATCGACCCGGCGACCAGGGCCGCAGCGCCCGCGACCAGGACCGCGAAGCCGGAGGCCGTGGCCGCCGCGACGCCGGCCGACAGCGCAAGGACACTTCCGATCCCGTCGTTGGCACCGAGGACGGCGCTGCGGAGGGTCCCCCCCTCGCGGGCCGCGTCCCGCGCCTCACCGAGCGTGTCGATCTCGTGGGAGATCTCGTCCGGCAGGATCTCCTGGAAGGCCCGTTGGACGGCCGGGTCCTTCCAGGCGAGCGCCTGCGCGTTGTATTTCTTGATCCCGTCCACCTCGTCCCGGTGGATGGTGGAGAGGACGCTGCCGACTCCGAAGATTCGCGCGAGCGTAAGGAACAGCCGGTGCTTCGCGATCACCCGCCCCGGGGGTAGTGGCAGTCCCTGCTCCCGGAGGATGTTGGCCCACAGCTCAGCGTGCTTTCGTTCGTACCCGGCCAGCGCGAGGAGCAGCTTCCGTCGGTCCTCCTTCTTGTCGAGGGCGGCGAGGGTTCGATAGAGCGTCTCGCTGGAGACCTCCTCGACGTAGTTGGCGCCGATGCCTCGCACCATCTCCGTCTCCATGCGGCCTCCTGCGCTCCGCTCCCGAACTGGCCACCGCGGGCTTAACCGTCGCTGCACTCGACTGCGGCTCTCCGAAGCCGTAAGGTCGTCCCGACGGGTAGGCCCGTGCGATGTCCTCGACCCGCGGCTCGGGGAACGGCCGGTGGCACTCGCTCAATCCCCCCGCGACGGCTGCCGACTATCGACGTGCCCGGGCGATGGCGCGGGCACTCGCCCACGGGTACGCGCGGGAGGGGGCGGACGCGGTCCTCCTCGCCGGGAGTTGGGCCCGGGGGGATGCCCATCGTCGGTCCGACCTCGACCTCTGGGTCCTGGGCCGGCACCTGGGGCCCGTGGTCCTCTGGAGGGATCCCTACATGGTCTCCGTGCATCGGACCAGCGAGGCCGAGGAACGTCGGAAGCTCTACGAGCCTCCGCGAGTCGGCGGAAGCGTACCGGGTTGGCGGGTCGCCGTGCCGCTCTACGACCCGCACGGAATCGCGGCGCGGCTGAAGCGGGAAGCCCGACGTTTTCGATGGGAAATGATCTCGCGGAAGTGCGACCGATGGGTGAGCCGGCAGACCGCGAGCTGGGGGGAGGAGGCGGTGAAGCTCGTCCGGGCCCTGGCCACTGGCCGCCGGGAGACCGCGGCCGTGCAACGGAACCTCCTGGTGGATGCGCTCGGCTTCGTCATGGCGATCCACCGGAGGACGTTCTGGGACTCGGAGAACGAGTTCTGGGAGCGGATCGGTCGCCAGGTCGGCGGGAACTGGTGGCGCGCGCAGCGCCGGGCCTTCGGATTCGGTGCGCCGAGCATCGAGGAAAGCTGTCGGGGCGCGCTCAGGCTCTACGCCGAGACCGTGGGGGCGGTCGCGGGCGTCCTCTCCGCCGAAGACGCCCGAATCTCCTTCGCGACCTGCCGATGGGTCGGAGAGCGGGTCCCGGGGGTGTTGGCTCCGCCCGAAGTCGGCCGTCCGAGGAGCGTACCCTCACCACAAGAAGTCCGTCGCGCCCCTCGCCTTCGGCGACGAACTCCGGTTTCACGAGGGTGAACCCGTCCTCCGCGGCGGCGCTGAATCAGCTCCCGCCCCCGGTCAGGTCGGTCTTCAGCGCGGCCGCCACTCGTAGTGCAAGAACTCCCGGTCGAGCTTCCACCCGCAGGCCTCGTAGAGCCGCTGCGCCGGGTTGTCGACGGCCGTCTCGAGGACGACACTCTCTGCGCCCGTCTCGGTCGCCAGCTGCTTCGCCCGGTCCAGGAGGCGAGCCGCGACGCCCCGACGCCGCGCCGAGGGTACCACGAAGAGGTCGTTCAGGATCCAGAGCGGGCGGAGCGCGTTCGACGAGAACGTGGGATACAGCTGCATGAACCCTACGGTCTCGCGACCTCTTCGTGCAACAAAGACGGTCGACTCTCCCTTCCTCAGCCGATCGGCCAGGAACTCCCGGGCGGCCCTCGGGTCGCTCCGTTCCTTGTAGAACTGGCGGTACGCGTCGAACAGCGGGACGATGGCTTCGAGGTCGTCCAACCCGGCACGGACGACCACGACCGGGGAAGAAGTGTCGGCCACGCGGCTCGGAGGCCACCCCGACTATTAGACCGTAGGGCGGACCGTCGACCGGTCCGCGTCGTTTTCAGGCCGCACCACCGGGGCCCGGCGCCGCACAGCCCCGGGTCCTCCGGTAGTTCCAGAAGACTCCGTACATCCAGCGCAATCCCCGGTCCAGCGGGGGGACCCGTGCAACGACCCGCTCGCCCGTGGGGCCCACGGTCAGCCCCACCAGCGGGGTCATGATCGCGTCACCCGAGCGTCGCTCTCGGTCGTGGACGAGGTGGGCGTAGGCGAAGCGGGCGTCGTCGCTCAGGTCTCCGAGCTCGCGCCGGGCCTCGTCCCCGTCGTACGGAACGGCGCGCAGGCGTGACCGACTCGCCCATTCACTGACCCGGGCGAACAGTCGGCACGGGCCACACCCCGGGTCGAAGAAGAGCCGGGCCGTGGGCGTCGAGCCTCGCTCGTCCATGGGCGCGCCGAGGAAGCTCGAGCGCAGCTAAAACAAGGACCGCCGCGGGCGGAAGAGCGGCGGCGGGGCCTCGCGGCACCGGCCGACCTTCATTACCGAGGTTTTCCGCGGTGTGTCCCGTAGGTAAATAGCAGGACCTACCATTCTCTATCGAACGCGATGACGAGCGGAGCCGAAGTGGATCGCTCGTTCGCGGGTCGCGCGGAGGTTCTCGAAACTCTCCGGCGACGGTTCGAGGAGGTTCGGGCCGGAGCCGGCGAGGTGACCCTTCTCGTCGGGGATGCAGGAGTCGGGAAGTCGACCCTGGTGGCCGACCTGGTCCGCGAGATCCGGGGGCGGGGAGTCCGCATGCTGGTCGGACGTGCGGCGGCCCACGACAACCCCCCTCCGTTCTCCCTCCTCCAATCGGCGATCGAGAGCGCCCGCGACGACCCGCTCCTCCGTTCGGACGACGACCCCCACCTCGCCGGTGGCCCGATGCTGATCGGCTTCGTACCCGGTCTCGGGGAAGAGGCCTTCCCCGCCCCGGTTGGGATCGAGGGACGGTTGGTCGAGGTTCTCGCCGGCGCCGACCCGCGGGCGGTGACCTCCCGCGACCAGCTCCTGTCTGAGATCACCGACCGCTTCCTCGAGATCACGCGCCACGGTCCCACCGTGCTGGTGCTCGAGGACATCTACCGCGCCGACCCGTCGTCGCTCACCGCGGTTGAGTTCTTCGTCCGGGAACTGCGGAATCGACCGCTCTGGGTCCTGGCCACCACCCGCCCGAATCCTTCGCTCTCCTCGACCGGCCGGGCGACGCTGGAGAAGTTCGAGAACTCCACCGGCGCGCACCGCGTGATCCTCCGGCCGATGACCTCGAGCGAGACCGCCGACTTCCTGCGAACGAGCGACCCGACGCGCGAGCTGACGCCGGAGGAGGTCGCACGACAGTACTCCGAAACCGGTGGAAACCCGTTCCTGCTGAAGCAACTCCATCCTCGCACCCCCCTCACGGTCGAGGGTCGCGAGCGGTCGACCACCGAGGATTCTCTGCTCCAGGAAGAGGAGCAGGAGCTCCTCGACTTCGCCGCCGTGCTAGGCCCCGAATTCCCGTTTACCCTCCTCCAGCGGGCGAGCGAGAGGGAGGAGGAGCGTCTGGCCGAGGAGGTGGACCGCTTGGTCGAGCGAGGCCTCCTCTTTGAACGCCCGGGGGAGATCCTCGGCTTCCCGGACGACCGGTTGCGCGAAGAGGCGTACAACGCACTTCCCGAGCGCCAGCGCCGGTACCTTCACCTCCGGGCCGGAACGGCCCTGGAGGCGCTCGGTCCCGCCGACCCCTCCCGGGTCTACACCCTGGCCCACCATTTCTACCTCGGGCGAGAAGGCCAAAAGTCAGTGCGCTACAACCGCCTCGCCGCAGAGATCGCCGAACGATCGCTCGCACCCGAGGCGGCGTGGGACTACCTCTCTCACGCGCTCGAGAGCCATCGAGCCCTGAACCCCGAGGACTTCGACGAGGAAGCGGAGCTCGTGCTCGCGGTGGCCCGCATCACAGAAGAGCTGGGGGTCCTCAAAGAGGCGGAGGCGATGCTTCGGGAGTTCTTCGAACGGGCCGAGGGGAATCCGCGCCTCTCGCCCGGCCACCGCGCCACGCTCGAGATCTTCCTAGCCCGGGTCCTGACCGACCAGGGCGATCTACCGGAAGCCGGGGAGCTCGCCCAGAAGGTGCTGGACAATCCGGACCTGAACGACCAGTTCGTCGTGCAGGTGGGCGGCCACCACCAGCTCGGGATGGTCCTCTACTATGACGGGCGGTATCCCGAGGCGCTCGCTCACCACACCGAAGAGGTCGAGCTCGCGCGCAAGGTCGGGAACCCCCTCCTCCTCCTGCGGGCCCGGGTCTGGCGTGTGGCGTCTCTCGAGATGATGGGAGAGACGGCCAAGGCGATCGAGGAAGCACGCGAGGTGACCGTGGAGCGGGATCGGCTGGGGTCGGTTCGCGAGTCTGCTCAGGCTCACCTCTTTTTGGGGGACATCTTGGCCGACCCCCGCTCCCCGCCGGCCGACCGCCGGGACGCGGTCGGGCAGTACGCGGAAGCGATACGGTACGGCCGCCAGGCCAAGGACCCCCGTCGGGTCGGCTGGGCGTTCTACAAGACCGCCGAGCTCCTCCGCGAGGAGGGCCGCCTCGGGGAGGCGGAGGAGGCGGTCCGTCAGGCCTGCGACATCCTCGGCCAGATCGGAGACCACGTCGGCCTGAGCGTCTCCCTCAAGGTCCGGGGCCAGATCGCGATGGACCGTTCCGACCTGGACCAGGCGGAGGCCGACCTGCTCGAGGCGCACCGGCTCCTGCGGGGTACAAACCATACATTGGAGGAAATCGACGTGCTCCTCCGACTCGCCCAGCTCTGCTCGGGCCGCGGTGAACGCGACGGGGCTCGGGAGAAGCTCAGCGAGCTCGTGAAGATGGACCTGCCCCGAGCCCGTCCCGACCTTCTCCCGGAGTTCGAGAAGCTCCGGCGGACGCTCGCGCAGGGCTAAGCGGTGCCGCACAGGCGAGACTCGGAAACGTAACGCAGGAAGGCCGGGTGCAGTGGCGAACCAATGCCGGGTGGCGGGCCACTCGGCAACGGCCCTTCCGCGACCCAAGTCTAATCCGTAGTCCGGCCTAAGTTACCCTCGAAGGACGTGAAGGACCGAAACAAGGTCGTTCTCGTGGTCGTCATCGTTCTCGTCGTGTTGGCGGGAGCGCTGTCGTACGTCGAGCTGGTCCCGTCATCCTCTGCCCCGACCGCTCCGTCCGGCACGGCGTCCTGTCCTTCGACGGGGAACGCCACTTCGGGCAACTGGACGACCTACCACCAGAACAACCTCCGCTCGGGCACTGAACCGATGGCTCCCATTTCGTCCATCCGTTCCGAGTGGGCCGGACCCACCGGTCTGGACGGGCAGATCTACGCGGAGCCGCTGGTGTGCGGCAGCTCGGTGTTCGTGGCAACGGAAGACGATTCGGTCTACGCGATCAACGCGACGGACGGGGCCGTCCTTTGGCGCACCCATCTCGGGACCCCGATGCCCGGGTCGTCGCTCCCGTGCGGGGACATTGACCCGAGCGGCATCACGGGCACCCCGGTGATCGACGTCAGCACGGGGACCCTCTACGCCGTGGCCTTCGTGACGCCGGGAGAGCACATCCTCTTCGGCCTCAACGTCGCGAACGGCTCCGTCACTTCCCGGGTAGTGGTCGACCCGACGGGGGCCAACCCGTTGGTGGAGCAGGAACGGGGCGCCCTCGCCCTGGCGAACGGGTATGTCTACGTCGTCTACGGGGGCCTCTACGGGGATTGCGGCGACTACCATGGCTGGGTCGTGGGGGCTCCGGTCTCGGGTTCGGGGGGACTCATCTCCTACCAGGTGCCCACGCATCGGGAGGGGGGCATCTGGGCCACCTCGGGGGCGTCGGTGGCCGCGAACGGGGACCTGTTCGTCACCACGGGCAACGGCGACTCGAGCACGACCTTCGACCACGGGGACTCCGTCATCGAGCTCTCCCCTTCGCTCTCCGAGCTCGGCTACTTCGCCCCGACCGACTGGGCGCAGCTGAACGAGTACGACACCGACCTGGGCTCGCTGGGTCCGACGCTCCTTCCGAACGGCGACGTCTTCCAGGTCGGAAAGGCGGGAGTGGGGTACCTGCTCTCCGCGGCGGAGCTCGGAGGGATCGGCGGTCAACTCGCCAACGCGAGCGTCTGCGGGGGAGCTTACGGGGGGACGGCCCACGTCGGCCTCTCGGTGTTCGTTCCGTGTCAAGACGGCCTGGCCGACGTGGTGGCCGGGGCGACCAACTTCACCGTCGCGTGGCAGGCGTCCGGCTTCGATGCCGGCTCGCCGATCGTCACCGGCAACATCGTCTGGTCGGTCAACATCTCCACTGCCGACCTCATGGGGTTCAACGTTTCGTCGGGGCAGCCGGTGTTCTCCTTCCCGCTCGGCTCGGTCGACCACTTCATCTCACCCACGGCCGCTCCGGGAAGGCTGTTCGTCGGTGCCGGTACCCAGGTCTTCTGTCTGGCCCTGGAATAGGTGAAATCCAGGCGCTCGCGCGCCCTCCCGGGGGCGGGAGGAGACGGTCGCGTCGGCTCCCACCTTGTCATCGCTCATCGAACTAGAGTTCAACCTAAAAATTAGGGTGTCTCTTATGTAGGGGCATGAGGTGTCTTCGCCATGGAGGTACTGGAGCGACTCAGTCGCCGACAGGTGGAGGCGCTGGCCGCGGTGCGGAGGGGGGAATCAGGTGAGAAGGGCGCCTCCCTCAATTTCGTGGCTCGAGAGCTTGGGATCCGACCCCCATCCGCCCTGGACCGCCTGACCACGCTCGAGGAGCTCCACCTGCTCGCGCGCTACCGCGGGAAGAGCCGCCTTACGCCGCGGGGCGAGGCGTGCCTCGCCGAGTACCAGCGGCACCACCGCGTGGCCGAGAGCCTGTTCCAACGGCTGGGGTTGTCGGCTGAAGACACGCACGCGGCCGCCCTCGAGGTCGACCTCGCTCTCTCGCACCAGACGGTGAATCGGCTGTGCGAGGCGGAAGGCCATCCGAAGGAGTGTCCCCACGGCGAGCCGATCGCCCCGTGCCATGGTCCTTCGCCGAGCGCGAGGAACTAGCTGCGAATCTTGGAAGAGGGGCCCGACGGATGCAGAGGTGGACCCGGAACACCATCGCCCTGGTCGCGGTCATCGCGGTCGCCGGGGTGGGGGTGGCGGAGTACGTGACCAGCTCCGCTCCTTCGAACCCCTGCTCGGGCGTCGCCCTCGGCCTACCGAGCGGCAACAGCTCGGCGGCCTCGCTGACCCATCTCGTCAGCCATGGCGCTTCGGCCCCCACCGGCAGGTTGGTGCCGCACCGGGTTCGCCCCGCCTCGGCCAGTCCACTGCCGGTCGTGGCCGCCGAGAACTTCTGGGGGAGCCTCGTGAGCCAGCTAGGCGGGAACCAGACGTCGGTGCTCAGCATCGTGACCGACCCGAACGCCGACCCGCACCAGTACGAAGCCAACACCTCCGACGCGCGAGCGATTGCGAGTGCAGATTTCGTCATCGTGAACGGTGTCGGGTATGACCAGTGGGCCCTCGACCTCATCGCGGCCGACGGGAACTCCAATCAGATCGTCCTCAACGTCGGGGACCTGAACGGCGTGACCGTGGGGGGCGGAATCGTTTCCGGGAATCCCCACATGTGGTACAATCCGGTCTACGTCAACCGAACGGTCGCCGCGATGTACTCCGACCTGGTCTCGCTGCGGCCGTCGGCCACCTCCATCTTCCAGGCCAACTACGCGGCCATGAACGTGACCCTGGGACAGCTCTACGCTCGGGCCAACGAGATCCGCGCCCAGTTCGCGGGGACCATCGTGGCCTCCACGGAGTCGATCTTCGTCTATCTGGCCAACTACACCGGCCTCGACCTGATTTCCCCACCGGCGTTCATGGAGGCCATCGCGGAGGGGAACGACCCGCCGCCTCAGTCCGTCGTGCAGTTCGAGTGCCAGCTCGAGAGCGGGAAGGTGCGCGTCATGGTCTACAACGAGCAGACGCTCACGCCAATCGCCGAGAACATGAAGGCCATCGCGGCGGCCAACAACGTCACGGTCATCGGGGTGACGGAGACCATCCAGCCGATCAACCCGCCGGTGACGTATCAGGTCTGGATGAACGCCCAGTACTTGGAACTGCAGAACGCGCTGAATGCCATCGCCCTCGGGAGCTAGGGGGTCGGACGGACGATGGAGCTCGGAATCGCGCCGTCCGTTGGCGACGGAATCGCGATCCGGGCGGAACGCCTCGACGTGGGATTCCGCCGGAGGATGGTGTGGCAGGACGCCACCTTCGAAGTCGAGCGGGGCGAGTTCGTGGCCGTCATCGGGCCGAACGGTTCCGGGAAGACCACGCTGTTCCGGTTGCTGCTGGGGCTGCAACGCCCGGCGGGAGGGACGCTCCGGGTCTTCGGAGAGGCGCCCCGACGGGGGAACGGCCGGATCGGATACGTTCCTCAACGTCACACGATCGACAACGACACCCACGTGGCCGCGGAGGCGCTGGTGCGCCTCGGAGTCTCGGGGTCGACGTGGGGTCCCGGGCTTCACCCGGTGGCCGAACGGGAGGCCGCAAGGAAGGCGCTCGCCATGGTCGGCGCGACCGAGCTCGGGCCGAAGCCGCTCAGCGCCATGTCCGGAGGGGAACTTCAGCGGGTCTTCCTCGCCGAAGCGATGGTCGGAAACCCGGAGATGCTCCTCCTCGATGAGCCGCTGTCGAACCTCGACCTCCGACGGTCCCGCGAGCTCGTGGAGGTGGTCCACGGTCTGGTCCGGTCGCAGCGCGTCACTACACTCCTGGTCGCCCACGACATCAACCCGCTCATCGAGTGCTTGGACAAAGTGGTCTACATCGCGAACGGACGGGTCGCGACCGGTCCGCCGGAGGCGGTGCTCACCTCCCGCTCGCTGTCGGAGCTCTACGGGGTGCCGGTCGAGGTCCTGCACGACTCTCGGGGGAACATCGTGATCGTCGGGGGCGAGAACCCCCACGAGGAGGCGCCGGCATGACGTTCGACTGGAACATCGTGACCGACCTCCGCGAGATGTGGCAGTGGGAGTTCATGCGGAACGCGTTCGAGGCCGGGACGATCATCGCGATCCTGGCCGGCATCATGGGCTACATCGTCGTGCTTCGGCGGGGCTCCTTCGCGACGCATGCCCTCGGCCACGTGGGGTTCTCGGGAGCCGCGGCGGCGGTCCTCTTCGGCGTGAACCCGGTCTACGGTCTGCTCCTGTTCACGATGGGCGGCGGCACGGGGATGGCCCTGCTGGGCCGCCGGGCCTCCACCCGGGACATCGAGGTGGGGACGGTCCTCGCCTTCATGCTGGGCCTCGGGCTGATCTTCTTGAGTCTCTACCGGGGCTTCGCCACGGCCGCCTACAGCATCCTCTTCGGGGAGATCCTCGGCGTCAGCAACGCGGGCGTCCTGTTGACCGCGGAAGCCGCGGCCGTCGTCCTGGCCGCACTCGCGATCCTCTACCGGCCCCTGCTGTTCTCCTCGTTGGACGAGGACGTGGCCGAGGCGAAAGGCCTCCCGATGCTCTCGCTCAACCTCGCCTTCATGCTGCTCTTGGCGGTCGCCATCTCCTTCGCGGTACAGGTCGTCGGAATCCTGCTCATCTTCGCCCTCATCGTTACCCCCGCCGCGACCGCCGTGCGCCTCACGACGCGTCCGCTCTATGCGGCGGGAGCCTCGGTCGCCGTCGCGCTCTTCGCAATCTGGCTGGGGCTGTTCATCTCTTGGTACGAGAACTATCCGCCCAGTTTCTTCATCGTCACGACGGCGTTCGTGATCTACGTGGCGCTCCGGGGCGGTCAGGCGCTGTTCGCCCGTTTTGCGCGGAGCCCGGCTCCGAGCCGAAGCGCGCCTTCGGAAGTGCCGGTGTCGCTGGGTCAGCCCGAGGCCGGCCCGGTCCATTCCTCCCGGTAGGTCGAGCTTGGGAACCCTCGCGAGTGCTCAGCTCGGGACCGTTCGGTGGCCCTGGGCAAGAGGATCCCCCCTCGCGTTCGGAGAACCCCCGCTCGGGAGCGGGACATCCCTAAGAACTCCCCGACGATAAGGGATGAGTCGAAGACCGGGGGTCGAGGTAGACGTGACGATTCGAGGAGTGTCCGTCGCGGTCGCGGTGTCGGACCGCAAGAAGGCAGCGAAGTGGTACTCGAAGACGCTGGGGTTTCGCGTTTTCGACGACGACCCCGAGCATTGGACGACCGTGGGAGACCGCTCCGGAAAGTTCCGGATCCATCTCTGCGAGGTCGGTGGCCGCGCCGGTAAGAAACCGCCCAAATCTGAGGTCGGGAACACGGGGATCCTTCTCGTCACAACCGAGCCTTTCCAACGGACCTGCACGCGGCTCAAGAATCACGGAGTCCGCTTCTCGATGCCTCCCCGAAAGATGCCCTGGGGGTGGGTGGCCAAGTTCCTCGATCCGGACGGTAACGAGTTCTGGCTGAATCCCGCCTGACGGCCGTCCTCCAACAACGAACCAGGAAGCGAGGGCGGCCGCTCGGACCGGATCGAAACGCGACGAGGCCGACCCTAGCCGAGGGGCTGCGGGGGGAGAGCATTGCCCCAAGTCCCAATCCATGCCGTGAACGATGTCCGCCCTCATTCGGGTGGAAGTATCCTGGCTGAACCGAGTGGCGAGGCCGAAATCCAAGAATCGAACCGTCCTATCTCGACGCCCGGCAGGGAATCGAATCCACTCGGCCTTGACCGGACTGTTGCGTTACCGAAGGCGCGCGGACTTCACGCGATACGGGGCTTCCGCATGGACCGGGGGCGCCGGACCATCTGCCGGACGACTGCCGGTGGGTCATGACCGAGCGGCTCCTCGACGCCGTTGAACCGGAAGCCCAGCGCGGTGTAGATTCCGGCTGCCGCAGCCTGCGATGGATTGACATCGAGGATGACCGGGCGATCTGGGCTGCACTTGTCCAACCACGCCAGCAGTCGTACCATCAGATTCCGGCCGACCCCCCGGTTTCTCCACGTCGGATGAATCCACATTCCCCAAACGTGCGGCGAACCCTCCGCGAGGAACACACCTACCATTCCGACGAGCTTTCCTGACGGGGCCGCCGCGACGAACGTGGCGTTGCGATTTCCAGTCGCGCCGTCCCGGCACCAGGCCTCCCACTTTTGCGTGGAGTAGGCCGACTCCCTATCGAAGGAACTTCCGAATGCCATGGGATCCGATTTCAAGGCATCGAGCCGCAAATCTCGAAACGCCTTCCACTCGGGTCCCCGCAGCCGACGGACGGCAATCCTGGGAGGCTTCGGTTTGTGCTGACGCCTCAATGTGCCCGCATTGCTCGGCATGCTCTGGCGGTGGCACGGTGCGTTCGGATAATCAGTTTGCCAACCGGGAGGGACCGGGGCACGCGGGCAGGGCCAGACCTAAGTCATCACTTCGGACATTGCCGTACGGTCGAAGTTGCGTCCCAGCGGCGAGAGTTCAGAGGTTCAGGTGCGGGGAGAGGGATTTGAACCCACGAACCCCTACGGGACCAGACCCTGAATCTGGCGCCTTTGGCCAAGCTTGGCAATCCCCGCGCGGCGGGGGCGAGCGAGGTCGGGCTTAAGATGGTTCCCGGACGGTACGGCCTACGCGGGAGCGACCGCGCGAACGGTCCGCCGTGCCTTCTCGCCCTCGAGGACGTCCATCGCTTCCCGGACGGTCGCCTTCTCGTGGATGATCGCGCGGAGCGCCTTCAGCATCGCGATGGGGTGGTCGGACTGCCAGATGTTCCGGCCCATGTCGACCCCGTGGGCCCCCTGCTCGATCGCCCCGTGGGCGAGCTCGAGGGCGGACTTGTCGGTGTCGAGCTTCGGACCTCCGGCGACCACGATCGGAACCGGGCACGCCTCGACGACCTTCGAGAAGTTCTCGCAGTAGTAGGTCTTCACGACGTGGGCGCCGAGCTCGGCCGACACGCGGCAGGCGAGCGACAGGTACCGGGCGTCCCGCTTCTCGAGCTCCTTCCCGACGGCGGTGATCGCCACGACCGGGATACCGTACTCCTCTCCCTGGTCGACCAGCTCGGCCAGGTGCACGAGCGACTCGTGCTCGTGGGGCGCGCCCACGAAGACGCTCAGCGCGACCGCGCAGACGTTGAGGCGCGCGGCATCCTGGAACGAGGTCGTGATCGCCTCGTCCGAGAGGTCGTCCTTCAGGATCGTCACCCCGCCCGACACCCGAAGCAGGATCGGAACGGTCGCGGTCGGGTCGACGCACCGGCGCAGGACCCCCCGCGTGAGCGCGAGGACGTCGGCGTGGGGGATGAGCGGGGTGATGGTCGCCCGTGCGTCCTCGAGCCGCCGGGTCGGCCCCATGAAGTAGCCGTGGTCGACCGCCAGCATGAGCGAGTTACCGGTCGCCGGGAGGAACATCCGGTGCATCCGGTTCTGCATTCCCCAGTCCATCGTCCGAACCTCGGTCGACGAGAGACGAGGACGGCTTCTTAGCCGTTTCAGGCCCCGCGGACCCCGCCGGGAGCCTCTCCTGCTTCCCGTTCCTGCGCCCGGCGCGTCACCGGGACTCGTCGTTCCTCTTTGACGCGGTTCAGCACGACCTGGGTGTTCGACCGTTCGACATGCGGGTCCTGGAGCGCGTGCTTCACGAACCGGTCGAGGTCGCGCCGGTCGCGGAACCTCCCGATGAGGACCGCGTCGTGCTCGCCGGTCACGTCGTAGATTGCGTAGGCGCGCGGGTCGCGGGCGAGTCGCTCTTCGGCCTCCCGAAGGCGGCCCTTCGAGAT
>Ga0187771_10000606_pt1 | contig 22355 bp, 18 predicted proteins | sample 0116_SJ02_MP15_1_FD_133139 | JGI IMG/M metagenome (GOLD analysis project Ga0187771, IMG submission 133139) | Tropical peat soil microbial communities from peatlands in Department of Meta, Colombia - 0116_SJ02_MP15_10_MG | ecosystem: Environmental > Terrestrial > Soil > Wetlands > Peat | place... | reverse complement strand
TCGGTGATCCGATGGTCGGCGGGATCGTCGCTGTCGGGGTCGTGCCACAGCGGCTCGCAGATCTCGGGCAGCCCGAGGATGGTGGTGACGTTGGCCAGCATCCCCTGGGCCAGGAACTCGGCGATCTCGCGGGGCGAGGCACCACTCAGCCGGGCGATGTCGTCGGCCAGGGCCTGGAAGCTGCGGGCAACGTGCCGGCGGATCTCGGGATCCCCGGCCGCGGCATAGGACTGGAGCTGCATGAGCAGCTCGTAGCGGTCGCCGATCAGGTCGGGGTAGCTGTGCCCCATCTGGTGCAGCGGTCCGCACGGATCGGGCCCACCCTTCGGTTGGCGCCGGGCGGCGTCCCGGAAGGTGGCCCGGATCCGCCCGATCACCCGATCGTGGGCGGCGAGGAAGAGGTCCCGCTTGCTCGGGAAGAGGGCGTAGATGTAGGGCTGGCTGATGCCCGCGCGCTCCGCGATCGCCGCCGTGCTCGCCGCCTCGTAGCCGGACTCGGCGAAGACCCGGATGGCGGCCTCGACCACCTGGTTCCGGCGCTCGTCCGAGGTCTGGCGGAGGCGGGTGGCGGCTTCGCGGGCGCTCATCGAGGTGATTATTGATCCACCTATCAGGAAAGTCAAGCGATCGACCGCACGTCGGACACACCCGTCCGGCTGTTTCGAAGGAATGATGGAAAGCCTGCTTGACACCCAGAGCCGGTGTCAAGTAGACTTTACACAGTGAAGAACACGGTCAGGACGCTGCGCGAGGCGCGCGGGCTCTCGCAGGGCCAGCTGGGAACGGCGCTGCGGGTTTCCAGGCAGACCATCAACGCGATCGAAACGGAGCGCTACACCCCCTCCCTGCCCCTGGCCCTCGCCCTGGCCCGGTTCTTCGAGACCACCGTGGAGGAGATGTTCGATGTTGACGGAGAGCAGGCGCGTGAGTAGGTGGTCCGCGAGATGGGTGATGCCCGCCCTCGTCGCCGTGGTGGGGATCGTCTACCTGCTCGCCGCAACGGCCGGCGGCCGGCTCCAGCTGGGCCTGGAGATGTTCGGGGTGATGGCGGTCTGCGCCATCGGACTGGTGCTGCTGGGCAGGCGCAGCGAGACCATACGAGGGCTCGCCGGCCCCGAGCGCGATGAGCGGTTCGCCCTCATCGATCTCCGCGCCACCGCGTCCACGGCGGTGGTCCTGATCCTGGCCATCCTGGGCGGCTTCGTCTTCGAGATCGCCCGGGGTCACAGCGGCGCGCCATACCTCTGGCTCGGTGTCCTCGCGGGGGTCGCCTACCTGGTCTCCGTCGCGATCCTCAGATGGCGCGGGTGAGGGGCCTGACCGACCGTCCGATCAGACCGAAGCTGGCAGCCCCCACGCCCCGCGCTGGCGCCAGGCGAGTTATAGAAAAATCTGTCCACAACCCGCGCGCACCACCCACCCTACCCGGGGACGCCCGTCCCCGTCCTGAGGGGAGACGGGTGCCGCGGCTCGTACAGCCCCAGCTCGCCGCCACCGGGCACCGTGAGGGCGGTGAGCAGCCCCCAGCCCTGGTCGGTGATCGGTCCGACCTCGACACCCCTGGCACGAAGCTCGGAGACGGTGCTCTCCAGGCTGTCGCACATGAGGTAGAGCTGGTGGAGCATCCTGCCCCCCTGCTGAGCCGGGACCTCGTCGGCCGGGTGGATGGCGACCTCGGCGGGGGGCAGGGCGAAGATGAGCCAGCCGCCGCCGGCGTCCACCCAGGGCATCCCGAGGACGTCGCGGAACCAGGCGCGCAGGCCCTCCGGGTCACCGGTGAACAGGATCACGTGAGCCCCGTTGATCATCTCGTCACCTCCCGCGGGCGATCGGAGCACCGGCAATCGGCCCCCGAGTATGGTGACCGGGACGTCCGCTTGCCCGCCGGGAGCTGGCCGGCAGCGAGGCCGTCGCCCGGCTAGTCCCGCGGCCCCGCGGCGGTGCTGATCCGTCCTCCGGGCGGGCGGCCGGGCGCCGGATCGCGGCGGCTGCTGCGGACGGGCAGCTGCAGCACCCGGCTGCCGTCGGAATCGGGCGTGCCGATCGTCGGCTGGCCATCGAGGAACTCGAGCATCTCCCGGGCGCCGAGCGGCGGGGACAGGTGGTAGCCCTGCGCCCACTGGCTGGGGAAGGCATCGAGGGCGCGCAGATGGCTGATCTCCTCGACACCCTCGGCGACCACCGTCACCCCCAGGCTGTGGCCGAATGTGAAGATCGCGTGGGAGAGGCCGTCGTGTGCCGAGCCCAGCGTGGTCGTGAAGGCCTTGTCGATCTTGATGATATCGACGGGGAAGTCGCGCAGCCGGCTGAGCGAGGACTGCCCCGTCCCGAAGTCGTCGAGGGCGATCCGGATTCCCATCTGGCGCAGCTCCTGGAGCCGGCCGGTGATGCCCTCCGCCTCCTCGACCGCCAGGCTCTCGGTCACCTCGAGGATCAGGTTCAATGGGCTGAGCCGGGTGCGCAGCAGGATCTCCCGGAGCTCGTCGATGAAAGCGCCTCGCTGCAGCTGCCGGGCCGAGACGTTGACGGCCACGGAAATGCCGCGGCAGAGATCCCGCTGCGACCAGCGCACCGCCTCCGCGCACGCCTGCTCGAGCACCCACTTCCCGATCGGGACGATCAGCCCCGTCTCCTCGGCGAGCGGGATGAACTCGACCGGCTGAACCAGGCCACGGCGGGGGTGCCGCCAGCGGAGCAGCGCCTCGGCGGCGACCACCTCACCGGAGGGGACCTCGAACATCGGCTGGTACTCGACGATCAGCTCGTCGCGGTCCAGCGCGCGGTGGAGATCCGCCTTGAATTCGTGGCGGCTGCGCACCGCCGCGTGCATGCTCGGAGCGAAGACCTCCCAGCGGCCCTTGCCGAGGCCCTTGGCGGTGTACATGGCCTCATCGGCGTTGCGCAGAAGCTCGTCGGCACCGAACTCGTCGGGAGCGCCGGTGGCGATGCCGATGCTGGCCCGCACCATGATCTCGGAACCCATCACCAGGAAGGGCTCGCGCAGCCGGTCGACGATCCGGCTGGCCACGCCGGTGGCCACCCGGCAGTCGCTGATCCCGTGCAGCAGCACCGCGAACTCGTCGCCACCCAGGCGCGCCGCCACATCCTCCGGACGCAGGCACTCCTCGATGCGCCCGGCCACGGCACGGAGCAGCTCGTCACCGACCACGTGACCGAGGCTGTCGTTGACGGTCTTGAAGTCGTCGAGGTCGAGGAAGAGGACGCCGACCTGCTCGACGCCGTCGCAGAGGGCATCGCGAACCCGGGCCTGGAAGAGGGCCCGGTTTCCCATCCCGGTGAGGGGATCGTGGAGAGCCTGGTGACGCAGCTGGTGCTGGAGGTCGGTGAGCTGGCGCAGGGAGTGGCCGAGGCGGCCGTTCTCCAGGGTGCTCCCGGTGTGCGCGGCCAGCATCTCGAAGAGCCGGAGGTCGGCGTCGTCGAATGTGCTCACCTCGCCGAGGCGGTTGCCCAGCATCATCAGGCCGATCGGGCGGGTCTCGCCGCGGAGCACCGCAACCATGCCGTCCCGCATCGCCTGGCGGTCGAGGAAGCGGCGGGTGTCGCCGTCGGCGGAGTCGCGATCGAGGATGGCGGGGGCTGTCGCCACCAACCCGGCGATGAAACGTTCATCCGATTCGTCGAAGCCGGCGGGACCCATCGGCTCGACGTGGTCGCCGCCCACCCCGGCGCGGACCATCACCTCGCCCGGCTGGGTCGGGAAGATGATGACCTCGGCGCTCTCGACGCAGAAGGTCTCGCTCGCCCCCCGGAGCACTCGGAGCAGCCTCTGGTCGAGGTCACCGCCATGCTGGAGCTGCTGGCTCGATTCGTAGAGGAACGCCACCTGCTGGCGGTTCTCGCGCTCCGACACGTAGGAGCGGTAGGCGAGGGCGACACCAGCCACGGGAATGATCAGCAGCCAGGCGATCTCGGGGTGGAACCACATGAGATTGACGGTGATGAGAGCCAGGCAGATGTTGATCGTGGTGCCCAGGATGGCCAATCCGTAGTTGGCGGCGAGACCGTTGCGGTCGACCCGACCCTCGGAGAGGAAGATCGCGACCACGAAGGTGGACGCCTGGAGGGTGCTGCCCACCGTGACCGCGAACAGGGCGGTGAGGGTCGCGATGTTGCCGGTGGGATCACCGCTCGGGGCCAGCCGATTGAAGACCCCCACCGCCAGCGCTGTGGCCAGGGTGATGTTGCTGAGGTTGAAGGCCAGCTTGAGCCTGGACTGCCGCCGGTGCACGACAAGGGCAACCGCGGCGCCCAGGAGGTAGGCGAGCACGACGTTCACGGGCCGGGCGAAGAAGAGCCCGATGACCAGGGGGATCTCACCCAGCGAGAAGGACTCCGCCTCTCGCCGGAACTGGACGTGGACGACACAGATCTCGGCGGCGCAGAAGAGCGCGGCGAGAAGCCACCAGGGCACCGTGTACGGCGACGAGCGCTGGGGCAGCGGGGCGACGACGGCGGTGGCGAAGGCGGCGGTGAGCGCCAGGCCCGCGGTCAGGAGCTGGACGCGGCTGGCCCGCCCGGTGAGCCATTTGGCAAGGCTGGCGACCGCGGCAACCCGGTGCGGCCGCGAGAGCCCAGCGGCGGCCCGCGACCCGTGCATGTCAGGCCCTGGGCCTGACCCGGGAGGTCATCAACTCCACCCCGCAGTCGACCAGAGTGCGTTGGACCAGGTCACCCCCGACCAGGTGACCCCCGACCAGGTCACCCCCGACCAGGTCACCCCCGACCAGGTCACCCCCGACCAGGTCACCCCGGACCAGGTCACCCCAGTCCATGTCCCCGATGGCGTGGCCACTGAGGACCATGGACTCCCCGCCCAGTCCGTGCCGGTCCAGGGCACGTACTGCCAGGAGCTGAGGGTGGGACCCCAGACGTAGTAGGTGCCGGACCAGGTGGCGCCGTTCCAGTTGCCACCCTGCCAGGCGCCCCCGTAGCTCTCGAGGGTGGCCAGCGCGCCGGTGTCGACCGCGTTGCCGAAGATGTCCTGCTCGCCGGAGAGGGTGACACCCTGAAGGGTGACGTGAGCGGAACCACGGGCCGCTTCGAGCGAGCCGGTGCCCGTCGACAGGGCGAAGCTCTGCGAGGTGCTCGGGAGCGGCGCCTGGACGGCCGCCGAGGTCATGACCTCGCCAGCGCCAGAGGCCCGCGGTGACCCATTCCTGACCGGGACCGCGGTTCCGGTCAGCAGCGCCTTGATCTGGTCGGGAGTCGCTCCCGGATACTCCTGGACGAGGAGCGCCGCGATGCCCGAGACCACGGCTGTCGCCTGGGAGGTTCCGCTGCCGAGGAAGAAGCGGCCGCCGACGGTCGCCGTCGCCCCGTAGGCGTAGTCGATCACCGACCCGGGGACGCGAAGGCTGACCAGCGAGGTGCCGGGAGCCACCAGATCGGGACCGCGACTCCAGCTGCCGTGGCTGGAGAAGGGGGCAACCCTGAAGCTGCCGGCGTATCCCGGCTGGCTCGCCCCCACCGCGATGACATAGGGGTCGATGGCCGGGTCGGCCAGCTGAGTCGACGCCTGGCCCTGGTTGCCCGCCGCGGCCACCACCACGAGACCCTGCTGCCAGGCGACCTCGGCCGCATACGCCAGCGGGTCGAGAAGGTAGGACTGGCTGCTGTCGGTGCCGAAGCTGAGGTTGAGGACCCGGATGTTGAATCCGTTGTCGTACCGGTGCTGCACCACCCAGTCGATGGCCGCCAGGATCTGGGAGACGTCGACGGCACCGTTGGCGCTGCCGACCTTGACGTTGACGATGTGAGCGTCGGGGGCGATACCCAGGAAGTCGGTGGTATCGCCCGCGTATTGGCCGGGGGTGGCCCCTGGGTCACGGCCGGCGATGATCCCGGCCATGAAGGTGCCATGGCCGTTGGCGTCCAGGTAGCGCACCGGCGTGGAGGCGTTGTCGAAGGAGAGGTCGGGGCCGTTGATGACCTGGTTGGCGCCGTTCAGGCCCTGGACGGGGGTCACCCCGGTGTCGATCAGGGCGACACCGACACCAGCGCCCGTATAGCCGTCCTGCCACGCGCTGTCGACCCCCAGCTGCTGCTCGATGCTGTACAAGGAGCTGGGGGTCGTGGTCGGCGAGTAGGAAGCCGAGGCGAGCTGGACCGGACCGTCAGGAGTGACCTCCTCGACCCCGGGTTGCTGGCTCAGCCAGCCGATCGCGGAGCCGGGGACCTCGGCGACGCTGGCCGAGATGAGCTGGATGTGCTCGGTTACCCTGCCGCCCGCCTGCTCGACCTCGCGGTCGAGGGTTGCCTGGGCGCCCGGGGCACCGCGGACGATGACCTGGGTCAGCGCCGACCAGGTGACCCCGTCCGGCTGCGACTCACCGCACGAGGAGAGGACGCCGGCAACCACGGCGCCGGCGGCGATGAGGGCAAGCAGGGCGGCGCGTGGCCGCTTCTTGTCATTCCAACTGAGCATCGAGAGCGGCATCACGTCCGGTTCCCCCAGTTCCACCTGCGCTGGCCCCTGATAGGAGCCTGATCTACTCACCAAGCGATGCGGAACGCGCGTCGATCGCGTTCAGGACCAGGTGACGCCGCAGGGCTGAGCCCCAAGCCCGGTGCCCAGCTGCAGGCCGAGGATCCCGGTCGAGTCGTCACCACCCGGGACCACGGAGGCCTGAGCGGCCGACGCCTGGGGTGCGGTTGCGACCGCTACCGCCGGCGCCGCTGACGCGGCCGACGCGGCGGCGACCACGATGCCAGCCAGCAGCACGCGAACGTGCTTCCTGTCATTCCAGCTGAGAATCGAAAGCGGACGCACTGGCGATTCCTCCAGTTCCACCTGCACTGGCCCCCACCGGGAACCCACTCCGACCAATCTATGGAGAACTCGTCGCAATCCACCCGATCAACCGGTAACAGAACGCCGACCATCGGAGGTTTCACTGGCGAATCCGTCACGCGCCGGTGACGACGCCGCCGCGTCGCGGTGACGCTGCCGAGGCGTTTCCGGATGAGCTCACGGCCGTGACCCGGCCGGGCAGCGGCACGCGGCCGAGACCGATCTCGGGCACAGCTGGGGCCGCGCCGCCCGAGCCGGAGGAGGGCAGCGGCAATCGCGCCGGACACCCCTCGGCGGTCCGTCGGTATCCTGCCAAGGGTGAGGCTCCGACCCGCCGCCGGCCCGCCACAGGGCCCTCCTTCCCCCGGCTCCGCGCCCGCCAGCCCCGCCCCCGGCCCGGCTGGGCACGGACCGTCGGTCCGCCCGGTCCACCTCGGGCTCGCCCTGGTCGTGGTCATGACCGGGGTGCTGATCACAGCGGTCGACACCACCATCGTCGTGCTCGCCCTCCCCGAGATCGAGCGCGGCATCAACGTCGACCTCGCTTCGGTGGTCTGGGTGGTGATCGGCTACCTGCTCGTCATCACCCTGCTGGCCACCCAGGTGGGCCGGCTCGGCGACATGTACGGCCGGGTCCGGATGTACGAGGCCGGGTTCGTCGTGTTCATCATCGGCTCCGCGCTCTGCGCCCTGTCCTGGAGCGGGTCGTCGATGATCGGCTTCCGCATCCTCCAGGGCATCGGCGGCGCCCTGGTCACATCGAACAGCGGCGCGGTCATCGCCGACCTGTTCCCCGTGCACCAGCGCGGCAAGGCCTACGGCTACAACGGCGTCGCCTGGAGCGTGGGGGCGGTGCTGGGGATCGTCCTGGGAGGGGCCATCGTCACCTACCTCTCCTGGCGGTGGATCTTCTGGATCAATGTTCCCATCGGCGTCGCCGCCGTCCTGCTCGCGCTCCGCGTCCTCCGTGACGTCGGCATGCGCCACAGCCACCGCCTCGACCTCCCGGGCATGCTCAGTCTCGGTCTCGGCCTCTTCGGCGTCCTGTGGGCGGTCACCGAGCTGGCGACATCGTCGCTGGACGCGTCGATCCTCGGCTACCTGACCGGCGGGCTCATCTTCATCGCCGTCTTCGCGGTCATCGAGTGGCGGCAGGCGGAGCCGATGCTGCGCCTCTCCCTGCTCCGCATCCCCACCATGACCCCGTCGCTGCTCGCCGCATTCTTCCAGGGGCTGGCCAACTTCGCGGTGCTCTTCCTGGTGATCATGTACCTGCAGGGAGCCCGCGGCCTCTCCGCCCTCAACGCCTCGCTGCTGCTTGTCCCCGGCTATGTGGTGGGTGGCATGGTCGGCCCGTTCGCCGGCCGCCTGGCCGATCGGATCGGCCCGGTGATCCCGGCGACCACCGGGCTGGCCGTGCAGGTGGGGGCTCTCTTCATCTACGCGCACCTCGGGGTCCAGACCGGGCTCTGGGTGGTGGTGCTGGGCAGCCTGGTGAACGGCGTCGGAGCCAGCTCCTTCTTCCCCGCCAACAACTCGGCGGTGATGAAGGCCTCACCTCGCCAGCTCTTCGGCATCTCGTCGGGCATGCTGCGCACCTTCGCCAACGTCGGCATGGTGTTCTCCTTCTCGATGGCCATGGTGCTGGCGTCGCGCAGCATCCCCCAGCGGCTCGCCTTCGCCATCTTCGTGGGATCCACCTCGCTGCCCGCTCACCTGGCGGGAACCTTCACCAGCGGTCTGCATTCAGCCTTCTACGGGTCGATGGCGCTGATGGCGGTGGCGGCGGTTCTCTCCGCCACCCGCAGCGCCTGGGGCTCGCACCCTCAGCTGGCGGGAGAGGCCGGCCGCCGCAGGGCGGGGGGCGGTCAGCCCGCCTCCGAACCGACCTCGCGCTGAGCTCCCGCGGCTCAGCGCTGGCGGGGACCCAGCGGATGGCTCGGCAAGGAGGCCGTCGCTTCAGTTGGGGAGGCTGGCGGAGCCCGCGCGCTTGGGTGGCGGCACCCGGACGCTGAGACGGCCTCCTCCGGACGCCGGAGCGGTGCCGCGCCAGGGCAGTTCCTCGGGCAGATGGCGGGCCCGCTGCAGGAGCAGCGAGCAGCCGTGGGCGTCGATCGGGCGGGCGAAGAAGAACCCCTGGCAGAGGTTGACGTCCAGGGCGTGGAGCACGTCCGCCTGCTCGACCGTCTCCACCCCCTCGGCAACGGTGGTGATCGAGAGCGCGCGGCTGAGCTGGGCGACCGTGCGAGTCAGCTCCTGGCTCTTCACCGAATCCGTGATGCTGTCTATGAAGCTCTTGTCCAGCTTGAGGAAATCGACGGGCAGCTCGCGCAGGTGGCCCAGCGACGAGTAGCCGGAGCCGAAGTCGTCGATGGCGATGCGCACCCCGAGCCCCTTGAGAGCGGCTATCTGCTTCAGGGCAGCGCTGAGGTCGGTCATGACCTGGGACTCGATGATCTCCAGGACCAGGTGTCGGGGATCCAGGCCGCTCTCGTTGACAGCGCTGACCACATCCTCCTCGAGCTGGGTGCCGAACAGCTGTCGCGCCGAGACGTTGACGCTGACCACGAAGTCATCCAAAAGGCCCGGGTTGTTGGTCCGCCACCTCTGGGTCTGCCGGCAGGCCTCGCGGAGGACCCAGGCCCCCAGGGGGATGATCATGCCGGTCGACTCCGCGACCGGGATGAAGTCGAGAGGCGGCACCAGCCCCCGGACCGGATGCTGCCACCGCACCAGCGCCTCCACGCCGAGGATGCGGCGGCTCTTCGAATCCACCATCGGCTGGTAGTGGAGGACGAACTGGTCCTGCTCCAGAGCGGTGCGCAGCTCCCTCTCGAAGGTGAGACGCTCGACCTCGCCTGCGTGGACGTCGGAACGGTAGATGACGTAGCGGCCCTTGCCCTGCCGCTTCGCGGAGGCCAGGGCCACATCGGCATTGCGCAGCAGCTCGCTGGTGGAGGCTTCTCCCCGAAGGATCACCACCCCGGCGCTCGCGCTGACGGTGCAGCTGTGCTGCTCCGCGGGATAGGGACGCTGGACCACCTCGATGATGCGTCGGGCAATGCCCTCGACAGTGGCGGCGTCGCCCACCCGGGGCAGCAGGACTCCGAACTCGTCACCCGAGAGCCGCGACACCAGGTCGGTGCTGCGCAGGCAGGACTCGATGCGCTCAGCCGTGCCCCGCAGCACGGCATCCCCGACCGCGTGTCCCAGGCTGTCGTTCACCGACCTCAGATCGTCGACGTCGACCAGCATCAGCGCGATCTCCGCGCCGGGCCGGAACAGGTGGTCGAGGTGAAGCTCGAACACAGGACGGGTGCAGGCGCCGGTCAGGGCGTCGGTGCTCGCCAGGTCGCGGGCCTCGGCGTGGCTGCGGGCCAGCTCGGCGCGGGTCCCGTGAAGCCGCAGGCTGACCAGGAGCAGGGCGATGCTGAACACCCCGAGGCCGACCAGGGCGCCGGTGCTCAGCGGGGTGTTGGCCAGCAGCGCCTCGCTGGCGCAGATGCCCCCCAGGCCCACCACCACCGCCGACAGGGTGGCCACCAGGACGGTGGTCACCAGCCGGAGCCCCACGATTGGCCCCGCTGGGGTGACCAGTTTGCGCAGAGCGGCGTGATCTGGCATCGCGGCCAGGATAGCCACGCCCCGCCCGGCGCGAAATCACAGTCTCGACTCGCTTCATGTCACAGAATGCCTGCGGTCTGGGTGACGATCGAATTGCGAGCGGCCGGATCGCACACGGTGTCAACGGCCGGTGTAAGCGGTTTCAGCGATGTCACCGCGACCGGGGGAGGCCTCGCCCGGGTCCGGATCAGGGATCAGGAGCCGGCTGCCGCCTCGAAAGCGGCCAGGTCGGCGGGGCTGAACAGGGCGAAGGTGATCTCCCGCAGCGGAGTGCCCGACCGGGTGAGAGCGGCTCGGGCCTCGGCCAGCGCAAGGGGGGCGGCGCGCTCGATCGGGAAGCCGTAGATGCCGGTGGAGATCGAGGGCGCGGCCAGGGTGGCGCAGCCGTGCTCCGCGGCCAGGGTGAAGGCGGTGCGATAGGCCGACGCCAGCGCGCTGGCCTCGCCGTGATCACCGCCGCGCCAGCGGGGCCCGACGGCGTGGATGACGTGCCGGGCCGGCAGGCGTCCCGCCACCGTCACCACCGCGGAACCGGGCGGGCAGCCGCTGGGATGGCGGCGCCGGAGGTCGGCCATGATCTCGGGGCCGCCGGCGCGGTGGATGGCCCCGTCGACTCCCCCGCCCCCCGCCAGCGCGCTGTTGGCGGCGTTGACGATGGCGTCGACGGCGAGGGTGGTGATGTCGGCGTGGCGCAGCACGATCGCGCCGGCGCCGACCTCGAGCCGCGTGGTCATCTCCGATCCAGGCTAGCAGCCGGCTCAGGCACCCGCCGCCTTCGGGGAACCGGAGGGGCGCGCCACCCTACTCCGCCCTCACTCCTCCATCCGGGCAAAGGCCAGGCAGGAGTTGTGCCCCCCGAAGCCGAAGCTGGTGCTGATGGCCAGGTCCACCCGGGCCGGCCTGCCGTGGTTGGGCACGTAGTCCAGGTCGCACTCCGGATCGGGCTCGTCGAGGTTGATGGTGGGCGGGACGAACTGGTCGCGGAGGGCGAGGATCGAGAAGACCGCCTCCACCCCGCCGGCGGCCCCGAGGAGATGCCCGGTCATCGACTTCGTGGAGCTCATCGGGACGGTCGACGCCCGGGATCCCAGGGCGGCCTTGATCGCCCGGGTCTCGGCCGCGTCGCCCGGCGGCGTCGACGTGCCGTGAGCGTTGATGTAATCGACCTCGTCGGGAGCCCGGCCGGCGCGGCGCAGGGCCTTCTCGACGCAGCGGCACGCGCCCGTGCCCTGAGGATCCGGCAGGACGATGTCGCAGGCGTCATCGGTGGCGCCGTAGCCGACCACCTCGGCGTACATCCGGGCGCCGCGACGCTGGGCGTGCTCGTACTCCTCGAGCACCAGGATCCCGGAGCCCTCGCCCATGACGAAGCCGTCCCGGGTCCGGTCGAAGGGCCGGGAGGCACGCTCCGGCTCGTCGTTGCGGGTCGACAGTGCCTGCATCGCATTGAAGGCGGCGACTCCGACCCGGGTCAGCGCCGCCTCCGTGCCCCCGGTGATGACCGCCACGGCGTCGCCGCGGCGGATCCACTCCGCGGCTTCCCCGATGGCGTGCCCGGAGGAGGCGCAGGCCGACACCGCGGCGAAGTTGGGGCCGCGGACGCCGAACTCGATGGCCAACCGGCCCGACGCCATGTCGGCGATCATCGCCGGGATCGTGAAGGGGGAGACGCGGCGCGGCCCGCCGTGCTCCAGCCGGAGCACCGCGTTCTCCAGCCACTCCAAGCCGCCGATCCCCGAGCCCACCAGCACGCCGACCTCGTCGGCGATGCTGCGGACGTCCAGCCCGGAGTCGGTGATCGCCTCCCGAGCCGCCACCAGCGCGAAGGCAACGCAGCGCGAGGTGCGGCGGGCCTCCTTGGGCCCGAGGTAGGCAACGGCATCGAAGCCCTTGGCCTCGCCGGCGAAACGGGTGGCCAGGTCACTGGCGTCGAACAGGGTGATCGGAGCGACCCCCGAGACCCCTCGACAGCAGGCGTCCCAGCTGCTGGCGACATCGTTGCCGAGAGGGGTCACCGCTCCGATGCCGGTGACCGCGACCCGTACCCGGCCATTTCCGTTCGGGTTCATGGCTCCTCCTGCGCCATCGGCCTGAGCTCGATCTCGGGCAACCCACTGGTGTCCCCGGGGACCCGCGCGCCCTGGCTGTGGTAGCCGCCGTCGACATGCAGCATCTCCCCGGTCACCGCTCGGGAGAGATCGCTGAGCAGGAACACCGCGGCGTCGGCGACCGGGCTGGCGTCGGCGCTGTTCCATCCCAGGGGAGCGACCCGCTCCCAGGCATCCTTGAGACCGATCAGCGAGGGGATGGCCTTGGCGGCGACCGTCTCCAGGGGCCCGGCGGAGATCGAGTTGACCCGGATCCGCCGCGGTCCCAGCTCGCGGGCGAGGTAGCGGACGATCGCCTCCAGGGCCGCCTTGGCCGGACCCATCCAGTCGTAGAGCGGCCAGGCCACGGTGGCGTCGAAGGTGAGCGTCACCAGCGAGCCGCCCCGCGCCGCCATCAGGGGAGTGAGCTCCTGGGCCATGGTCTTGAGGCTGAAGGCGGAGACCTGGATGGCGGTCGCCACCGACTCCCAGGGGGTGGTCAGGAACTTGCCGCCAAGAGCGTCCTCGGGGGCGTAGCCGATGGCGTGAACGGCGCCGTCCAGGGCACCCCAGCGCGCCTCCACCGCCCGGGCGACCGCCTGCACCTGGTCGGGTCGGGTGGCGTCCATCTCCAGCACCGGCTCATCGACCCCGAGGCGGCGAGCGCTCCGCTCGGTGAGGCTCATGGCCCGGCCGAAGGAGGTGAGCACGACCTCGGCGCCGCTGCGCAGGCATGCTCCGGCGATCGCATAGGCGATGCTCTTCGGGGTCAGCACCCCCGTGATCAGGAAGCGGCGGCCGGCCAGGAGCGGGACGGCGAGCGGAGCGTCGGGCATGGCGGTCGTCAGCGATCCGGGCGCGGCAGGCTCGGTTTCGGGGGCTCTCGGTGTGCTCATGGGCCGCAGAGGCTCAATCGGACGAGGGCGGCACGGTTACGCGCCGCCACCGCGGAGTGTGCCCGGCCGGCGCGCCGGGCCCATGCCGAGGTCGCCGGGGTCATCGGGTGTCCACCCGCGCGACCAATTCCAGCATCCGGCGGTGCCAGAGGGGTGTTCCGGCCAGGATGTCGCCGGTCTCGAACACGCCCCGCGGATCGCCGCGCCAGTCGGTCACCACCCCGCCGGCCTCGCGGACCAGCAGCGCCCCGGCGGCGATGTCCCACAGTCCGAGCCCCAGCTCGAAGAAGCCGCTCCACACCCCGGCGGCGCAGTAGGCGAGGTCGATCGAGGCGGCGCCGTCGCGGCGGAGGTCCTCGAATTCCTCGAGGGCGGCGTTCATGACCCGGAGATAGCGCGCATGCCATTCCGGGTGACGGAAGGGGAAGCCGGTCACGGTGACGCCGGCCGCCGGTGCCTGGCGCAGATCGAGCGGCCGCCCCTCGCGGTCGAACGCTCCCTCGCCGCGCTGCGCAACCCACCGGGCTCCCAGCTCCGGGGCGGCCACCACGCCGACCGAGGGCTCTCCCCCCTCGATGAGGGCAACGCTCACCCCGACGATGGGATAGCCGAGCACGAAGTTGGTGGTGCCGTCGAGAGGATCCACCACCCAGAAGCGATCGCCCCTGGTCCCGCCCGCCTCCTCGGCAAGGATGGGGATCTCGGGGGTCGCCATCCGGAGGATCGAGGTGGCGGCGCTCTCCGCCTCCCGATCGACCGCGGTCACCCAATCACCCCGCCCCTTGGCCTCGGCGATGGTCCGCCGGCCGGTGGCACGCGCGGTGTTGATGACCCGCCCAGCCGCCTCGGAGGCGGCGATCGCCAGGTGCAGGAGGTCGGTCGGGCGGCGGACGACGGGGGGGGCGACGGCGGCCACCTGCGCATGATCCGTGATCGGGGCTGCGCTTCGCCTCGGTGGCCAGTCCTGCCTCACGCGTTGGGACGCCAGGGCCAGAGGCTGCTTTGGGTGCCCTCGAGTGGCTCAGGCGCGTAGCGTTGGCGCGATGCCCCCGACGGAGCCGGCCGAGATACGGGTCGGCACCTGCAACTGGCTCGACCACGAGGAGTTCTACCCGGCTGAGCTCCGCGGCGCCCGCCAGAAGGAACGGCTCAGCTTCTACGCGCGCTACTTCCCCCTGGTCGAGATCGACTCCAGCTTCTACGGCATTCCCAGCCCCGGGACGGTGGCGGGATGGGTGGCCCGCACCCCGGACGGTTTCCGCTTCAACATCAAGCCCTACCGGAGCCTGACCCTCCATGAGCGGGACGGGCGCACCCCCCGGCCGCCCACCGCCGAGGAGGAGCGGGACTTCCTGGCCGCCGTGGTTCCGCTGCGCGAGTCGGGGAAGCTGGGCGCCATCCACTACCAGTTCCCGCCCTGGTTCACCGACACCCCGTCCGCTCGGGACGAGCTGCTCCGGGTCCGCGACCGGCATCCCGACGACATCCTCGCGGTGGAGTTCCGCCACCGCTCCTGGTTCGAGGGCGACCGCGCCGCCGCGACCGCCGACCTGCTCCGGGAGCTGGACTGCAGCCTGGTGGGCGTCGACGCCCCCCAGCTGGGCAGCGGCACCGTGCCCCGGGCCCTGACGGTCACATCACCGCGGCTCGCCATCGTCCGCTTCCATGGCCGCAACTACCGGATGTGGTATGCGCGCACCCAGACGAGCGGCGAGCGCTTCGACTATCTCTATCCGCCCTCGGAGCTGGCGAGCTGGGTGCCGGCGGTCCGGGCGGCGGCGGACCGAGGTGTCCCGGTCCACGTGCTCATGAACAACAACCGCAGCAACTACGCGGTGGTCAACGGCTTCGACATGGCCCACCTGCTGGAGATCGGGATGCCGAGGCCTCCGGAGCCGGTCCTGCGCCGCATGGCCGAGCGGGACGGCAAGGCGCCCACCTGGGCCCTCCGCGCTCCCGAGCCGCCGCCCGCCGGCACCGAACCGGGGGAGGGAACGTCCGAGCCGCCCAGAGGCAGCTCTCGGTCCCGGGGAGCGTTTCATCCCGGGCGTCGTGTGGCACAATCCCCCGAGCTTCCCCTCGAGCCCCTGTGATTCGCCCCGATTGATCGGGACGCAATGAGGCGCGCGCCTTAACCCGGGCTTCTCCGGAACGTCCCGGATGCGCGAGAATAGGCTGCGCGGGATGTCCGGTGCCCCGGCGGCCTCGCCGTTCGGCGTCGTCCCACCCCGATCTGCATGAGCACCGAGGTTCCGCCGCCGGGTTCTCCCGATCCCGTGATCTTCTGTTGGAGGTATTCGCGATGGCCATGGCGACCCCCCGCCGCAACGAACGGATGCAGCGTCGCCCCGCCCCGACCGGGGTGGTCATGCGCAACGACGCCGGGACTCATGAGGTCGAGGTCGCCAAGGCGCTCAACCAGTGGGCGGTGACGGTCACCAGCGTCGACGACGGACGGATGATCTGCCAGGACTTCTTCAACCGCAGGTGGGAGGCGGTGGCCAGGGCGGAGGACTTCCTGCGGCTGCTCAACCGCTCCGAACCGCCCCCCGGCTGGTGACAGCAGCGCTCATTTCCGGCCAGCTCGGCGTCGGCTCCGCTGCTCATGCCTCACGCACGTCAGTGCGCTGCGGCCCTGCGCTGCTCGCCTCCTGGATCTGACCGGCCTGAGCGCCGCTGTTGCCTCGGTCAGGCGGCGGGCTCGGCCTCCGGTGCCGGGAACTGGACGACCAGCTCCTGGCTGGCGCCGTCACGCCACACCGTGATCGGCATGGCGTCGCCCGGATGGCGGGCCCCGACCGCGGTCCGGAACTGGGACTCGCCGCCGGTCAGGGTGTAGGCGCCGATGGCGGTGATGATGTCTCCGGGGCGCACCCCGGCGACGGCCGCGGGCGAGCCGTCACGAACGGGGCCGACCTCCACGCCGTAGGTGGCGGGCAGCCCCCGGCCGGAGGCGATCGACCGGGTGACCGTGCGCACCCCAGCTCCGAAGCTGACCGATGGTCCGCTCTCGCCCTCGAGTCGGGGAAGGTAGCGGGCGAGCTGAACCGGATCGAAGCCGAGGAGCAGCCGCTCACCGATCTGGAACGCCGGCACCGAGACCCGTCCCACCCGGCCCAGGAGGATAGCGCTGGCGGAGGGGTCGGTCAGGACGTCCCGGACGCGGTGCTCGACCCCCCGCTGGTCCAGGTACTGGAGAGCCGCGGCGCACACCGGATCCCCGGCGCGCACAAAGACGGTGACTGGCTCGGCCATTCGCGGGGCAAGGCTAGCAGGGGCGCCGGGGGAGCAGGATCAGCGCACCGCCGAAGGTGAGCAGCCAGGACCTCAGAAGGCAGCCGGCTCCGAGAGACAGCGGGGTTGCCGAGACGTCGCGCCTGACAGTGATCGGCCGAGACCGGGGCGGCCTCAGCCCTCGGCGGCGAGCGGTGGTGCCTCAGGCGGCTCCGCCGGTCCCGATGCGTCGGGCGCACCCTCGGGCCGGGGCCCGTGCCGGCGCCGGCGGCGGTGGCGCGGCCGGAAGCTCCTGGGTCCCTCGGGCCCGAAGTGGAGAGGTCCAGCCTCGGGCCCATCCTCCGCGCCGCCCGCCGGCTGGCCCTCGGGGGCGCCCCCAGGGGCGGCCGTCTCCGGACGCGGCCCGCGACGGCGGCGGCGGCGGCGATGGCGGTGCGGCTGGGCCGGCTCACCCTCGACTGCCTCTCCGGGCGGCAGCGGCTGCCCGTCCGGACCGGTGAGGGCGGGCGGCGCCTGGCCGGTGATCGCTCCGCCCCGGCGACGGCGACGGCGACGGCGACGGCGGAGCTCACCTGCCTCACCGGTCGCGGCCTCGGTGGCGTCGCCGCGGGATGGGCTGCCCCGCCGCTTCGGCGAGACCACGTCGATCGCGGGGACGTACCCGCCCGCCTCCTTGGCGGATTCGACGAGCACGCCGTACATCGACTCCTCACCGGCCCGCAGGGTCGCCGCGTCGCCGATGCAGGCGACCAGGCGGCGAGCCCGGGAGACGGCGACATTCAACCGGTTGGGCACCCTGAGGAAGCCGATCCGGCCCCGCTCGTTGGAGCGGACCAGGGAGATGACGACCAGGTCCTCCTCGCGGCCCTCGAAGGAGTCGACGGTGTCGATCTTCACCGACCGCTTGAACTTGCGCCGACCCAGGGCCTGGCGCAGCCGCTCCACCTGCTCGGCGTACATGGCGATGACCGCCATGCTCAGCTCCCGGGGACAGCGCTCGTCGAGCAGCCGGACCACGTGGGCCGCAACCCGCACCTCGGTCTCGTTGCGGAGCGCGCCGCCGGGGCCGCGGCGCTCCCGGCTCCCCCGCATGCCGTCGGTGTCGACGAAGTGGAGGGCAACCGGCAGCGGCCGCCGGGTGACGAACTCATAGGCCTGCACCTCGGGCGCGTCCTCGAGCTGGCCCTCGTAGGAGGCACGGGATACATAGGCGGAGATCTGCGGGTTCATCCGGTGCTGGATGGTGAGAAGGCAGCGGGACGCGTCCGGCAGCCCGCCCTCCCAGGCCATCTCGAAGAGCGAGGTGTTGACCAGCTCCTCGAGGCGGGGGTCGACCTCGACGATGCCGTAGAGGGAGTCGTCCTCCACCGGGGGCAGCTGCTTGTGGTCGCCGACCAGGGCGAGTGCGGCTCCCAGGCGGAGAGCCGGGAGGGCCTCGTCCACCCGGGCCTTGTTGGCCTCGTCGAGGATGACCACGTCGAAGTTCATGTCCGTGATCGCCGAGGTCGCCGCGGTGGCGCAGGTGGCGAAGTAGCAGTTCGCCTCCATCAACCGGGGGTCATCCTCGTCGTCGCAGCGGAAGCGCTCGACGGCGGGATGGACGCGCTCCGCGCGGGCCACCCGGACCGCCCGCATGCCCGGCGTCCCGGCCAGCCGCTCCAGGGCGTTGTCGACCGCGAGGTTGGAGTGGGAGGTCACCAGGATCCGCTCCTCCGGATCAGCGGCCAGGCGGCGCTTGACCGCCTCCACGATGACCGTGGTCTTGCCGGTACCCGGCGGGCCCTGGATGAACACCGCCTGGCCGGCGCGCAGGCCGGTGAGCAGAGCCACGGCGCGGTCCTGGGGTGGGTTGGCCAGCATGCCCTCGGTCAGCCAGCCGGCGGAGTCGGCTAAGGCGGTATAGGCCGGGGACTGGACAGCCTCGGGAGACACCAGCAGCTGGGAGAGGAGGCCAACCCCGAAGTCCCGGGTGGCGATCGCCGCCAGCACCGATCGCTTGGCCTGGTAGAGAGCGCGATTGAAGGACGGTGTGATGTAGCCCTCGGTCCCGGCGTGCTCGAAGGTGCGGGTGGTCACCTCGACGATGTGGCGGTGATGGTCGATCCTCGAGACCCGGCCCACGAAGTTGGGCTCGTCCTCCGGCTCGACCAGGACGGCGGCGTCGGGAGTGAGGTTGATGGTCTCCCCCTCGGGCACCGTGAACTCAGCCTTGCCCAGCTCCGGCTGCCGCCGGTCCGCATCGGTGAACTCCCGTCCGCAGGAGGGGCAGCGGGTCTGCTCCCCAGGCCTCCACAGGGCCCGGCAGGTCCGGCAGCGCCAGAACTCCCGCACCGATGAGTAGCGGGTGCGCTGGGTCTGCCGCGCCTTCTCGGCTGATTCCAGCTTCTCGACCAGGCTGAGGGTGGCGTAGAGCTTGTCGCTCTTCGCCGCCCGGGCCGCGGCGTCGCGCCAGTCGAGGAGCCGGAAGGTGTCGCTGACCACCCCGTTGGCGGCGGTGACCACGGGCTCGCGGGTGGTGAGGGTGAGCACCTTGGCCCCCTCAGGATGGTCCTGGGCGGGCTTGAGGGCGACCACCCGCAGGGCCAGGTGGGCGCGATCTCCCCCGGGGGCCGGCTGGGGCACGCACTGCAGGGTCAGGTCGGGGAGCGCCAGCCGGATCTGGGGCGGCTCGTCATCGCTGAAGGAGGCGGTGAGGTGGCCGACCTCCGAGAGCCGTTCGGCAAAGTGGGCGCGCGGATCGGTGCCGGCAGAGCCGTTCGCCAAAGTGGTGAGGACGACCATGGCGTCGCTCCCATCGGGCACGATGAGATGGAGCCGGTCGAGCGCGAGGTCCGGTGCTATCAGCGGACTGTCAACCTCGATGCGCCAGAGGCTGTGCCTGCACGGCGCCAGCAGAAGTATTCAGGGAGACTTACGGAGGCACGCACTGGCGGCTGCACGGGGTAGGGCCGCTGGCCGGTGGCCGGGGCCTCGCCGGACGTGTGTCCGCCGTGGCTCTCGTAAGCTCCCGCCTGCCCCGACTATACCCGAATGCATGGGGGTTGCAACACCGGGGCCGGATCGTGTCACGGCCGTCGCACTCCCGGGAACGAGCCGTGGCGTGCGCGGGGCTGCTGAGCCGGGGCGTGCATGGGGCTCCGAGCCTGTCCCGAGCGGGTCCCTCGAGCCAGGCGTGAACTCCGGCGGGGCAGGCGGCGCGGCTGCATGCCGTCCTATTGAGACAAACTTCTGAGCCCATGGCCGAGGTCGAACCCCGCGTCGCCACCACCGGGCTGCCGGTGGCCGTGGTGCCGGCACGGAGAGCCAGCCCCCTCCCGCCCGGGGCGCTGGTGATCGGAGCCTCCCTGGTCTTCCAGGGGCTGACCACCTATGGCTTCCTGGTGATCGCCCACAAGGCTCTCGGCGACGTCGCCTACTCGCCCTTCAGCTCACTCTGGGCGCTCGTCTTCGTGGCCGCCCCCGGCCTCTTCCTACCCCTGGAGCAGGAGGTGGGGCGGGCCGCATCCTCGCGCCGGGTCAGGGGGGTGGGGGCCGGGCCGGTGGTGCGCCGGGCGCTGCTCCTCGGCATCGGCCTGGCACTCATGGTCATGGTCCTGGCCGCGGCCGGCGAGGCTCCCCTGATCTCCGCGCTCTTCAAGGGCGAGGGGCTGCTCCTGCTCGGCTTCATGGTCGCGGTCGCCGTCTACGCCCTCTACTACCTGAGCCGGGGGGCGCTGGCCGGGGCCAGCCGCTTCGGGGGCTATGCGGGAATCCTGAGCGTGGAGGGCGCGGTGCGGATCGCCGCGGCGGTCGCGCTCTGGCGAGCCGGGGTCCACAGCGGGGCCGCCTTTGGCCTCGCCATCAGCCTGCCCTGCCTGGTGGGCCTCGGCGTGATCCTGCCCCGCCAGAGGGGCATTGCCACGGCGGGGACGCCGGCCCGCTGGAGCGAGCTGTCCAGCGCCCTGGGCTGGCTGCTCACCGGGGCGCTGCTGGCCCAGGTTCTCATCAACATCGCCCCCCTCGCCGTCCAGGCGTTCTTCAGCGGCGGCGATCCGGCGGCGGCCGGGCGGGTCCTCAACGGACTGATCATCGCCCGGATCCCGCTCTTCTTCTTCCAGGCGGTGCAGGCGTCGCTGATGCCCAAGCTCTCCGCCGACGCGACCGAGGGCAGGCTCGCCGATTTCCGGCTTCTGCTCCGCCGGCTGCTGCTCGCGGTGGCGGCCGCAGTGGCCATCTCGGTGGCGGGAATGGCCCTCCTCGGCCCCTGGGTGCTGCAGCTGCTCTTCCCCACCTCACATCCCCTGGGGCGCGGCGACCTCGCCCTCCTAGCGCTGGGCAGCGAGGGGATGATGGCGACATTCACCCTTGCCTACGCGAGCATCGCGCTGCGCGCCTACCGGAGCGCAACGGCGGGGTGGGTGGCCGGCACCCTGGCCCTGGTGGCGGCGCTGGCGTTGATCCCCGGCACCCTCCTCCGGGTCGAGATCTCCTTCTGCATCGCGGTGGCGGTGGCCGCGCTGGTGATCGCCCTGCTACTCAGGTGGCGGCTGAGAAGCCCGCGGCCGCGTTCCGGCTGAGCTCGGGGATCGGTCACGGGGCCGCGCCGGCATGGCTCCCTCGAGGGCGATCCGACCGAAGCGGACCCCACCCCGACCGGAGCGCAACGCTAGGATCGACGTATGGAAGATGAGCAGGCCGGCGTCGACCTCTCGGGACTGCACCGCGAGCTGGATTCGCTCAAGGCGCGGCTCTGCCGCTGCGGGCACCAGGGCAACTGCCTCAGCTGCCGCGGCTTCGAGATCGTGCGCCAGCAGGCGCAGGCGGTCGCCGCCGCGGCCTCCCAGCCGGTGCTCATGCAGGTGGCCCAGGAGGCCGCCATGCGCGACCTCTTCGCCCAGCTCGGCGGGCTCCAGGAGAAGCTGACCGACGATCCTCAGCTGTCCGAGCTGATGACCCGCTTCGCGGAGCGGATCCAGGAGGACCTCGGCGGCCCGGAGGAGCTGGAGAAGCTGCTGCGCAGCTTCGGTCTGATGGCACCGGGAGCCCCCGGCCGGCCCGGCCCCGTGCCGGAAGGCGGTCGGGTTCCCTACGACGACCTGCCCACGCCGCCGAGCGGCCAGGGCTCCTCCGGCGACAACCCCACCCACCCTGAGCAGCCCGAGAAACCGCCCGACCAGGACCGGAAGGAATCCCCGCCGGACTGGTGGAACCGCCCGGCGGCGCCGGACGAGCCGCCGGACCAGAAGCCGGCGGGCTGACACCCAGGCCCGACGCTCGAAGCCTGGCGGCCGGCCCTCCCTTCGACGGAGGACGCTCGCGGGCGCCCCGAGGGCCGCACGACACTGCTGCGACGCCGGCCGGCATAAGCTTCCGAGCGATGGCCCTCGCCGCCGGCAGCGCCCCACAACCCGTCCCCGGCTGGCGCATCGAGCAGGCGGACTGCCTCGAGTTCCTGGGCAGCCTCGAGGACTCCTCGGTCGACTGCATCGTGACGGATCCGGCCTACTCCGGCATGAACCAGCACATGCAGTTTGGCCATGGCAGGATCGTGGGCCACTACGGCGACCCCGGCAACGCCAAGTGGTTCAGGGAGTTCCAGGACGACCCCGAGACCTTCGCCCGGTTCCTCGATGAGTGCCATCGTGTGCTGCGGGCGGACCGCCACATCTACGTGATGTTCGATTCATTCTCCCTGCTCAGCCTGGGGGCGCTGATGCGGGAGAG
>Ga0187771_10000605_pt1 | contig 22356 bp, 23 predicted proteins | sample 0116_SJ02_MP15_1_FD_133139 | JGI IMG/M metagenome (GOLD analysis project Ga0187771, IMG submission 133139) | Tropical peat soil microbial communities from peatlands in Department of Meta, Colombia - 0116_SJ02_MP15_10_MG | ecosystem: Environmental > Terrestrial > Soil > Wetlands > Peat | place... | reverse complement strand
TTCGTGATCTGCGAAACGGCGATAGATTTAAGCGATGCAGACACCTCGCGGAGATCCTCCATGATTCCGTTCAGGATTACGACGAGCTCGTCAACGCGTCTCGTTAGATTCTCAATCTTATCTCTATCGAGGCTCATGGCTTTCCTTCCAGTCAAACTGTTATTGGTCTGCGCATTTATTAATTGTTTCTGACTCTCTAAGGCATGGAGAGAAAGGGCGGAAAATAACGCGCATGATCGAGGTTGACGGCAGCAAGAAGAGCGGAAGCGGTACGATTCTCAGAACGTCCGTGGCTCTGTCAGCCGTCACAGGTCAACCATTGCACATCTACAACATAAGACAGAGGCGGCCTGGGCCAGGGCTAAAGCCGCAACATCTGGAAGCCGTACTCACAGCCGCCAAAATCTGTAATGCAGAAGTAAAAGGTGCCGAGCTTAAATCGCGAGAGCTGTGGTTTACACCGAAAAGAACGAAGAGCGGCAGTGTCGTCGCCGAGATAGGCACGGCGGGAAGCATCCCGATGTTGCTCATGACAGTGCTTCCGATATGCGCTTACGCCGAGCAGCCAATATGCTTGGACGTATTCAAGGGTGGAACGGATGTTTCAAACTCGCCCACGATCAACTATATCCGTTTCGTCTTACTAGCGACACTGAAGCGCATGGGGCTCAAGGCGTCTTTGATCGTTGAAAAATACGGGTACTATCCGAAGGGCATGGGACACGTAACCATGACTGTTGAACCATCGACGCCGCTCAAACCAATCCTTCTGGAAAGCTTCGGTGCGCTGAAATCCGTAGGAGGAATTTCGGTCTGCACCTTCCTGGCTGACAGGAAGGTCGCTGAGCGTCAGGCAAAGGCGGCTATGGAACACCTGACCCAAAAAGGCATAGTTGTCTCCGACATTCAGATCGTTAATGACCAGTCGAATCCCATGCAGAAGGGAAGCTCATTGGTGCTTTGGGCTGAGACGGACGCTTGCGCAACCCTTGGCGCGGACGCTATAGGTCGACTGGGAAAACCGAGCGAATCAGTCGGAGAGGAGGCCGCTGAAAAACTTCAGACTGAGACATCAGCCAAAGCTACGGTGGACCTGCACCTGGCTGACATGCTCATCCCGTACATGGCGCTGGCAAGAGGCAGGTCGGCGTATCTGACACGCGGTCTTTCGGAGCATTTGGAAACGAACATCTGGCTTGCAGAGGAGCTGCTGAACGTCAGATTCACGGTTGAAAAAGATGATCGGCTATACAGAGTCGAAAAGGTTTCCTGACTAGCATGTTCTGGAAGAATGACTCAAGAGCCCTTAGGGCTTCATCGAAAAAGCGAATATGGTGGCCTGAAAGTGTCTTGTTGAACAAAGCTTTTCGAGGCAAGGCCCAGTGAATTCATGTCGACAAGGTCATTAGGCAGAGTTCGGAAGACACTTGCCCAGAAAATCATAATCCTGACAGGCGAACTGAATCTTTCGAGTGAAAAGCTGAAAATCAAGTGTTTCAGAAATTTCGTCTATGTTCCTCCTGCTAGTCGACCGTCAAGACCGAAATTGGAGTTCCTGAGTCGAGCATCGGGAGCCAAAGTCTCAACATATGTTTTTCAGGAAAAACCCACGGGAACGATGTCTCTGGCGGATGTGCTTGAGGGCAAGCTGGCTCCACGCTTCATGGCATTCTTTGCACGTTCTTTAGACATCGTTGGAAAAATCGCGGTGGTCGAAGTTCCTCAAGAGCTTCGACCTTTGAGGGCTGTCCTAGGAGATGGTATCCTGACGTTGAATAAGAACGTGAAGACGGTTCTTGCGAAGCAAGGAGCAGTTTCAGGAACGTATCGGCTGAGAAGAATGGAAGTGATCACTGGAAAGCTGGACACGACACGATTTACCGGGAGCAAGGATGTCAGTTTTACATGGATCTTGACAAGGCGTACTTTTCGCCGAGGCTCTCATTCGAGCATCACAGGGTGGCTTCACAAGCCCGAGAAGGTGAAACTGTATTGGACATGTTTGCTGGCGCCGGACCTTTTGCAGTGCAGATCGCAAAGATGCATAAGAATGTGAGAGTCTACGCCGTGGACGCGAACCCGTACGCTGTCGAATGTCTGAAAAAGAATATTAAGCTTAACAGAGTCAACGGCAAGGTAATTCCGATTCTTGGGAACTCGGATGAGGTTGTTGGGCGAAGGCTCTTGGGCAGGGCTGACCGCGTCATAATGAACTTGCCCGGAGAAGCAGCACAGTTCATATGTGCTGCATGTCGTGCATTGAAGGCGAGAGGCGGAGTAATTCACTTTTATAGATTTCTCAAGGCTCCGGACACTGCATAGTGTTCAAGAATGTTTTGCTTTGGATGTGGAAAGGTGCAAACGGAGGGTAAAGATGATATCACACTCAAGATTAGTGCGGACTCCGGCTTCACACGAGTGGCAATTCGTCATTGACGTAAGGGTTTCTGGAGCCTCGCCATCAAGGTGATCTTTACTCTTTGCCCACGTGTTTTCAATTTGGCAACGACATCTCTTGACAAATCGGAAGCAGCCTTGTCTGCTTTGATCCCCAGTGTCCTGTCGCAGGCATAGTCGCTCTTTCTGATCACCATGTCGGTTGGGTGTCTCATAGTCAGTCGTGAGCTTCCTCGTGCCTTCAACATGTCAACGGTTTTTCCGGCCTCCAGTAAGACAGCCAGCTCCGTGTTGCTTCGGCGCATCAGGCTTTTGAATTCCGAACTCAAGTCCGCCAAGGCCTTGTTCGCCGCGACCGCGATGATACATGTGCCCTCCGCAGAGAGATGTGGCTCCTTTGTGATCTCAAGAGTCGTCGTATGTGTGGCTCGCACGTTCTGATGCCCATAGGCAAGAATGACCTCGGTGGCCTCCAAATTAGTCACGCCTGCGTGCCAGCCTACTCAAGAACTTCGATTGAGTCAACTTTTCCGTCACTGTCAAGGTCGAACCCCTGGATAACAGTCGCAAAAGTGTCCTCGCCTTGGTAATTCTTCAGAGTTTTTTTCCAAAAATTTGTCAGGGCCAAAACGCACGCCTTGGTGCCGACGGCTTTGTTTCCTGCCAGGACAATGATGCTCTTCGCGGTGTCCCAAGGGTTTATGATCTTCGCGATCAGCCCGGCCGTGTCTGCCGTGTAGACGATTGAGGTCCTCTTGGAGACCATGCCGCCCAGCAGAAAGCCTTGTTCTGAAGGATGCATGTTGAACTTTACCGGCAGGCTGTCGTTGATTTCCTGCGTTAGAACGTTTGTTCCAGGTCCTCCAACAAGGATAAGATTACTCTTCTCTTCTTTTTCAGCCTTCATGTCAACGTCGAGTTTTATGGCGAACTCGTCAGGCATCCTCATGAACTGTCCTAGAAAAAACGTCAGGTATGAGGAGTAATGACCGTCTCGGGCACTTGTCTTAAACGGGCCGTGCGGCATCGGGCTGCCAACCACGATTTTTCCGTCGAATGATTCATCTTTCTTCCCGAATTCTTTGAAGAACTCTCTGAGGTTCCTGTCCATGGAGAGCAGCGAGACTCTGGTTGTTTCCTCATGCTGTTGCGGGAGCTCTACACCGAACGCTGTTGAAACTGGCCGGTAATATCTTGCGGTTGCTCCTTTCTTTTCTTCTTCCTTAGCGACGACTATAGCTCCTGCCTCTACCAGCTTTCTTATGTGATAATAGACTTTCTGTTCGTGGATTCCCAGGTTCTTCGCCAGTTGGAGGGGGTACATCTCCTTTTTGGAGAGTGCGAGTAGGATCTTCCAGCTTATTTCGCCTAAGATCGTCTTCAACCTTTGCGGGTCCCGCATTATCATGATTTCTTTGGCTCTCTGCACACTTTTTTCTTCTTGAACTAACAGTTTTCTTTCCATACTTGCTCATGTGCATTATCAGGCACCCATTATTAAAATTTCCATCATGATGGTTTTGCCTCGGGAGGAACGACCATTACAAAGCCGTTTTTAATGCTTTGTGAGAAATACTGGGAGTTCTTGACTTTGACCATGCCGGTTCACGCGAACGGTTTTAAAATATTTATTAGAAGTAAAAATCCTCTCCTAAAAATCCTTATTACTTCCGAAAAGACCTGACTTGGTCTGCAGAAATCGAAGCTCAAACGTGAGGCCTAAAGATGTGCGGCATATTCGGCTGTGTTCAGAAGGGAGGAAACGTCGCTCCAACGATCCATGCGGCCCTCAAGAGGCTCGAGTATAGGGGCTACGACTCCGTGGGGGAGGCGACCGTGTTTGAAGGCAGGCTGTACCTGAAAAAGGACCAGGGTAAAATAGACGAGGTCCACAAGGCTTGCAACCTGGACGATTTGCCAGGCAACGTGGGCATAGGGCATACTCGTTGGGCGACGCACGGCGCACCCGTGCAGGTCAACGCGCACCCACACGTCGATTGCAGCGGGCAGATTGCCGTGGCCCACAATGGCATCGTCGAGAACTTCTCTGAGCTAAAGGAAGAACTCGAGGACCGCGGTCATACCTTCAAGTCTAGGACAGACACTGAGGTGATAGCACACCTCATCGAGGAGACGTTAAAGGCTAACCCGTTACACACCTTGACCGAAGCGGTTCTTGAAAGCGTGAGGAGGCTGGAAGGTTCATTTGCTATCGTCGTGATCTCAGCAAGAGAACCTGACAAGATAGTGTGCGCCAGACGTGAAAGTCCTTTGGTCATAGGAATAAACGAAAACGCAGTCTATTGCGCCTCGGACATTCCTGCTTTTCTGCCCCTCACCAAGAAAGCAATTATTGTGGAAGACGGAGAACTCGTCACACTTTCACTGAAGGGTGCTGAGATCAAGAAAATCGTGGATTCAGCGTCTGTCATTCGTGAACCCAAACTCATAGAATGGGCCCCTGAGATGGCCGTTAAACAGGGCTACCCGCACTTCATGATAAAGGAAATTCACGAACAGCCGGACTGCCTGAGGAACACGCTTAGACTGCAGGAGCACTATCTCGACTTGATGGCCACTTTTCTGGACCGCGCTCGAGAAGTCTACCTCGTGGCATGCGGAACATCATACCACGCCTGCCTAGCCGCCTCATACATGTTCTCTAAACTCGCTTTCTTGGGAACCTACCCTGTTGTAGCATCGGAGTTCATTGAGCAGCACGGCAAATCGGTCAACATCGACAGCACGATTCTGGCGGTCAGCCAGTCGGGAGAGACTGCGGACACTCTGGCCTCCGTCAACGTTGCACGTCAGAGAGCCGCGACCGTTCTAGGGTTGACCAACGTGATCGGTTCAACCCTGACAAGAGTGGCCAGAGTCTACATTGGTCAGCAATCGGGTCCAGAAATAGGGGTTGCAGCAACAAAGACGTTCACTTCACAGCTCTCAGTATTAGCTCAGCTAGCGCTGAGGCTAGCAAAGAAGAGGGGCAAGATCTCTCAGGACGAGATGGACTACTTGGGCGAGAGACTTTGCAAGCTGCCCGACACCGTTGAGGCCATAATTCGGAACCAGGAAGAGAAAGTCAAACAGATCGCCAAGAAATACAAAGACACGAAGACCTTCTTCTTCCTAGGTCGGGGCATAAGCACAGCCACAGCCTATGAGAGTAGGCTTAAGCTGATGGAAATCGCGTACGCAGCAGCCATCGCTTTTCCAGCGGGAGAAAGCAAACACGGCCCGATAAGCCTGGTGGAACCAGGGTTTCCAGTGATCTTTATCTGTCCAAAAGATGAAACTCACAAAACGGTAATCGGCAACATCATGGAAATGAAGGCACGAGGTGCCTCGATAATCGCTGTGATAGAAGAAGAAGACGAAGAGATAAAGAGGCTGGCCGACGATTACGTTGAAGTTCCCAAAGGAATCCCCGAAGCATTGTCGCCTATATCATACGTTGTTCCGATGCAGCTGCTCGCGTACTATATGTCCGTCGAGAGAGGCTTTGACCCAGACATGCCGAGAAACCTCGCGAAATCCGTGACTGTTAAATAGCCGGTTCAGCCGACGTCGACGCGCTAGAAGATGAGTAGTGGCAAGTAACTTTGTATCCTCCGTGACAAATTCCTTTGGGTAGCTTGATAGTATATACTCGACCATGTCCCGCATATTCCGGCTGCAAACATGTTAAGAATCAGTGCGCGCATAGGTATCTTGGTGCCTAGAGTTTGGAAAACAGTGAATGGAAAAAACTGATTGACGGTCTAGTCGCAGAAGGCATCCTGAAGTCGCCTCGCGTGATTGAAGCCCTCCGCAAGGTTCCGCGCAAGCAATTCCTGCCGGAGAACATGCAGTCGTACACGGCCGCAGACACTCCGCTTCCAATCGGTTTTGGGCAGACTATTTCCGCGCCACATAGCCGTTAGCTAAGCAGCTGGGCTAGGCGAAACATGGTTTCAATAATGAATGAAGCCCTCGAATTGGAAGTTGGGCACAAGGTCTTGGAGGTCGGGGCAGGTTCAGGGTGGCACGCTGCTACCATAGCGGAAATCATTGCTCCAGAAGATTCGCCGAGAAGCAGCTGGGGCCACGTTTACACCGTCGAAATAATCGGAGAATTGGCTGACCTGGCGAGGAAAGCAATCATGAAGGCTGGGTATGGTGACCGAGTGACTATAATACGCGGAGACGGCTCAGCAGGTTTGGCTCAGGAGGCTCCGTACGATAGGATCGTTGTAACAGCAGCGGCACCACAAGTCCCCAGGCCACTGATCGAGCAGTTGAAATCTAGGGGAATCCTCCTAATCCCCGTAGGAAACCTCTCGTTGTTCCAGAATCTGATGAAAATCACCAAGGACGCTGCTGGAAAAACGAGAGAAGAAAACTTGGGAGGAGTGGCCTTCGTTCCTTTGACAGGGCGCCATGGCCAAGCGAACAACTAGTTCACTGTATCAAAAGCTTCTCTTTATATGCCTGCAGGTCGAGGAACCCGTGTCCACTTATGTTCATGCATATGACTTTCTCTTGTTTTGCCCTCTCAGCTTTCAACGCTTCATCGATCCCAGCTCTGACCGCGTAGCTCGATTCCGGCGCAATTAACCAGCCTTCTGTCTGCAGAAACGTTCTCGCTGCTTCAAAAATAGATTTCTCGTTTGCCGGGTACGCGACTGCCCTCAGCACGTTCTTGTTACGCAGGGCACTCACCAGTGGCGCTGCTGCGTGGTAACGCAGTCCGTCCGCCTTTATCGGAAGCATCTCCGTCTTGTGTCCGAGGGTGTACATCTTGAGCAGAGGCGTGTGCTCCGCCACGTCGCCGAAGTCATAACGGTACTCACCCTTAACCAGGTTCGGCGCGGCTTCTGACTGCGCTGCTAGAAACTCGCATTCGCGCTTTTTCTGAAGAACCTCCCCGGCGAACGGCAAAGCTATTCCTCCGAAGTTCGAGCCCCCACCCAGGCAGCCTACTATCAAGTCTGGCGAATCTTCCGCGAGTTCAAACTGCTTCATGGTTTCTAAGCCGATGACGGACTGATGAATAAGCACGTGATTCAACACTGAGCCTAGACAGTAAACACTTCCCTCATGGCTCTCGGCATACTCCAAGCCTTCGGAGACGGCTATACCGAGCGATCCCTGATGTACAGGGTTCTGGGCTAGCAGTTGTCTGCCGACCGCTGTTTCGATGCTCGGTGAAGCGTATACGTCTGCGCCCAGAAGCTTCATCAAAGTGCGACGCTCGGTCTTCCAATTGTATACGGCTCTAACCCAAAAGACGACACATTTGAGATCCATGAGGGTGGCCGCGTACGAAAGGGCGCTGCCCCACTGTCCCGCGCCTGTTTCTGTAATTAGCGCGGTTTTTCCTTCTTTCGCAGCATAGTACGCCTGCGGTAGCGCAGTGTTGACTTTGTGCGATCCCGTTGGTGAAAGGTCTTCGCGTTTGTAGTAGAGACGCACTTTTTGAAGTTTCAAGTGTTTCTCCAATTTCTTAGCGCGGTAGAGAGGGCGGGGGCGCCCAGATTGAATGTAAAGTTCTCTTATCTCCTGTGGGATCGGAATCCAAGGATCCTTGGACATTTCCTGTTTCAAGCATTCGTGTGTCATCGTTCTACTCAGGAATTCCATGCGCGAAGGACCTGTCTCAGGCTCTTTCGGGGGAGGCAGAGGCTCAGGTAGATAAGGAATGATATTGAACCATTTGCTCGGCAATTCATCAACAGGCAGGTTAATCTGGTTCTGATCCAAACGTAACCACCGCTGCGAAGCAGTCTATTATAATGAAACGAGAGTTAAAGGTTTCCGTGATCATCGACGTCAGGAAAACCACTGCTCTAGAGTGGTTTTCTCCTTGAGTTTCTTGGCTCCCGCCTGCATTCTCTCCAAGGTTTTTCTCACTCGGTCCTCTGAGAAATCTCTCTCTCCTACCATGAACCTCACTAACGCTTCAACATCGGGTTCCTTCCATTCTATCTTGTAGTCGTCGGTAACCGGTGGTTTCAGGAATATCTCCTTGATCCTTTGAGGTTCAACGGGAAACTCTGCGTTCTTAACGAATGGCAACGCTTGTTCAAGTGTTCCATGTTCCTTTATCAACTTTAAGGCAGTTTTCGGTCCCAAACCTTCTATTCCGTCAGGGTTGAAGTCTGTTCCTATGAGGACACCCACATCTACTAGTTGCTCATACGTTATTCCGCACTGTTTGAGGACCTGGTCAAGCTCAACTATTTCAGGCACAACCTCGATGAAGACGTTCTTGCTCGGCAACCTTCTTCTGCCAGAAATCGTCACGTTTCTCAATAGCCGTGGAGCTCCAAAGAGCAAGCTGTCATAATCTTGGCTCGCACAGTAGTCAGCGTGGCCCCGTTGCGCCAAGTACGCAGCCTGGGCTTCACCTTCACTGGGCGCCTGCACCCACGGAATACCCATAAGGTTCAGGAGCCTCTTACTGTCCTCGGCCATGTAGTCCTTCAACCTCGACGTCGCCTGCGCGTAGACACGTGCCTCCTGTATTTTTCCCTCTTTCAAAGCCTTCTCATATCTGACCGCTGCCTCCTCTTTCACCCTTGCCCGCCTCTTGATCTCCAACTCCTTAAGTTCCGGCGGCACACCGTCAAAAACATAGATGGGCTTGATCCCCATTTCCACGAGATTGCTCGTCCTATAGAGCAACCCACTCAAGTGGCTGGTCACTCTTCCCGAACCATCCCTCAAAGGTGTGCCGTCTGGCTGCCTTATTATGGCTAGAAACTGATACAAAGCGTTGTAAGCATCTATAGCTATTGATTTTCCGCCTAAATCCTCAAGCTTGATAGCCATCTTCGGAACCAGATCACGAAGGTTGACGCCCAAAAACGATCCCATCAATCAGTTGTAAGACGGAAATAATAAACTTCCGAGGCCGAAGAATTACAGAAATATGCGTCCATCTGCGAGCATGAACCTGCCGCTTCAACCAGCCACGCTCTGCCTACGGGCCGGACAGTGTGTTCCACCTATCCACGGTCAGATTTCAAACATACAGGATATAAGGAACCTTACAATTAAGCATAATCCTCCTAGGATGACCGTGATGACCGAGAAAACGGCGACACTCACCCTGGTATCATGCACAAGCTGCGGAAAACCAATCCCACCTGCAGCGGAGGCTACAAAGTTTATGTGTCCAAACTGCGGCGAAATCCAGATAAAGCGATGTGGGAAGTGTAGGAAATTTGGTCGCACTTACAAATGTCCAAGGTGCGGATTCACGGGACCATGACGTAGGAAAAGGTGATCTTCTTGGGTAGCGTTATAGTCACGTACAAGGTTTTTCCGACAGACATAATTGAAAACTTTGACGATTTGAAAAGGAAAATTGAGGCAAACACGCCTGAATTTGTTTCGGTTGAAGGGTACGGCGAGGAACCAGTGGCCTACGGCCTGAAAGCCCTACTCGTCCAAGTTAAGTTTCCAGAGGAAAAAACTGGCATCCTCGAGGAATTTGAGAAGAAACTTGAAGGAATAAGCGAAGTGAGCCAGTTGCAGACGCTGATGGTCCGAAGAACAAGCAGATAGCGGCGAAGCATGCTTAAACGTTTATATGAGACAGATCGCCTATGTCGAAGTGCATTATGTTATCACGTTAAGGAGGGTTCTACTTGAGTGAAATGCAACTGCGTGTTGGTGACGCAAGACAGAGAGACGTTGGCAGGGGCATTGCGCGCATCGATCAGAGAACAATGCAGAAACTAGGCATATCTGCAGGAGACGTGATAGAGATATGCGGTAAGAGGACGACGTCTGCCATAGCTTGGCCAGCCTATAGCGAGGATCAGAACAGGGACATTCTTCGCATAGATGGGTTCTCACGTAAGAACGCTGGAGTCGCCATTAATGAGTACGTGATCGTGAGGCCTGCCAAGGTTAAGACTGGACTAAGCATCACGCTGGCACCGGTTGATATGAGACTTAACGTTGATGAGGATTTTACCAATTTTGTCAAGAATCGTCTGATGGAGAGGACGCTTGTCGACGGTGACACGGCCCTCGTTATGATGCTTGGTCATTCCATCCCGTTCACGGTTACAAAGACGCGGCCACACGGCATAGTGAAGGTCACGGCGGAAACGAGGCTTACCATACTCAACGAACCCGCACCTGAAGGAAAGGGTCTGCCGCGCACCACCTACGAAGATGTAGGAGGTTTACACGAAGAGATTCAGAGAGTAAGGGAAATGGTCGAGCTTCCCCTCAGGCATCCTGAGCTGTTCCAGAGACTCGGAATCGACCCGCCAAAAGGAGTGCTGCTCCATGGCCCTCCAGGCTGCGGCAAAACGCTTCTGGCCCGGGCGGTCGCTAATGAGTCTGAAGCAAACTTTTTCTCGATAAACGGACCGGAAATCATGAGCAAGTTCTACGGCGAATCTGAAGCAAGGTTGAGAGAAATCTTCCAGCAGGCCCAACAGAACGCTCCCAGCATAATATTCATAGACGAGCTCGACGCTATCGCGCCGAAGCGTGAGGAAGTCACCGGTGAGGTTGAGAGACGTGTGGTTGCTCAGATGCTCGCGTTGATGGACGGATTATCCGGCCGGGGAAACGTCATAGTGATAGGCGCAACGAATCGCCCGGGAGCCCTAGACCCCGCGCTGCGCAGACCCGGTAGGTTCGATCGGGAGATTGAGATAGGAGTCCCTGATAAGCAGGGAAGATACGAAATCATACAAATACACACCCGCGGAATGCCGCTAGCGCAGAACGTTGACCTCAAGAAGCTGTCTGAAATCACTCACGGTTATACTGGCGCGGATCTGTCGGCGCTGGGTCGAGAGACGGCCATGAAAGCCTTGCGGCGATACTTGCCTCAGATAAACCTTGAAGAAGAGCGCATACCTCCAAGTGTGCTTGAAAAAATGGAGGTCACTATGGATGATTTCACGAGCGCCTACAAGGAGGTAACTCCGACGGCTATGCGTGAAGTCTACATCGAAGTCCCAACTATCCACTGGGAAGACATCGGAGGGCTCGACGACGCTAAACAGGAGCTCAAAGAAGCAGTTGAGTGGCCTCTTAAGAATCCTGAAATTTTCAAGAGACTTGGAATAAAGCCGCCTAAGGGAATCCTAATCTACGGACCTCCAGGCTGCGGCAAGACTCTCCTAGCCAGGGGCGTAGCAACAGAGAGTGAAGCGAACTTCATAACCATCAAGGGTCCGGAGGTCTTCTCGAAGTGGGTAGGCGAATCAGAAAAGGCCATCAGAGAAGTCTTCAGAAAAGCTCGAATGGCCGCACCTGCCGTGATATTCTTCGATGAAATAGACTCTCTTTCTCCCCGCAGAGGCTTAGGCTTTGCGGATAGCGGGGTAACCGAGCGCGTGATAAGCCAACTCCTTACGGAGATGGATGGCCTGATAACGTTGGAAGACATTGTCGTAATAGCAGCCACGAATAGGCCGGACATTGTAGATCCGGCTGTGCTCCGGCCCGGAAGATTCGACAGACTGATATATGTTCCAGAGCCGGATGAAGAGGGCAGGCTTCAGATATTCAAGATCTACACAAGGGGGATGCCTCTGGCAAAGGATGTGAACCTAGCACAGTTGTCCACATTAACGAAAAACTATTCAGGTGCTGATATAGAAGCCCTTTGCCGGGAAACTGCCATGCATGCCCTGAGGGGCGACATCAACGCCAAAGAAGTTGCCATGAAGGACTTCGAAGAAGCTTTGAAGAAGACCGGTCCATCTGTCACTCCCGACATGGAGAAGTGGTACAAAGGTTTCATGCAGCAGGTTCGCCAAGTTCAGAAACCGGCAACGCCAATCACGTAGGAGAAAAGGTCTTGCCTGCGAAAACCTGGAAAACTCATCCAGCGTACTTTGTGCTCCTCGAAATCCTGACGAAGAAGGGCGCCATGCTGGACACAGAGCTGTTTGAAGCGCTGAACGAGGACTTCAAGGACATGGGCCTTAGAGACTTCAACGAACTGCTCATGCGCCTAGAAGTCGCGGGCAAGATCCGCACGAGCTCCATGGCGCGGGGAAAAAGACGAGTTGAGAAGGTAGGCTGAGTGGGATGATCCGTAAGTTGCAACAGTGCAACAAACAATGAGTACCCCAGACGTTGTTGTGGTCGGAGCAGGCCCATGCGGATCTTTTGCAGCGGCTAAACTAGCTAGGCAAGGAGCAAAGGTAACCGTCTTCGAGGAACACGGAGAGATCGGGGTTCCATCTCATTGCGCGGGGCATCTCAGCATCAGCGGATTGAAACGACTTGGGCTCTTCCCGCTTCCAAGGGCCATTGTGGACAGTACTATATTTGGAGCCACAGTATATTCTCCCGTGGGAAACGCTTTCACGGTCCGTTTCGCGTCACCGGTGACGTGCGCAGTGAACCGAACACTGTTCGACCAACACATTGGCAGAATGGCTGAATCTTACGGAGTGTGCTACTCTTTAAAATCACGAGTCCAATCACTGATTATCAAAGAAGGCTCCACCAAGGGACTCAGAGTCATCCGCAAGAATCGGATGGAAGCGCTCCAAGCCAAAATAGTCATTGATGCTGAGGGCGTATCCTCAAGTCTTCTTGGACAAGCTGGACTGCAAAAGCCTGAGCGAGGTAAGATCATCAACGCTGTCAGCGCTGAAGTTGATGGAGTAATCGACTTGCAAACTGACATGGTTGACGTGTTTCTTGGAAATGAGTACGCTCCAGGGTTTTACGCTTGGTTGATCCCTAAAAGCGAAAATGCGGCCAGGATCGGGTTAGCGACAAGGGAGAACAACCCCAAGGAACTGTTGCTGAGGCTGATGCTTAAACATCCTGCCGCTTCTGCCAGACTGCAGAGGGCCAGAATCATTCAAACCACTTTTCACCCATTGACGCTCGGCGGACCGATTCCAAAGCCTTTCTCAGATGGGTTCCTCGTAGTAGGCGACGCAGCGTCGCAAGTGAAACCCACAACCGGCGGCGGAGTAATTCTAGGAATGACCTGCGCAGAAATTGCAGCGGAAGTTGCCTCTCTGTCTCTGCAGAAACATGATTTCTCTGCCAAATCCCTGAGCCTCTATCAGAAGAGATGCAATCGAATTCTGCGATTCGACATGAGCATCATGCTTAGAATCAGAAAAATGCTTGATGCCATGTCCGACCGTAGAATTGACGGTGCAATAGCATTTTGCGAAGCCCTAGGCGTCGATAGGACACTGCAAAAAGTAAAGGAGCTGGATTTTCAGGGCAAGTCAATTCTGCGAAGCATGAAGAGTCCGAAGATGGTCGCACTCCTAGGCTATATACTCTATTCCTACCTAATCGCGAACACTTAAGAGTCATATCGGAGCACCTAGTACAGGCGGTTGGAAGAATCATGAGCGAATTCCTCTACAAGCAAGTCATAGTTTTTCATTCTGACTTGAAGCTAAGCAAGGGCAAAACGGCCGTTCAAGCTGGACATGCGGCTGTTTCCGCGGCAGAAGAGGCCCGGAGATGCCGAAGAAACTGGTGGAAGGACTGGGTAGACGAGGGACAGCGTAAGATAGCCGTCAAGGTCAAGACCGAGAAGCAGTTGCTCGAGATTGAGGAACAAGCGAAGAATTTCGAACTGCCTTGTGCCCTAATTATCGATAGAGGACTTACTGAGGTTCCTCCGAACACCATTACATGTCTTGGAATAGGCCCAGCGCCGTCCGAGAGAGTCGACAAGATAACTGGTCGGCTTCCTCTTCTTTAGACAGGCGCAAAGACCTTGCGCATTCCAAAACTGGAAACACAAATCGGCATAAAAGTATACGCAACGCGTTCCGAAGGCATCGGAGGAACAATAAAGCGCGACGCGGAGGATTTCATCGTCGAGGAAATTCTGGTCGACGGCTCCAAAGCAACCATAAATCGCAGTCCGAAAATGAGCCCGCTCAGGTCCTCATGCGACAAAGACAGGTTTCTGATCTGCGCTCTGATCAAAAGGAACTGGGACACCATTTCGGCTGTGAAGGCCGTTGCGGATCAGCTCGAAATCGGAACAGATCGAATCCAATATGCGGGCTTGAAAGACACAAAAGCCGACACCGCCCAGTACGTCACGATCGAAGGCATCAGTTCAAGTGACGTGAAGAAGGTTCACCTAAAGGACCTTATGCTTGTCTCGATGGGATATCTCCACCATGAACTCTCTCAGTTTTATCTTCTAGGCAACAGCTTCCAACTCAGGATCAGCAGAATCCACCTTTCGGAATCAGCCGTGCGAAGACGAATCCGAAGAGTAGGAGAAGAGTTGACCCAAGAAGGAGGAGTCCCGAATTTCTTCGGACACCAACGGTTCGGAACAATCAGACCCATAACTCATCATGTTGGAAAAGCGATCTTGAAGAGAGACTTCAGGAAAGCCACAATGCTATTTTTAGCAAAGCCAAGTCCATTGGAGCATCCTGAATCTAGATGTGCGAGAAAGGCCCTTCAGATGACAGCAGATTTTAGGCAAGCTCTGAAGGATTTTCCGATTCAACTGCGGTATGAACGTTCGATGCTAGCGCGTCTTGTCAGAAAACCTGATGATTATGTCGGTGCCTTCAGAAAACTGCCGCTGAGATTATTCGAACTCTTCACTGAGGCTTACCAATCGTATCTTTTCAACGAACTCCTCAGCAGAAGGCTCATGAAGGGCCTTTCGCTGTCGCAAGTCGAAACAGGAGATTACGCAGTGAACTTGGAACGCTCTGGATTGCCGATACTTGCTATGCCAAAGACAGTTAGTAGTGGGAACATTTCGGAAATAAGCAGCGCGATCAAATCTGGAAGAATGCGGCTAGCAATCCCGTTGCTCGGATACAGGCATAGACACTCAGTCGGTGTTAATGAAGAAATCGAAAAACAAATCCTCGAAGAAGAGGGCGTCTCAATAAGCGATTTTAGGGTGCGCGATGCACCAGAAGTCAGCTTAAAGGGAAAGCTGAGAACCGCCATAGAGCCGCTGATCGATTTCCGTCTAAGAGAAGTTAGTTCAGACTCGATGGAGCCCATGGCGGTTGAAGCAAACATGAGCTTCATCTTGCACCGGGGGTCGTACGCCTCAGTTGCTCTGAGAGAGCTGATGAAACAGCAAAGCTTAGTTAAAGCTGGATTCTAGTGTTGTTTCGAGGCAGCATTGTGTTTATTAATCCTTTCGTAGCTTGTTTTTCTCGGATGCAGGTTTTTCGGGGTTGGTTTGTCCTGAAAATGTGGGATTGAGGCGGGATCGTCGGAATAAGCATTGAATTTGGCGAATGAACCGATCATGTGTTGCTTTTTCATTCTGCTGTGGGCGTGGGCGACGATTGCGACATGCAAGTTAGCACCTATGTTTTATTGGAAACCAGGTTCAGAGCCTGACTTCTTAAAGACTTAAATCGTCAAACATCGAAGCTGAATGAAAGAAGACTGGGATGTATGACGGAGAAAACCGAGGAAAAACTGCCCATATCCGATTTCTACAAAGTAATCGATTACTACACGGTTTTCAAGAGTTCAAAGTGGTGGGAGGCAATAGTAGTTTTCGAATACGGGGGTAGACGGGGGATCGGTCTCTATCTTTGGCAGAAGAGAGCTGAAACCTGGAAAAGGAAACACAAATTCAACATCAGAAACCTTGAGGAATGGAACAAGCTCAAGAACGGCATTGAACAACTGGCGCCAAAACTCGGCCCAAGAGATTCCTAGCACGGAGCCGTGGAGCTGAATGCTGTACACCAGGGAAATCGAAAGCTGCAAATAGTATGCGTATCTTCCGTTAATACGTGTATTTTTCTCCGCCAGTAGCGATACGTTCCAGTACCGCGTTGACGTTTATCATTCCTTCGCTCGTTTTGGCTGAGACTGAAACGAAGGGAAATCTGAGGCCTAGCTTGTAGATCGCTTGCATCATGTTTATGCTGAGAAGACGTCTGGTTCCTTCGAGTTTTTGTTCTATAGCGATTTCCAATGATTTCTGGTTTGTTGACCAGCTCATGATTTCTCGGACCTGATCCCTTGGAAGTAAGTCCGATTTCGATATTAGGTGTAGTTGAGGCAGGAAGAAACGGTTATACACGGCCGTCGAGAGAAAGAGGTTCGAAACATAGTTGAGCGGATTGACTGAGAAAACGCTGTCGAACAAGTAGATTATTGCCTTGGTTTCCTTCATGAGTTCGCTTGCGATGTAGGGCCCGCTTGCTCTAAAAGCAAACAGTTCCATCTGCCCGGAAGTGTCAACCAAGACTATGTCTGACTGTAGTTCCTCAATTTCCCCTGTGAGTCTCCTCGTTTCATCCGCAATCAGATCAGCTGCCATGATTAGTGCACCGTTGGGACCCAATCGATATTCCTCCATCAAATTCTCAAGATTGATAAGGTTACGAACGTCCACGTCAGGCGAGTAGGGAAGAGTTACCGCGCCCGGGTCGAGGTTCACGGTTGAAACGTCCTGTCTTGCTGTTTTAAGCCACTCAGCGAAAGCCGCCGTGAAGGATGACTTTCCAGCTCCAGCGGTTCCTATGATAAACACTGTGAGCAACTGATTCATCCCTGGTCGCGCGTTAAACGATTACGATTTGGTATGAAACTTGGCTCTCGACTAAAAGCTTTCTTGTCGATACACGATGCCGTGAGAATGTAATTCTTGAGTGGTTTTCCGGTTGTCACAGCTTCCTCTTTTCAACTCTCACCTGGCCGCCACTTTTCCCTATCAGTTCTGAAAGTTGTATGATCGACTTTTCCAAACGTCTCTTGGCTATTATGGAGTCCTTGGCGGTGGTGGAGAAATGCAACTCAATGTGCGGTTTTTCTTCCTCAGTCTTAGGATGGGATTTTATGTACACCAACGGGTTCTCATGCATCGCCCGATCGATGAGTGGGGCCAAGGTTGACTCCATGACAGAGTCTGCGAAGATGCTTGTTTCGAAAAACGTGATGTCTCCTGCTTTTTTCTTGAGCAGGGGCACGACAGACTCTTCGAAGATTGCCTTCATCTCCGAAGGAACTCCAGGCAACGCTATCAGTGTTGTTCCTTTGACCTTCAGGAGCACGCCAGGAGCCGTGCCAATCGGGTTTTCCAATGGCTCCGATTTCTCTGGTAATCTCGCCATCTTGATCCTGGGCGACGTAAGGTCTACTTTTTCCATTCTCTCTTTTTTCACAAAGAATTCGTATTTTGCCTTGACCATTTTCAAAGCTTTATCGTTCACTTTCAGGTGTTTTCCGAGAGCTCGGGAGATTCCCTCCAACGTTTTATCATCGAAAGTCGGACCGAGACCCCCCGTTGTGACTATGAAGTCTGGCTTCCTCCTCAAGGCTTCATTCGTTGCCTGTGCAATCTCAGTCACATCATCGGCAACTGCGGTGATCCTCTTGACCTCCATTCCCAGTGAAGTGGCCCGTTTGGCCATCCACGCAGCGTTCGTGTTGACGGTCTTTCCTATTAGAAGTTCGTTGCCAAGACAAAGGATTTCAATATGCCTATTAGTCATGATTTCTCAGGCCTAACTCGAAGAAAACGCTCATCTATCCTCTTATGCTGTTTGCTAGGGCCTCGTTTCCAAAAGCCTGGGCCTTCCCTACTTTTTCTTGCTGAGCCACCATTTCAAGTAATCTTTTTTTCTCTTTTCCTGTTCAGTCTCGTCCGAGTCAGCGTCCGGCCTGTTTTTTTCTCTAAGCTCGACGAGCTCCTGTTGTGTCACAGACAGCCCACAGCTCTTACAAACGTAATGCTTGGTTGATATCACGTATTGCATTTCTCCTCCGCATTCTGGACAGTATGTCATGATGATGCTCCGAGTCTTATTTTAGACAGGTATTATCAGAGAGAAATATGTTTCGTCGCCTTGCAGCTAGAGTTTTCCTTTAATTGTGAACGCGCGAAGTGCTAAGTAGTATGCTAATGCTCCAATCACTGTGAATGGCAGACTTGCTAACAGAATGAAGACTAGGGAAAGAGGCTGAACGGGGTTTCCAGCGAAAGTGTAGTTACGCATGGCTTGGACCGCTAGCGTGAGAGGGTTCGCAGACACGATGCTAACAAGGAAGGATGGAAAGTGAGCCTGTACAAGTTGAATAGGGTAGTACAACGTGCTCAAAGTTAGCAGTGCTAGTTGTACGACTTGTTGGTAAGCAAAAAAATATTCGCCGTGAGTGGAAGCGAGGGCAGCGAGAGTCGCTGCAATTCCCGCAAGGCCCATAGCCAGCACGAATAGGAATGGCAACAGGAGTAAGGTGCTCCACACTGCCTGAGCAGGAAGAACGACGAGTGCGACTATCAACAAGGAGCCCGCGTAAACGATCGAAGCAAGTCCACCAGCGAGCAAGTAGGCCACAACGACACCTCCCAAACTGATGGGCAACGACAGGTAGTATTGCACAACGCCTTCACGTATGGCTAGCCATATGCGTCTTCCTGTATCCAAGGCAGCTGCGAAAAGTCCCATGACGACAACACTCGGAACAAAGAATGAAAAGTAGTTAGTGAAAAAAGTTGTTTTGTTCATTATGCCCTTGTACACAAGGGCTACGACGAGCATGTCTGAGAGATTTAGGCTCAAAAGCACTGCCATGAGCCACTTCGTCCTGAAGAAGTATGAGAAGTCATTCTGAGCCAACTTCAGAATGCGGCCAACCTCTGTCATCCGCTCTTCACTCCTTCCACTAGATGTTGAAGAAGAATCGTTCCCAATCCTAACGTGGCCACGGCGAGTGCGATGAGTACGGTAACTGCGACTGTCGGGTTAAGCAGTAGGCTCGGGTTAAACCCGAGGAAAAGTCGAGTTAGATCTGCTCCATAAGTGAGGGGACTAAAAGTTGCCGCGGAGGCATAGGCTGGCTGCTGCGAACTGGCCAAAACCGTAAGCGGATAGAGTACTGTGCTGAAACGAACTACTATCGCGCTTAACCCAGTTACGATAGCTGAATATAGGTCACTTGATTTGAACGCGATGAATGACAACCCTAGCATCAGCCCAGCCACTCCAAATCCCAGAGTGAAGAGCGTGGCTAGTGCGCCTCCTATGGAAATAGCAGTCAGGTTACCTATCAAGAGCAACACGACGATGAATGGCACCATAAGCATTAACGATAGTTCGAGTCCTCCCTGAATGGCTATTGAAAGAAAGAGCTTCAATCGAGAAATCGGCAGGCTCAGGAGGTATGGCAATCTTCCTTCATGGGCATGTTCAACAAACTGTCTTCCAGTATGAGAGGCTACGTCAAATGTCAAAATAACGACAAAACCAACCGCATAAAACTGCTGATAATTAGTTATCACGGAAGTGTTGACGAGGTACGTTATCAAGGCGGCATATATGAAAATCTGCACTGAAAAGGTGACCCATTGTAGAGCGATCCAAACAGGCGGCTTAAGCTCTTGTTTCACGTCAAACCATGCTAATCGAAAGACTTCAAGCATTTTCACTAGTCTCCAGCTTTCTGCCTGTGAAGCTTAGGAAGACATCGTCCAACGAGGGCTCGGTCACTCTTACCGACAAGACATGAATCTTTCTTTCATAGCACAAGCTTGTCATCTTCGGAACCCAACCCTCAGCAATCGAAACGTAAGCTTTGTACTTGTTCTCACCTGCAGGGGCAAGCTTGACCGTGCCCGGAATTTTGGCGAGATCCTCCTGGAATGCCGCGTCGTTCTCGGTCTTTTCTAGTTCGAGTTCTACGATGTCGCCTCCCGTGATCTTGTCCTTTAGGTTCTGAACCGTATCGCAGATGATGCTCTTACCCAGGTCAAGAATGGTTACTCTATCTGCGAGATATTCTGCCTCACGAACCTCGTTGGTGGCGACCAGTATTGTTGCTCCTTTTTCTCTCAGCTCCAGTATTTTTTGCCAGATCGTTCGTTTTCCTCGCAAGTCGACTTGGCTGCTCGGCTCGTCGAATATGGCGAACTTCGGACTCTGCAATAGGACTTTAGCCACTTCCAACCTCTTTGCCTGGCCGCCTGAGAGCTGCATGAACAGCTTGTTACGAGCGTCCCAGAGTTCTATCTCTTTTAGAACCTGCTCGACTAGGGCGTTGCGTTCGCTTTTCTTGATCCCGCACATTGCAGCGTGAAACCGCAGAATATCTGCTGGTCTGTGTCTCCAGAAGCCTCTTGCGTCCTGGAATGAGATTCCCAGAATCTGGCGAACCTTAGTCGGTTCCTTGACAACGTCGATGCCCATCACTCTTGCCGTGCCCGAAGTCGGCTTCAGAACGGTCGCCAACGTCATCAGCAACGTCGTTTTTCCCGAGCCATTCGGTCCCAGCAGAACCATTATTTCCCCTGGATCAACGGTGAAGTCGAGGCCCTTAAGCGCGTAAGCCTTACCGTATTGTTTGACCAAGCCGTGAGTTTCAACCGCGTACATTAGCAGAGTTTCCTCTCATTGTGTGCTCCCACAAGAGAAAGTGGCGAGATATAAAAACAATGTGTGCAATGCTGCTTTGAGAATGGCTGACTATCTTTTCGGCGAAACGTGCGATCATCTGAGTATTCAGACTATGAAGTTTGTCAGTCCTGCTTCTCTCGCCAGCCTAGTGGCTTTGTCCATTTCTTCCTTCGACAGCCTTCGTTGGAGCTCAGCTACTTCGTGGGCCCTCCACTCAGGTCTGTACTGAAACATAAGGTTAACCCTTGTTTGTGCGCCTAAGTTGTCTGCGATCCATTTGACCGTCGGCCCCGTGCAGCATTGCAGATGATTGGGCAGGACCAGTATGCGCACTATGATTTCGCCGTTTATGCTTGCCGCCAAGTGATTCCGCGTACAGACGGCCCAATAGTCCTTTGCGTCGGATATCCTCTCTGCACATTCTCCTCGTCCATACTTGAAGTCTAGAAGATAAACATCAGCGAACCCCGCTAGAATCCGAGCTGTCTCTGGACTGTAGTAGCTATTCGAGTTCCAAACGATCGGAATGTTAGTGTTCACGAGTTTGAAGGTTGCAAGCCACTGGGGAAGCCAAGGCGTCGGTTCTCCGCCGACCAAGTTAGCGTTTCTGCATCCGTCACGTCGAAGCATTTCTACTTCTTCGGCAAGACGTTCAGGAGTGTACGATTCCCCAGATTCCACCCATTGTGAAATCGTGAAGTTCTGACAGTGCAAGCATCTCATCGTGCATCCCATCGTGAAAATCGTTCCAGAAGGCACAAGCTCGGGCTCCTCACCCATGTGCTCAAAGATGCTTGAAACCATCATATCCGAACCGCATTGACAGTAGCCGAGCTTTCCGCTCGTCCTGTCGACTCGGCATCGCCGTGTACAGAAGTGGCAGCAATGAAGCATCCTGTTTGCTAATTCAATTTTCAGGTCGAGGAGAGAACTCTCTGGCAAGGCGATTTCCTTCAGGTCTTCCAAGCCATCGTCGACCCTTTGTTCAAGCATGCTGTATTCTTGCATTCCCCTCCTGTGCTTCCACCATAGAGCGTCCAGTGAATCGCTCCTGCTAAAAGGAGCTGGAACTTTCTTTGCGATAAGAAACTTTGCGGGCCTTTGCTTCTGCATGACAGCGAAATACCTGGTTAGAGTAAGACGGACAATCTTTTCGTCCAAAACCCTGAAAGCATCAGGCCTTAAATACGACCCCATGTAAACCAAATAAAACTAACTCAAACGTAGATTTATACACTAATATTGTCTATTCGAACTTGCCTTCTTCAAGGATGAAGCCGGCCGACGAGTCAGCCAAGGAAACGTGAGGGCAACGATGCTTTGGCTGACCTGTAAGTACGTAAGGTTCATCCGTAATTTCCTACGGTTCTTTTTGACAGAACGCTCATGCGCGCTCTGCCGTATATGAGAAAGAGTAATGTGTCACCTTGAAAAAGTGAATAATAGGACCTTATGAAAACTCAAAGGAAGACGCATAGTCCCAAAAAGCACAAGCAATCGAGAAGAAAGGCGATCGCTGTCTCTGTTTTTGTTCTTCTTGCTGGATTGCTCGTCATCATGTATATTTCCTTTCCTTCCACGAACGAGGCGGGAGCGTTCCAAGCTT
>Ga0187771_10000604_pt1 | contig 22387 bp, 24 predicted proteins | sample 0116_SJ02_MP15_1_FD_133139 | JGI IMG/M metagenome (GOLD analysis project Ga0187771, IMG submission 133139) | Tropical peat soil microbial communities from peatlands in Department of Meta, Colombia - 0116_SJ02_MP15_10_MG | ecosystem: Environmental > Terrestrial > Soil > Wetlands > Peat | place... | reverse complement strand
CGCCTGCATGACGAAGCGGATCGAGTTCACGTTCTTGATCTCGCAGCGCGTGTTGAGCGGCGTTCCCGGCTTGCGCACGGAGACGTTGCAGTCGCAGCGCAGCGAGCCCTCCTCCATATTGCCGTCGCAGGTGCCGAGATAGCGCAGGATCGAACGTAGCTTGGTGAGGAACGCCATCGCCTCGCGCGCGGAGCGCAGATCGGGCTTGGACACGATCTCCATCAACGCGACGCCGGAGCGGTTGAGGTCGACGCAAGACATGGTCGGATGCCGGTCGTGCAGGCTCTTGCCGGCATCCTGCTCGAGATGCAGCCGCTCGATGCCGACGGTGACCGCCTCACCGTCGGCAAGATCGACCACCACCGCGCCCTCGCCGACTATCGGCGATTTGTACTGGCTGATCTGATAGCCCTGCGGCAGGTCGGGATAGAAATAGTTCTTGCGGTCGAACACCGACTTGCAATTGATTTTGGCCTTCAAGCCCAGCCCGGTGCGGATCGCCTGTTTGACGCATTCCTCGTTGATTACCGGCAGCATGCCGGGCATGGCGGCATCGACCAGCGAGACGTGGCTGTTCGGCTTGCCGCCGAATTCGGTGGAGGCGCCGGAGAACAGCTTCGCCTTGGAGCTGACCTGCGCGTGCACCTCCATCCCGATGACGACTTCCCAGTCGCCGGTTGCGCCCTTGATCAGTTTGTCGGGTTTGCTTGGCACAGTCATGGCGGCGTCTATGTATCGCGATGCAAGGCGGCAGACTAGACTGTCTCTCAAGGAAACATCGCGCGGTTTTGGGGGCGGATTTGGCCGAGATAGTGACCGTTCTTTCGACGCGCGCCACCGAGCAGGCTTACCGCGAGCTGGTGCCCGCCTTCGAGCGGGCGAGCGGGCATAGGGTGAGCACGCGCTTCACCGGCACCGTTGACGTGAAGCAACGCATCGCCGCCGGCGAAGGGTTCGACCTCTTGATCATGGCAAGCGCGGATATTGACGCCTTTCTTGCCGCCGGCGTGCTCGTGGCCGGCAGCCGCGTCGATCTCGCCTCGTCCGGCATCGGCGTGGCGGTGCGCGCCGGCGCGGCCAAGCCCAACATCTCCACCACGCGCGCCCTCGTCGATGCGCTGCGCGCGGCCAAGACGGTCGGCTATTCCACCGGCCCAAGCGGCAACTATGCGCTCGGCCTGTTCGAGCGGCTCGGCATCGCCGAAGCGATCAAGCCGAAGCTGCGTCTCGTGCCCACCGGCGGCTTCGTCGGCAGCCTCATCGCCAATGGCGAGGCCGAGTTCGGCTTTCAGCAGGTGAGCGAGCTGTCGCATTTTCCCGGCATCGACCTGGTCGGCCCGCTGCCGGCGGACATTCAGAAGGCTACGATCTTCTCCGCAGGCCTTGCCGCCAAGGCGAAAGCGGCCGCCGCCGCCCGCGCGCTGATCGCCATGTTAAGCGCGCCGGCCGCCACTGCCGTGTATCGCCGGCACGGCCTGCAACCAATGCACTAAAGCTGCAATTGGCGCCCGAGCGCCTGCTCCACCGCATCGAAGCTGTCGATGAACTCCCGGTATTCGGTCACGCGCCCGTCCTGCAAACGCAGGAAGCCAGCGATGCGCAGGCGCAAGACGCGGCCGGTCGAGCGCTGGCGGTAGCTCACGTTCGAGATCAGCGCGGCGCGCGCGCCGTCGATCAGCACGACCTCCGGCTTGTAGCTTTCCAGCGAAAAGCTCTTGGCGATCTCCGCCATCGCCGCCAGCACGGCGGCGCGGCCGCGGCGCGGGCCGGCAAAGGGAAACACCGACATCGGTGCATAGATGACCCAGTCGATGTTGTCATGGATCAGCGCGGCGACCCAGTCGAAGTCGCGCCGCGCGTAAGCGGCGTAAAGATCCGTAACGATCGCGCGGCAATCCCGCTCGGCCATCGAATCCTCCCAGCGCCTACCAGTATGTCGCTACCTCCATTCCAGGCCAAGCGCAGCCGCTTTCGCGGGCCGAAAATCGGCGTCTCTGCACGGCGACATGGCTTTGTCACGATTGGCCCGAATTCTGCATGTCTTGCAGTCCGTCGCGGCGTAGCGCACGGGTCAACGGGCAAAGGCAAGAGCGGACAGCATGAAACAAGACAACGGCACATTCGGCATTATCGTCGGCGGCCTCGTCGCCTTGGCGGCGGTCTTCTTCATTTTCGGCGGCGGCGACTTCGGCGGCAAGAAGACCGTCGAGGGCGACCAGGACCTGCCGCCGATCGCAACAGCGGATTAATAGCCGGCCTGCAGCCGCGCGCTCACCACCACGCCTGCGGCGTGAAGCGTCCTGCGGCCTGTTCGATCACCGACGCTGCGGCGAACAGCGTCTCCTCGTCGAACGGCCGGCCGATCAATTGCAGGCCGAGCGGCAGGCCTTGTCCGTCGAGTCCGGCCGGCACTGCTATGCCCGGCAGACCCGCCATGTTCACCGTCACGGTGAACACGTCGTTCAAATACATCTCGACCGGATCGGCTTGGCCCTTCTCGCCCAGCCCGAACGCCGCCGACGGCGTCGCCGGCGTCAGCATGGCGTGGACGCCGGCCTGGAAGCAGGTCTCGAAGTCGCGCTTGATCAAGCTGCGCACCTTCTGCGCGCGCAGGTAATAAGCATCGTAATAGCCGGCCGAGAGCACATAGGTGCCGATCAGCACTCGCCGGCGCACCTCGGCGCCGAAGCCGGCGCTGCGCGTTGCCTCGTACATGTCAATGATATCACGCCCCGGCATGCGCAGGCCGTAGCGCACCCCGTCGTAGCGCGCGAGGTTGGACGAGGCCTCGGCCGGCGCGACGATGTAATAGGCAGGCAGCGCATATTTCGTGTGCGGCAGCGACACCTCGACCAGTTCGGCGGCGGCGCTTTTGAGCCAATCCATGCCCTGCTGCCAGATCTTCTCGATTTCCGCCGGCATGCCGTCGAGCCGGTACTCCTTCGGGATGCCGATACGCAGCCCCTTCACCGATCGGCCGACCGCCGCCTCGTAATCCGGCACCGGCAGATCGACGCAAGTGGTGTCCTTGACGTCCGGCCCGGCCATCGAGCGCAAAAGGATGGCGGCATCGCGCACGGTGCGCGCGAACGGCCCGGCCTGATCGAGCGAAGAAGCGAAGGCGACGATGCCCCAGCGGGAGCAGCGCCCGTAGGTCGGCTTGATGCCGACTGTGCCGGTGAACGCCGCCGGCTGGCGGATGGAGCCGCCGGTGTCGGTGCCGGTCGCGCCCAGGCACAGGTTCGCCGCCACCGCCGCGGCCGAGCCGCCCGAGGAGCCGCCGGGGGTGAGCGGCGTATTCGCTCCTTTACGGCGCCAAGGCGAAATCACTGGGCCGAAATAGGACGTCTCGTTCGACGAGCCCATAGCGAACTCGTCATTGTTGGTCTTGCCGAGCAGCACGGCGCCGTCGCGCCACAGATTGGCGGTGACGGTCGATTCATAGGTCGGCACGAAATTGTCGAGGATGTGCGAGCAGGCGGTCGAGCGCACGCCTGCGGTCGCGAACATGTCCTTGACGGCGAGCGGAATGCCTTCGAGCGGCCCCGCCTGCCCGGCCGTGATGCGCGCGTCGGACGCCTTAGCCATCGCTAACGCGCGCTCCGGCGTCTCCAGCACATAGGCGTTGAGCGCGCGCGCCTTCTCGATGGCCGCGACATGCGCCTCGGCCAATTCGACGGCGGAGAAGCTCTTCTTCTTCAGCCCGTCGCGCGCCTCCGCCAGAGTGAGCGAATTCAAATCACTCACGGCTTGCGCTCATCCACATTCACTGGCTGCTGCGGCGGCGGTTCGCTGGCCGGCGCCTCGCAGGCAAAGCGTGCATCTCGCGCGCTCTCGCGCAGGATGCGCTCGCGCTCGGCCGGCGACAGCGCGTCGAGCATGTCCATGAAGGCGATTTCGCAGGCGACGCACATCACTCGACCACTTTGGGAACCAAGAAGAAATTGTCCTGGCTCGCCGGCGCGTTTTTGACGATATCGCCGGCGATGCCGCCGTCGGTAACGACGTCCGCCCGCTTCTTCATAGTCATCGGAGTCATCGAGGTCATCGGCTCGACGCCGTTGACATTCACCTCCGATAGGTGCTCGACGAAGGCGAGGATGGCGTTGAGTTCGCCGCGCAGGTGCTCGACGTCGCTTTCGGCGACGGCAATGCGCGCCAGATGCGCGATGCGGCGGACGGTTTCGGCGTCGACGGACATTTACTTACCTCGATGCGGCCCGCGTATAGCAGAGCCCTGCTTGCCCTGCCACTACGCCGCCTTGCGCTCGTGGTCGGGGCAGCGGTGCACCTCAATGGTCACATGCGAGAGGCCGGCGATGCCGGCAAGCCGCACCTTGTAGGCGGCGGGCGCCTGCGGGCGGTCCGACACCACCGCCGCGATCACCCCGACATGGCCCGGCCCGAGCCGCCACAGGTGCAGATCGCTCACCCGGTCGCCGTCGACCTCGAGCTCTCTGCGAATGCGACCGGCCAGATGCCGGTCCGGCACCATGTCGAGCAGTACCATACCGGCCGAGCGGATCAGCCCGAACGACCAGCTTAAGATCACGGCAACGCCGATGAGCGCCGTCAGCGGGTCGAGCCAGACCCAACCGAAGAAGAAGCCGCAGGCCAGCGCGACTATCGCCAGCACCGAGGTGAACGCGTCGGCCAGCACATGTACATAGGCGGCGCGGATATTGGAATCGTGCGCGCGGTAATGATGATGCGCGTGCTCGTCATCATCGTCATGCGCATGGCCATGGTGATGATGCTCATCGTCGGCTAACAGCCAAGCGCTCGCCAGGTTGATGAGAAGGCCGACCACCGCCAATGGGATCGCCTCGCGGAAATGGATCGGCACCGGCGCATAGAAGCGCGTAAGCGCCCCGTAACCGACTGCCGCGGCAATCATGGCGAGGATCAGCGCGCTACAGAACGCCGCCAGCTCGCCCATTTTGCCGGTGCCGAAGGTGAAGCGCGGGTCGCGCGCGTGGCGGCGAGCGAAGCGGTAGGCGAGCGCGGCGATGGCGAGCGCGCCGGCATGCGTCGACATGTGCCAGCCGTCGGCCACCACCGCCATCGAGCCGAACAACGTGCCGCCGACGATCTCCGCCAGCATCATGGCAGCGGTGAGCGTGACCACCAGCCAGGTGCGCCGCTCGTGGCGGTCGTGCTTGGCGCCGAGGAACACGTGGCTGTGCTGCCAGGGCTCGATCGAATGGCTGTGCATGAGGCACCTCGTCTGTTGTCCCAGACATAAAGTCCGCGGCCGGCCATGCAATACATAGGACAATTATCATATTTGCGTGAGAACTTATTCACGCGCGCGGGAGCACGCGTATCATGCGGCCGTCCGGTCCGCCGAGGGCGCTTCATGAGGCGTCTTGAAGTGGGATCGGATGCGGCGCCCGCGGGCAGGTTTCGCAGACCTGCCCCGGGGCGGCGCTGGGGCTCCGCCCGGGGGCACTACGACCCCCTGCGAGGAGCTCGCTGACGAGGGGCGCGAATGCCCCGAAAGCGCGACCCGGCGCCGTAAGCAAGACGCCGCGTGTGGCGCGCCGACAGGCGCCACGCACCGGAAACGGTGCGTGACGCACCAGAGATGGCCGCGCCGCTGGCGCGCCACCTCCCTCGCCCTTGGCGAGGGGACGAAATGGGACTACGGCCTACCCGGGGCCGCAAAGAATACGTGCGGCGGAGCGTTGGCTAATCGACCACCGTTCATCCGCAAAGCCCGCAATGACGACCGCAACATTGACCGCTACGATTCCCGCATGACCCGCGCGCACAACCGCTACCCTACTCCACCATCACGGCGCGGCCGCTGTACGACTGGCCCGGCGGCAAGCGGCTTGCCGTCTATGTCGCGCTCAATCTCGAATGGTTTTCCTTCGGCGACGGGCTCGGTGCCGAGCTCGCGCCCGGCGGGCCGCAGCCGGATGTTCTCAATTACGCTTGGCGCGATTACGGCAACCGGGTTGGCGTGTTCCGCCTCGCCGCGCTGTTCGCCGAGCTGAAGCTGCCGGTGACGCTTCTGGTCAATGCGCAGATGTACGAACAGGCCGCCGCAGGCGGTCTCAGCTTTCCCCGGCGCCGAGATCGTCGCGCACGGCCGCGAACGCGCCCTCATCGCCGAGACGACTGCAACGATCGAGAAGCGTTCCGGCGTCCGCCCGCGCGGCTGGCTTGGGCCCTGGGTCTCGCAGTCGCCTGTGACACCCGATCTGTTGCAGGAGGCCGGCTACAGCAACCTGCTCGACTGGTGTCATGACGAGCAGCCAGTGTGGATGACGACGCGCCAGGGCCGCATGCTCACAGTGCCCTACCCGCAGGAGCTCAACGATATTCCGCAAATCGTCGCGCGCAAGCGCGAGGGGCCTGAGTTCGGCGACATGATCGTCGATGCCTTCGAGGTGCTGCACGGCGAATGCGCGCACCGCCCGCTGGTGATGGGCATCGCGCTGCATCCTTACATCGTCGGCGAGCCGCACCGCTTCAAGCATCTTGCGCGTGCGCTCAAGCACCTCGTCGGTCGCGCCGACGACAAGGTCTGGTTCACCACCGCCGGCGCCATCGCCGCGCACGCGGCGGCGCTGCCGGAGGGCACCGTTCCCTAGATGCACTCACATCGCCTGACTCATGCCGCGAATGCGCCGCGCCAGCACACCCATGATGTAGGTGGCAAATATTCGGCACCTCGCCCACCATGAAGCGGAACGTACGCGGATCGATCAGCGAGAACTCGCAGGCCTCGCGCGCCCGCGCGTGGAGGAGCGGGGCAGGTCGTCGATCATCGACATGAAGCCGAGCGCCTCGTTCGCCCCGATGGTCTCGATCGCCTTGTCGCCGATCATCATGTCGATGACGCCTGACTGCACGATGTACATGCAGTCGCGTGCCTCGCCCTTGCTGAAGATCACGCCGCCGGCCGGCACCTTGATGGTAGCGCCGGCGCTCTTGGCGAACGCGCGTATGTCGATGTCGGCGCGCTGGCTTTGCCGCTACTCGTATTGGTCACGCCCATCTCATTTCCCCCTCGGGATTGTGACACTTATGTGAAACAGTTTTTCGCGCCGAGGCAAGGGCTTGGCGCGGGCAAAAGCTGCATGCTAGCGCTTGCGCCCATGAGCGAAATCCTGCCCCTGGTCGACGCCGCCAAGCATTTGCCGCCGCGCGGGGCGCTCATTGGCCTTGACCTCGGCACTAACACCATCGGGGTCGCCGCCAGCGATCCCGACCGCAGGCTGGCCTCCGGCGTGGAAACGGTCGCGCGCAAGACGTTCACCGCCGACGCCCAGCGCCTGCTCGCGCTGGCCGCCGAGCGCAGTGCCGTTGGCTTCGTGCTCGGCCTGCCGGTCAACATGGACGGCTCGGAAGGCCCGCGCGCGCAAGCGACCCGCGCCTTCGCGCGCAATCTCGCCAAGCTCACCGCTTTACCGATCGCGCTATGGGACGAGCGGCTGTCCACCGCCGCGGTCGAGCGCCAATTGATCGCCGCGGATGTCAGCCGCAAGAAGCGCGCAGCGGTGATCGACCAGCACGCCGCCGCCTATATTCTGCAAGGCGCGCTCGACCGGCTGGCGCGGTTGAAAGAATGAGGGCGGAGTTTTTTTCCGCCCTCGTAAACGCAGCTGATGTCACCGCCGGCCGGTCAGCAGCTACTGTAGTCCGGCCGGCCGTAGCCGAGATCGCCTGCGCAAGACGGCGCGTTGTTCGGACTATATGGCACGGCATGAGCCGGCTCATAGGCGTAGGGCCCGTAGGCATAGTCCGGCGCGTAGGCGTAGCCGTAGTAGCCCCGATAGGCCGCATTGGCCTCGGCCGCACCGACCAGCGCGCCAACGCCGAAGCCGGCCGCCGCCGCGGCACCGTTATGCCAACCGTGTCCGTGCCAGCGCGCCTGGCTTGGGGTTACCGCGGTAAGCGCAAGCGCGCCGCCGAGTACCGTAGCCGCCGCATATTTCGCAAGCATTCTCATGGTTCGTCTCCGTCTTTGCTTGTTGCTTGCCCGCGTGCAGGCGCTCCTCCTTTCAGTTGTCCGGCCTTGCGACGGAGTTCCGCCGCAATGAAACCGGTACCGGCGAACGCGCTGCCGGCTGCTCATCGTCAACACCTGCCGCCGCCGCACGTTCCGTTAACCGTTGTCCGTGCGGTCACGCTTGTGTGTGGGCCGTTGCCGCGCCGGGCCTTGCCGGGAACCTTGGTTCCGCCTATACGAGTCGCTTTAATGAACATTGCGCCGAAATCCTCGTTCGTCCTCAACCAACGCCATCTGTTGGGGATCGACGGGCTTTCACGCGAAGAGATCTCCGGCCTGCTCGATCTCGGCGAGGAATTCGTCGCGCTCAACCGACAGATCGAAAAGAAGCGCACCTCGCTGCGCGGGCGCACGCAGATCAACCTGTTCTTCGAAGTATCGACGCGCACGCAGTCGTCGTTCGAGCTCGCCGGAAAGCGGCTCGGCGCCGACGTGATGAACATGTCGACGAGTTCCTCCTCGATGCGCAAGGGCGAGACGCTGATCGACACCGCGATCACGCTCAACGCCATGCATCCCGACATTCTGGTGGTGCGCCATCACGCCTCCGGCGCCTGCGCTCTGCTTGCGAGCAAACTCGACTGCTCGGTGATCAATGCCGGCGATGGCGCGCATGAGCACCCCACGCAAGCGCTGCTCGACGCGCTCACCATCCGCCGCAACAAGGGCCGCATTGAGGGGCTGACGGTGGCGATCTGCGGCGACATTTTGCACTCGCGTGTCGCCCGCTCCAACATCATCCTGCTCAACACGATGGGCGCGCGCGTACGTGTGGTCGCGCCCTCGACACTGCTACCGCCCGGCATCGAGCACTTCGGTGTAGACGTCGCGCGCGATATGCGCGAGGGCCTCAACGGCGCCGACATCGTCATGATGTTGCGCCTGCAGCGCGAGCGCATGAACGGCTCCTACGTGCCGTCGGTGCCGGAATACTTCCATTACTGGGGACTTGACGAGAAGAAATTGTCCTACGCCAAGCCGGACGCCCTGGTGATGCATCCGGGACCGATGAACCGCGGCGTCGAGATCGACTCGATCGTCGCCGACGGCGCGCAATCGCTGATCCGCGAGCAGGTGGAAATGGGCGTCGCCATCCGCATGGCCGTGCTGGAAGCCTTGTCTCGTAACCTACCGAACGCATAACGCCATGTTGTTAGACCGACGCCCGATCCTGCTCGCCAACACCCGGATCGTCGATCCGTCGCGCGACCTCGATTTTCCCGGCGATCTGTTGATCGCCGACGGCGTGATCCGCGAGGCGAAGAAAGGCATCGGCGCCGGCGGCGTGCCGGAGGGCACTGACGTGGTCGATTGCCGCGGCAAGCTGGTGGCGCCCGGCTTGATCGATATGCGCGCCTTTGTCGGCGAGCCCGGGGCCGGTCACCGCGAGACGCTTGCTTCGGCAAGCCAAGCGGCGGCGGCCGGCGGCGTCACCACCATCGTCTGCCAGCCGAACACCTCGCCGGTGATCGACGACCCGGCGACGGTCGACTTCGTGCTGCGCCGCGCGCGCGACACCGCGATCGTGCACTTGCATCCGATGGCGGCGCTGACCAAGGGCCTCGAAGGCAAGGAGATGACGGAGATCGGCCTGTTGAAGGCGGCCGGCGCGGTCGCCTTCACTGACGGCGATAAGAGCGTGACCAACGCGCAGGTGATGCGGCGCGCGCTCACTTATGCCGGCGATTTCGACGCGCTGATCGTGCACCACACTGAAGACCCCGATCTCGTCGGCGACGGCGTGATGAACGAAGGCGAATTCGCCGCCCGCCTCGGCCTGCTCGGCATTCCGAAGGCGGCGGAAACGGTGATGCTTGAGCGCGACATCCGCCTGGTCGGGCTGACCGGCGGACGCTATCACGCGGCATCGGTCACCTGTGGGGAATCGCTCGAGGTGCTGCGCCGCGCCAAGGATGCCGGCCTGAGCGTGACCGCCTCGACCTCGATCAATCACATCGCACTCAACGAAAACGACATCGGGCCCTACCGCACCTTCCTAAAGCTGTCGCCGCCCCTGCGCGCCGAGGGAGACCGCAAGCTCCTGGTCGCCGCGCTCGCCGACGGCCTCGTCGACATGGTGATGTCGGATCACAATCCGCAGGACGTCGAGGTGAAGCGCCTGCCGTTCGCCGAAGCCGCCGCTGGCGCGATCGGGCTGGAGACCATGCTGATCGCCGGCCTGCGGCTGGTGCATTCCGGCGAGATCGACCTGATGACCCTCTTGCGCGCCATGTCGACGCGGCCGGCCGAGCTGCTCGGCCTGCCCGGCGGCACGCTGAGGACCGGCGCCCCGGCCGACGTGATCGTCGTCGACCTCGACATGCCCTGGGTGCTCGACCCGGCCGAGCTCAAATCGAAATGCAAGAACACGCCGTTCGATGAAGCGCGGTTGACTGGCCGCGTGGTGCGCACCATCGTCGCCGGGCGCACTGTCTACGAATACGTATGACCTACGCCCTCGTCTTCGCGGTCGGCTATCTGCTCGGCTCGATTCCGTTCGGGCTGATCCTCACGCGCGCGGCGGGCGGGCCCGACGTGCGCACCATCGGCTCCGGCAATATCGGCGCCACCAATGTGCTGCGCACCGGCAACAAGCCGCTCGCCGCGGCAACGCTGCTGGGCGACATGCTGAAAGGCACCGTCGCAGTTTTGCTCGCCACGCATTATGCGACAGCCGGAGCCGCGCTCGTTGCCGGGCTCGGCGCCTTCCTCGGCCATCTCTTCCCGGTGTGGCTGAAGTTCAAAGGCGGCAAAGGCGTCGCCACCTATATCGGCTTGCTTATCGGCCTATACTGGCCGGCCGCGCTGATCTTTTGCGCCATCTGGCTCGCGGTCGCTTTCGCCACCCGCTATTCCTCGCTCGCCGCCTTAATCGCCAGCGCGCTCACGCCGCTTGCCTTGTGGCTCCTCGACCAGGCGGACGCCGCGGCTCTGTTCCTGCTGCTCAGCGCGCTGTTGTGGATCATGCACCGCGCCAATATTGCGCGGCTCGTCGCCGGCACCGAAAGCCGGATCGGCCGCTCGTCGGCGGCCTAGTCCGCCATCGCGGCGGCCGGCACCGGCGCGCCGTGCGTCTTCGGAATCTTATCGGCAAAAACCTCGACCAGATGGTCGGGCTTGTTCCTGCCCTCTTGCGGACGCAGCGCCTCGTCCATGTAGGTTTTCGTGTTCGGATCGGCGACGACCTCCTTCATCATGCGGCGATAGCGCCGGATGAGCCGCAGCCATTGCGCTGTTGTCTTGACGAAATCGTAGGCGCGCCAGGGATAGAAGATCAGCGGATTGACGATCGGCATGCCATAGCGTCGTTGCGTGCGAATCTTCCGCCGCAGGAACCCGAATTGCAGCGGATGGACGCCTTCGATTCGCGACGCGCCGGAAAAGATCGTCATCGCATCGATGATCTTCTTTGGATCGAGGCCGCCGGCCACGGCCCGGCGCAGGATCGTCTCGGCGTGCTCGTCGGTGTAGTAGCGCGCCCAGGCGTCCATATAGGTGCGCATCCATTCCTCCTTCGACATCACCGGATGCGCCGTGCAGGCGTGTTCGAGATCGAATTTGTTCATGTCGGGGTCCATCGGCACCCCGCGCAGATAGAGCTTCTTGTGGTCCTCCGAGCCAGGCAGCGGTGTCAGATAGAAGAACTCGAGAAGGTCGATGGGCAGTTCTTTTTTGATGATTTCGATGTCGCGCGCGATCGATGCCGGCGTATCGGTGGGGAAACCGAGAATGTAGCCCGCATAGGTGATAACCTTCTGGCGCTGCCAGGCCAGCAGCATCTCGCGGTATTCCCAAATCTTGTTCTGCCGTTTCTTGGTCCCCATCAGCGATTCGGGGTTGATGTTCTCGAGCCCGATAAACACCGCCCTGCAGCCGGCGCGCGCCGCCTTCTCGATGAAGCCCGGAATGCGATGGCAGAGCGTGTCGACCTGCAGGATGAGGCGGATCTTGAAATTCTCTTTCTCGCGCAACTCGATCAGCCGGTCGAGGATCGGCTCCCAATTGCGGTTGCGGGCGAAATTGTCGTCGGTGACGAAGAAGCGCGTGATGTTCTGCGCGGCATTGGCGCGCACGATCGCCTCGACGTCGTCCGCCGTGCGGTAGCGCGACTTGCGTCCCTGCACGTTGATGATGGTGCAGAAGCTACATTGGAATGGGCAGCCGCGCCCGGCGTCGAAGCTCGAGTAATGTCCCGCGACCCGCGTCACAACGTCGCGCGGCAGGATGGGATGCACCGCGGCGGCCATCTCCGGCAGGTCGTCGAGGAATTTGTAGATCGGCTTGGCGGTCCCCCGCGCGATGTCGAACAACAGGTCGGCCATCCGCCCTTCCGCTTCGCCGGCGAACAAGTGGATGCCGAGATCGAGCGCCTGCTGTAGGTCGGCCGGCAAGGTCGGCAGCATCGAGATGCAGCCGCTCACGTGAAAGCCGCCCATCACCACCGGCAGGCCTAGCTTACGGAATTGCCGCCCGAGGTCGAGCGCGCGCGGATATTGGTTGGACTGCACGCCGACTAGGCCGACCATGCCGGAGCCTGCCGCGCGGATGCGCTTGGCGACGCCGGCAACGTCGATGACAGTATTGCACTCGTCGCAGGCTTCGATTTCGATGTCCACATCGGGACCAAGCACGCGTTCCTGCGCGCATCGCTCGACGAGGCCATAGACGGTGGCCAGGCTGTTCGACGGCAGGGTCGAACGGCGCCATTGAATGACGTAGCCGTCGCTGTCGTAATGCGATGGCTTGATCAGGACGACCCTGAACGCGCGTTTGGCCATTGCCGCGACGCCCTTCAAAATGCGTAAAGCCCGGGCGGTATGACGCACCCGGGGATGGCCAATGTGCCCGCTTACCCGCAATTTTGCAACATAAGCCTTAGGGCCCTCGCCGCTGCGACTCGCGGTTGTAGGCTTGGACGGAACCGGCGGGCGGCTTTGGGTGAGCGGGTTCGACTGAGCGAACTGAGCGATGAGCAGCGGCTCGACTGGCTGCGGCTCATCCGCACCGAGAATATCGGTCCGCGCACGTTCCGTGACCTCATTAATCATTATGGCGGCGCACGCGCGGCGCGCGCGCGCGGCGTCGAATTCGTCGCGCTTGGCGAGCAGGATTATCCGCCGCGGCTGCGGATGAATCGACGACGCGCCGCCGCTGCTCACCGTGCGCGGCAAGCTCGGCGTCCTGGCACGGCCGCCGGTCGCCATCGTCGGCTCGCGCAATGCTTCGGCGGCCGGCGTCAAATTCGCCGAGCGGCTAGCACGCGATTTGGGTCAGGCTGGCTTTGCCACCGTATCGGGCCTCGCGCGGGGCATCGATGCCGCTGCGCATCGCGCCAGCCTGGCGAGCGGCACAGTTGCCGTGCTCGCCGGCGGCCACGACCGCATTTATCCGGCCGAGCACGGCGATCTGTTGCAGGCGATCCTGACCGAAGGCGCGGCCATCTCAGAAATGCCGCTCGCCTGGGAACCGCGCGCGCGACTTTCGGCGCCGCGATCGGCTGATCTCCGGCCTGTCGCTCGCGTCGTCATCGTCGATGCGGCGTGCCGCTCCGGCTCGCTGATTACCGCAAGGCTCGCCGGCGAACGGGGCGCGAAGTCTTTGCCGTTCCGGGCTCCTCGCTCGATCCGCGCGCCGAGGGCACCAATGGACTGCTCAAACAGGGCGCGACGCTGGTCACAGAAGCAGCCGACGTGATTGCCGTACTCGAGCCGATCCTCGGCCGCGGCTTCGACGTGCCGCTGAAGAGCCGCCCGAGGTTCCCGGCCCGCTCGACGTCGAGCCGGGTGAGGACGAGTGCGCGCGCGCATTACGGCCTGCTCGGGCCGACGCCAGTATCGATCGACGATCTGGTGCGGCTGTCGCGCACCTTGCCGGCGATCGTGCGCACCGTATTGCTGGAACTCGAGATCGCCGGCCGGCTGGAGCGGCACGGCGGCCTGGTGTTGCTGTTATGATGCAATCCGAATCGCATCGGGTCTGCAGGCTATGTTGCGCAAACTCGCCGTGCTTGTTGTTGCTGTTGTCGCGCTCGCCGCGCCGGCGCGCGCGCAGCAGCAATCCTTTGCCGCCTTCATTGTCGCGCTGTGGCCGGATGCGCAGGCCAAGGGTATCACGCGCGCGACCTTTGATCTTGCGCTCAATGGCGTGATACCCGATCCGCGCGTGATCGCCGCCACCAAACGGCAGCCCGAATACGGCAAGCCGGTCGGCGCCTATGTCAACGACATCGCCTCGCGCTCCCGCATCGCCAATGGACTGCGCAAAGCGAAAGAATGGGCGGCGGCTTTCGATGCGGTGGAGAAAAAATTCGGCGTCGAACGTTGGGTCCTGCTCGCGCTTTGGGGTATCGAAACCGACTACGGCGCCGAGAAGGATCATTGGGACGTGTTCCGTTCGCTCGGCACGCTCGGCTACATCGGCTACCGCCATCCCTATTTCCGCAATGAGCTGTTGGTGGCGATGCGCGTCATGCAGGACAATCATTTCGCGCGCGACAAGATGGTCAGTTCCTGGGCTGGCGCCATGGGGCAGACCCAGTTCATGCCGAGCAATGTCGTGGACTACGCCATCGACTTCTCCGGCGACGGCAAGAGCGATTTGTGGAGCAATGTGCTGGACGTGCTCGCCTCGACAGCGAATTACCTGAGCAAGGAGCACTGGCAACGCGGCTTGCCCTGGGGCTTCGAGGTCACTGTGCCCAAGGGCTTCGATTACCGGATCAGCCGCACAAGCTTCGCGGAATGGGCCAAGCTCGGCGTGCGCCGCGCCGACGGCAAGCCGTTTCCGCCGTCCGGACCCGGGTTTCTGTTCTTTCCGAGCGGCGCCAAGGGGCCCGCCTTCATCGCGACGGAGAACTACGCCGTGCTGAAGGAGTACAACAACTCGGACGCATACGCGATCGCGGTCGGCCATCTCGCCGACCGCATGAACGGCGGGCCGCCGATCAAGGCCGCCTGGCCGGCCGACGACCACCCGATCTCGCGCGACGCCCGCATCGCCTTGCAGAAGAAACTGGCGGCGCTCGGGTACAAGGTGAACGACTTCGAGGGCCACATCGACTTCGATCTGCGCGACAATATCCGCGCCGTACAAGTCAAGCTCGGCATGCTGCCGGACGGCAATCCGACCGCCGAGTTTCTTCAGCGGCTGGGGGTCGACTCGCGGTAACCGGGCTTAGGAATGCCCGCCATTCTTGCGTTCGGGATGGCGGTAGATGTTTTCTGCTTCGAGGCGGACTATTTCGAGCAGGTAGCCGAGCGTATCGAGACCGCTCCGCGCCATGGCGGCGAGGTCGGCAGACAAGGCGGCCACATACCACATAATTGGCGACCTCTATCCTATTACCCGTTGCGCCTGCGGCGCCTTGCTTGATCATTGATTGCAACACCGAGCCGCGCGCCGGCGCGCGGTTGCCGATGGCAAAAATACACAGTCGGCCCCCCGAAATATAGTCTATAAATTGTTTTTAGAACAAATACGCCTATTAGTTGTAATTCGGTGTAGGGCCCCGTCTCTTTCATGCCCAAATTGGCTGTTCCTAAAGCTTTCTCGGGCACCCTTATTTGACAGTGAGGAGTGCCTTCCCCATGTTCCGGCCAAAGCAAGCGGCCGATTCCGCTTCAGGATCGCCGTGATCCTAGCGGTTAACCGATTGGATTTTCATGAATATTGTCGTTGTTGAGTCACCGGCCAAGGCAAAGACGATCCATAAGTATCTGGGCCCGGGCTACGAGGTACTGGCCTCCTATGGCCATATCCGCGACCTGCCCCCCAAGGACGGTTCCGTGGATCCGGACCACGATTTCAAGATGGTCTGGGAGGTCGACGCCAAGTCGAAGCAGCGCATCAACGACATCGTCAAGGCGCTCAAGGGCGCCGACAAGCTGATCCTGGCAACCGACCCCGACCGTGAGGGCGAGGCGATCTCCTGGCACGTCTTGGAAGTGCTCAAGGAGAAGAACGCCCTCAAGAAGCAGGGGGTGGAACGGGTGGTGTTCAACGCCATCACCAAACAGGCGGTGACCGACGCGATGAAGCATCCGCGGGCCATCGACGTCGCGCTGGTCGATGCCTATCTCGCCCGCCGCGCGCTCGACTATCTGGTCGGCTTCACGCTCTCGCCGGTGCTCTGGCGCAAGCTGCCGGGCGCTCGCTCGGCCGGCCGCGTGCAATCGGTGGCGCTGCGGCTCGTCTGCGACCGCGAGCTGGAGATCGAGAAATTCGTCGCCAAGGAATATTGGTCGATCTCGGCGATCCTGGCGACGCCGCGGCGGGAAACCTTCGAGGCGCGGCTGGTCGGCGCCGACGGGCAGAAGATCCAGCGGCTCGGCATCGGCTCAGGCGCGGAAGCCGAAGCCTTCACGCGGGATCTCGAGAACGCGAGTTTCAAGGTCGCTGCCGTCGAGGCCAAGCCTGCGCGGCGCAACCCGCCACCGCCCTTCACCACCTCGACCATGCAGCAGGAGGCTTCGCGCAAGCTCGGCTTCTCGCCGGCGCACACCATGCGGCTGGCGCAGCGGCTCTACGAAGGCGTGGACATCGAGGGCGAGACGGTTGGCCTCATCACCTATATGCGAACCGACGGCATCGATCTCGCGCCGGAGGCGATTGCCGACATCCGCGCCATGCTCAGTCGCAAATACGGCAAGGAATACGTGCCCGCCTCGCCGCGCGAATATCACAACAAGTCGAAGAACGCGCAGGAGGCGCACGAGGCCGTGCGCCCGACCAGCGCCAGCCGCTTGCCCGCCGACGTCGCCAAACACGTCGATCGCGATCAGGCGCGCCTTTACGAGTTGATCTGGAATCGCGCGGTGGCGAGCCAGATGGAATCCGCCGAGCTTGAGCGTACCACGGTCGACATCGAAGCGAAGGTCGGCGCCCGCACACTCGAGCTGCGCGCCACCGGCCAAGTCGTCAAGTTCGACGGCTTCCTGACGCTGTATCAGGAAGGCCACGACGACGACGATCAGGACGAAGAGAGCCGCCGCCTGCCGGCAATGAGCCACGGCGAACTGCTGGAGAAGCAGGCAATCAATTCCGCGCAGCACTTCACCGAGCCGCCGCCGCGCTATTCGGAAGCGGCCCTGGTTAAGCGCATGGAAGAACTCGGTATCGGCCGCCCCTCGACTTATGCCTCCATCCTGCAGGTGCTGCAGGACCGCGGCTATGTGCGCATCGACAAGAAGCGCCTGGTGCCGGAGGACAAGGGCCGCGTGGTGGTCGGTTTCCTGGAGAGCTTCTTCCAACGCTATGTCGAATACGATTTCACTGCCAACCTGGAAGAGCAGCTCGACCGCATCTCCAACTGCGAGATCGACTGGAAGAAGGTGCTCGCCGATTTCTGGGTCGATTTCATCGGCGCGGTGAACGAGATTAAGGACCTGCGCGTCACCCAAGTGCTCGACGCGCTCAACGATCTCTTGGAGCCGCACATTTTTCCGCAGCCGGCCGATGGCAGCGATCGACGCAAATGCCCAAATTGTGCAACCGGACGCCTGTCGCTTAAGCTTGGCCGCTTCGGCGCCTTCATCGGCTGCTCGAACTATCCGGAATGCAACTTCACCAGGCAGATGACGCCAGGCGCCAATGGCGGGGTTACCGGCACCAAGGTGCTGGGCGAGGATCCGGAAACCGGCCTCGAAGTGTCGCTGCGCTCCGGCCGCTTCGGGCCCTATCTGCAACTCGGCGAGCAGTCGAAGGACAAGGACGCGGAGAAGCCCAAGCGCGCCGGCCTGCCGAAAGGCCTGTCACCGGAGGACATCGATCTTGAGAAAGCGCTGGCGCTCTTGTCGCTGCCGCGCGAGGTCGGCAGGCATCCGGAAGATGGCGAGCCGATTATCGCTGGCGTCGGCCGCTTCGGCCCCTACGTCAAGCACGGCAAGACCTACGCCAATCTCGAGCCGGGCGACGACGTGCTCAATATCGGCCTCAACCGCGCGGTCACACTGATCGCCGAGAAGAAGCTCAAGCCGGGCCGCAGCCGTCGCTTCGGCGCCGATCCGGGCCGCAGCCTCGGCGAGCATCCAGACAAGGGCGGCCCCATCGTGGTGAAAAATGGCCGCTACGGGCCTTACGTCAGCCACGCCGGCATTAACGCGACGCTGCCGGCCGAGATGACGCCCGATACGGTGACGCTGGAGCAGGCGGTCGGCCTCATCGAGGCGCGCGCCGCCAAGATGGGCAATGCGCCGAAGGGACGCCGCGCTGCCGGCCGCAAGACGGCCTCCGGCAAGGCGGCAGCCTCACCCGCGGCCAAGCCGAAAAAGGCCGCCGCCGCCAAGGCAAAACCGGCACGCCGCACCAAAGCCGCCGAGTAACTGGCGCACCCCGACTGCAGTCATTACATTTTAGCTGCGCCGATTTGGCGCAGGACTTTCTATTTTGAACAAACCATCCAAAAAGCCACCCTCTCTCCCCTCCAAGGCTGACATTCTCGCCTTCATCGGCGAGCGCCCCGGCAAAGTGGGCACCCGCGAGATCGCCCGCGCCTTCGGCCTTAAGAACGATAAGCGCGCCGAGCTCAGGCGCCTGCTGCACGAACTCGCCGACGAGGGCGCGGTCGAGAAGCGTCGCAGGAAACTGCATCACGCCGGGACCCTGCCATCCACCGTGCTCGCCGATGTCACCGCCCGCGACGTCGACGGCGATTTGCTCGCCACCCCCGACGAATGGGACGAAGAGGCGCATGGAGCCGCGCCGAAAATCCGCATTTACACCCCGCGCAAGGCACGCCCCGGCGAAGCCGCCGGCCTCGGCGACCGCGTGCTGCTGCATGTCGAGGAAACCGAGGAAAACCGTGGCATCCGCCACCGCGGCCGCGTAATCAAGATCATCGATCACCCCAAGCACCGCGTGCTCGGTATTTTCCGCAAAGGCCGGCATGGCGGCGGCCGGCTGGAGCCGGTCGACAGGAAGATGCTCGGCAAGGAACTCGCCATCCCGGCCGGCGCCACCCATGACGCGCAGGACGGCGATCTGGTCGCGGTCGAAACCACGCGCGCACCGCGCCTCGGCCTGCCGAGCGGGCGCGTGGTGGAGCGGCTCGGCTCGCTCGCCAGCGAGCGCGCGGTCAGCCTGATCGCCATCCATGCCCACTCCATCCCGCATGTGTTCCGCCACGACACGCTGGCGGAAGCGCAGGCGGCAAAGCCGGCGACGCTCGCCCATCGCGAGGACTGGCGCCACATCCCATTCGTCACCATCGATCCGCCTGATGCCAAGGATCACGACGACGCGGTGCATGCCGAGCACGACATCGTCGCCAATAACCGCGGCGGCTTCATCGTCTACGTCGCTATCGCCGACGTCGCCCATTACGTGACGCCGGGCTCGGCGCTCGACCGCGAGGCGCTGGTGCGTGGCAACTCGGTCTATTTCCCCGACCGTGTGGTGCCGATGCTGCCCGAGCGCATCTCCAATGACCTGTGTTCGCTGCGGCCACACGAAGACCGCGCCGCGCTCGCCGTGCGCATGATCGTCGGCGCCGACGGCCGCAAGCGCTCGCACACTTTCCATCGCATTTTGATGCGCTCGGCCGCGCGGCTCTCCTACCAGCAGGCGCAATTCGCCATCGGCGGACGCGCCGACGAGGAGACGGCGCCCCTGGTCGAGCCGGTGCTCGCGCCGCTTTATGCCGCGTATGAGACGCTGAGCCGCGCGCGCACCGAGCGGGGCCCGCTCGATCTTGACCTGCCAGAGCGCAAGATCCTGCTGCGCGGCGACGGCACCGTCGACCGCGTGGTCGTGCCCGAGCGGCTGGAGGCGCACCGGCTGATCGAGGAATTCATGATCCTCGCCAATGTGGCCGCCGCCGAGACGCTGGAGCGCGCGCACACGCCGCTGATCTATCGCGTGCACGATGAGCCGGGCATGGAGAAGGTCAACGCGCTGCGCGAATTCCTGCAAACGCTCGACATTCCCTTCGCCAAGGGCGGCGTATTGCGCGCCGACGCTTTCAACCGCGTGCTCGCCCAGGTGAAGGGCCGCGATGCCGAGCTGCTGGTCAACGAAGTGGTGTTGCGTACGCAGGCCCAGGCCGAATACGCGGCGGAGAATTTCGGTCATTTCGGCCTCAACCTGCGCCGCTATGCGCATTTTACCTCGCCGATCCGCCGCTATGCCGACCTCGTCGTGCACCGCGGGCTGATCCGCGCGCTCAAGTTCGGGCCGGGCGGCCTGCCCGAGGCAACCGATACCAAGGTGCTCGGCGAAGTCGCCGCGCAGATTTCCGCCACCGAGCGGCGCGCCATGCTGGCGGAACGCGAGACCAACGACCGGCTGATCGCGCATTTCTTATCTGACCGCGTGGGCGCCAGTTTCGACGGCCGCATCTCCGGCGTGCACCGGGCCGGCCTGTTCGTGAAGCTCAACGAGACCGGCGCCGACGGCTTCGTGCCGGCGCGCACCATCGGCGCTGAATATTTCCGCCACGACGAGGCCGCCCACGCCATGGTCGGCACGCGCTCCGGCGCAACCTACCGGCTGGGCGACCGCGTCACCGTCAAGCTGGTGGAGGCCGCACCGGTTGCTGGCGCATTGCGCTTCGAGTTGCTATCGGACGGCCAGCCCGGGCGGCCGCCGCGCCGCGAGGCGCGGGATGAGCGGCGCAACCAGTACCGGCCGCGTGGCAAACGACGGAAGGCGCGATGACCGATCAAGTGCAAGATTTTCTCCGCCGCATGGCGCTGGTCGAGCGTGACCTGACTCATCCGGTAGTCGAGCCGCGCGACGCGGCGACGCTCATCTTGATCGACCGCTCCGGACGCGAGCCGAAGGTGCTGCTCGGCCGCCGCAGCCCCAATGCCAAGTTCATGCCTGGCAAGTTCGTGTTCCCCGGCGGGCGCACCGAGCCGCTCGACCGCGCCATGCCGGCGGTGAGCGAACTACATCCGGATGCGGAGAAAAAGCTGCTGACGCGGGTGAAGGAAACGCCGCCCGATTACGCGCGCAGCTTTCCCCTCGCCGCTCTGCGCGAGACCGCTGAGGAGACCGGCCTCCTTATCGGCGTCAAGCGCGGCGAGCCGCCAAAAACGCCCGGCGGCCTGTGGGAGGAATTCGCCAAGGCGGGCGTGCACCCGGATTTGGGCCAGTTCCATTTCGTCGCGCGCGCCATCACGCCGCCCGGTCGCAACCGTCGCTTCGACAGCCGCTTTTTCACCACCGATGCCTCCTCGATCGCGCACCGCATTGAGGGCGTGGTCGGACCTGATTCCGAGCTGGTCGAGCTGGTGTGGATGCCAGTGGCCGAGGCGAAAACCCTGGACATGCCGATCATCACCGGGGTGGTGCTCGACGAACTCGCCAACCGGGTCGCCGCCGGCATGGGGCACGACCTGCCGGTGCCGATGTATTACATGGAGAACGGCAAGTTCTTCCGGGAACTGCTGTAAATCCTGCAACATCCCGGCTTTCTTGACATTTGCCGCACTGACGTTAGTTTCCTGGCCAAATCGCACATCGTTCCGAGGTTTCCGTCATGGCCAAAGCCATCAGTCTGAAGATCAAGCTCGTGTCGAGCGCCGGCACCGGCCACTATTATGTGACCAAGAAGAACTCGCGCACTCAGACCGAGAAGCTGGCGAAGAAGAAATACGATCCGATCGCCAAGAAGCACGTCGAGTATCGGGAAGCCAAGATCAAATGATCTGGCACGCCGAGCGCGATTGCTTTAAGGGCGCCCTTTCGAGGCGCCCTTTGCTTTTTTGCGGGGAATATTCGGCCGCCCGCCGACCTGATAGGCTCATCGATCGCTCTGGGAGAAATCCTATGCCCGCCCTGGTTCGCATCCTGTTTGCCGCGCTCGTCCTGCTACCGCTTGCGCTCGCGCCGGCGCACGCGATGGAAAGGCACAAGCTCGCGCTGCAGATCAGCGATGCCAGCCCAGAGAAGATGAATGCCGTGCTCAACGTTGCCGCCAACGTATCGAAATATTATTCCGAGAAGGGCGAAGAGGTCGACATTGAGATCGTCGCTTTCAATGGCGGTCTCAACATGCTGCGCACGGACAAGTCGCCGGTGCTGCAGCGGCTGAAATCGTTCAAAGAGGGCATGCCGAATGTGTCTTTCATGGCCTGCGAGAACACGCTCGAGGCGATGACGCGCGCCGAGGGCAAGGAGCCGCCGCTGGTCGACTATGCGACGCGCGTGCCGGCTGGCGTCATCACGCTGATCGAGCTCGCGGAAAAAGGCTGGACGATCATCAGGCCATAACGCGGCGGCGCCGCACGTCGGTCAATTTGGTGGCCGGCCGGAAGCGGCGTCATGAGGAGGCCACTCGCGCCGCTTCCGGACCGGCCGAACCCCGCAGGACCCAGGAGATGCGGCGGACCTGAGCTCTCCGCAGGGCATTGCCTCGGCTTTTCT
>Ga0187771_10000603_pt1 | contig 22387 bp, 20 predicted proteins | sample 0116_SJ02_MP15_1_FD_133139 | JGI IMG/M metagenome (GOLD analysis project Ga0187771, IMG submission 133139) | Tropical peat soil microbial communities from peatlands in Department of Meta, Colombia - 0116_SJ02_MP15_10_MG | ecosystem: Environmental > Terrestrial > Soil > Wetlands > Peat | place... | reverse complement strand
GGCGGGGCAGGGGTAGTTCCTGACGTCCATCTCGTCTGCAAGCTCAAACTGTTCCTTGCGGGAACGCCCCTTGATGGCGAGGAGTTTTTCCCGGTCGATCCACCCCTCCCGCTCGGGGAGCGTTGGTGCGAAGAATTGGGCTGACAGCGGACGCACCAGAAGGTCTTCCAGTCCGCTCTCCCGTTCGATAACCCGCATTGCGTCCCGGCGCTGGCTCATGGGACGCTGCCCCAGCACCTCGCCGGTGATGATGAAATCGGCGCCGCTCTCGGCCATGTATTCCTTAGCCTTGCGCAACAGGTAGATACGGCAATCGATGCAGGGGTTGAGCCCTTTGCCGTAGCCGTGGCGCGGATTGCGGACCACTTCCAGATAGTCGAGCCCCTTGTTCATGACCTTGATGGGGATCCGGAACTCCTCGGCGACGCGAACCGCCTCGGACTTACAGCCGGCGTTTTTGCCGGTGCAGGTGCAGAAGGGCGAGGTAAAGTTGAGGGCCTCCACGTCGACGCCCATGTCGAGCATCAGCCTGACGGCCAGAGTGGAATCAAGCCCGCCGGAGAGGAGGGCCAGTGCTTTGCGTTTCATAGTAAACTCCTGGGGCTCCATGATGCGGCCTATCGGGGACAGGCGGCGCCGTATCACGGGACCAATGTTGTGTACAGGCGTGTTCAGATACTGTGGCGTTTCATTTTTTCCACCAGGGTGGTCCTGTTGATGCCGAGCAAGGCGGCGGCCCTGGCCTTTACCCCTCCGGCCATGGCGATGGCCTGGGCAATCAAGGTTTTTTCCATGGCTGCCAGGGACTCCACCATGTCGATCCCCTGCTCGGTTAGCTCAATGCAGGGACCGTCGGCGGCTCTCCTCTGGCTGGCGATTCCCGGCGGAAGATCCTCGAACCTGATAACATTTCCCTCGGTCAGCGCCACCAGCCGCTCCACCATATTTTCCAACTCCCGCACGTTACCCGGCCATGCATATGCTTCCAAGGCCTCCAGGGCCGGCTTGCTGATGGTCATGGGGGGGTGGGACATCACCCGGCAGCACTTTGCCAGGAAATGCTCCACCAGCGCCATAATGTCGTGACGCCGTTCCCGCAGGGGGGGGAGGTGCAGGGGAATGACGTTGAGCCGGTAGTAGAGGTCCTCGCGGAATATGTTCCGGCGAACCTGTTGCTCCAGATCCAGGTTGGTGGCGGAGATGACCCGCACATCGAGTTTGACCGGCTTGTTGGAACCGATACGCTCCAACTCCTGTTCCTGGAGCACCCGCAGGAGTTTTGTCTGCAGGTGGTGGGGCATGGTGCTGATCTCGTCCAGAAAGATGGTCCCGTGGTTGGCTGCCTCGAATTTTCCGGCCTTATCCCTGATGGCGCCGGTGAAGGCGCCGCGCACATGGCCGAACAGCTCGCTCTCCAGCAGCGCTTCGGGAATGGCGCCGCAGTTGACGGCAATGAACGGCTTGTCCCGGCGGCTGCCGTTGAAATGGAGGGCACGGGCGACAAGTTCCTTGCCGGTGCCCGATTCGCCGGTGATCAACACCGTCGAGTCGGTTTTGACGATGCGCCCCATCCGCTCGAAAACCAGCGTCATGGCTGGAGAACTGCCAATGATGTTGCTGAACTCGAAACGTTCCTGGAGCTGTTGGCGCAGGTAGATATTCTCGGAAAGGAGCTGCTGCTTCTCCAGGGCCTTGCCGATGACGATCTTCAACTCGTCGAAATTGACCGGCTTGGTTATATAGTCGAAGGCGCCTTCCTTCATGGCCCGTACCGCTGTTTCGGCGGAGGCGTGGCCGGTGATGACGATGACCTCGGTGGAAGGGGAGAGGGCGCGGGCATTTTGCAGGACATCGATGCCGTTTTTGTCCGGCAGGAACAGATCGGAGACGATCAGTTTGAACGGCTCCTGGGCCATGAGTTCAAGCGCGGCTTCGCCGGTGGCAGCCGATACGACGCTGTAACCGGCCGACTTGAGGAGCAGTTGCAGGGCCTCCCGCCCTGAGTCGTCATCGTCGATCAGGAGGATTCGGGTGTCGTGTGGCATTGTCAAACCTCCTTGGAGGCAAGAGTGAGGCGTAAGGAGTTAGAAGTGAGGAGTTATAACCCACCAACGCGCCAAAGGTTGTTCAAAAATAGCCAGATCGTCGCACCCGCAGGGTAAGGCCGCGGGCCGAAGTCACAAGGCTGCTTTCAAGGATGAAAGCCCGATAGCCGTTTTCAGCAATCTGCACAGGTTGTTCAAAAACGGTCAGATCGTCGCACCCGCAGAAAGCCCCGCGGAGGCGTAGCAGCGCTACGCCGCACAAGGTGGCTTTTGAGGACGGCGGCGAGATGGCTGTTTTTCAACGACCTGCTATACGTTGAAACGGAAGTGCATGACATCTCCGTCCTTAACCACATACTCCTTTCCTTCCAGCCGCATGAGCCCTTTCTCCTTAGCCCCGGTTTCGCCGCTGCAGGAGATGAAGTCCTGATAGGCGATCACTTCGGCCCGGATAAAACCCTTTTCAAAGTCTGTATGGATCACGCCGGCTGCCTGGGGCGCCTTGGTGCCGTTGACAATGGTCCAGGCGCGTACTTCCTTGACGCCGGCGGTAAAATAGGTAATCAGCCCCAGGAGTTCATAGCCGCTGCGGATCAGGCGGTCCAGCCCCGGCTCTTCCAGCCCCATGTCGTGGAGGAAGGCCTGTTTTTCCTCTCCATCCAGTTCCGATATCTCGGCTTCGAGTTTGCCGCAGATCACCACCGACCCGGCGCCTTCCGTGGCGGCGATTTCCCGTACCTGCGCAACAAAAGGGTGCTCGCCCTGCAGGTCGTCCTCCGCAACGTTCGCCACATACAGGACCGGCTTGTCGGTCAAAAGGTGCAGGTCGCGCAGCCAAAGCCGCTCATCCTCGTTTTCCGCCACGCCGTGAAGCTTTTTGACCTGTTCCAGAAGAGCCTTGACCCGCTGATAGAAGGCTACCTCGTCCTTGGCCTTTTTATCCCCGCTGCGCGCCATCTTTTCGGCCCGCTGGATCTTTTTGTCCACGGTGTCCAGGTCCGCCAGGGCCAGTTCGGTATTAATCACCTCGATGTCGTCGGCCGGCGAGACCCGGCCGCTGACATGCACCACGTTCTCGTCGTCGAAGCAGCGTACCACGTGGACAATGGCATCCACGCTACGGATATGGCCCAGGAACTGGTTGCCCAGCCCTTCTCCGGAACTGGCGCCTTTGACCAGGCCGGCGATATCGACGAACTCGATGGTGGTGGGCTGCATCTTCTGCGGCTTGACGATGAGGGCCAACTGATCCATGCGGGGGTCCGGCACCTGAACAATGCCCACGTTGGGATCGATGGTGCAGAAGGGGTAGTTGGCCGATTCGGCGCCTGCCGAGGTCAGAGCGTTGAAAATGGTGGACTTGCCCACGTTGGGGAGCCCGACAATGCCGCAGTTGAATCCCATGATTTCACCTTTATCAATTCTTGCTGTTTATGTATCCGCGAAATTGCGGTTGTTGAACATGCTCATCGCCTTGGGCAGCCCCTCGTCCAGCATCATCTCCAGCATGTCGAGCCCGCCGTCCAGCACCTGGGAAAGGGACTCCATCTGATCAGGCGGGAAATGCCCCAGCACGTAATTGGTCGTATCGCCGTGGACCGGCTTGCCGATGCCGATGCGCAGCCTGATGAAATCTCCCTTGCCAAGTTGTTCCATGATGGAACGCAGGCCGTTGTGACCGCCATGGCCGCCCCCTTGCTTGAAGCGCGCCGTCCCGAACGGCAGGTCGAGCTCGTCGTGGACGACGATCAGGTGCGACAGGGGAAGTTTGTAAAACTGGAGCGCCTGCATGACCGCCTTGCCCGAGAGGTTCATGAAGGTCTGCGGCTTGAGCAGGACCAGGCGGTTGTTTCCGTGGCTCCATTCACCCGCCAGCCCGGAAAAGGACTTGCGGGTTATGGAGACTTTTTCCAGGTGAGCCAGGCGGTCCAAAAAAAGGAAACCCGCATTGTGGCGGGTCCATTGGTACGTGGGGCCGGGATTGCCCAGCCCCGCTATGAGTAGTGTCTTCATGAAAAGCGAACGGACCCGGCTAAGCGGTTGCTCCGGTGGTGGCCTCTTCTTCCTTGGCCCTGCCGAGAACACTGACCACGGGGGTTTTGGGGTTTTCCAGCAACTTGACCCCTTCCGGAACAACGATTTCGCTGATGTGGATGGAGTGGGCGACATGGAGGTCGGTGATATCGATCTCGATGTGGTCGGGGATATTGCCCGGCAAACACTCCACGTGCAACTCATGATGGGCAAGGTCAAGCAGGCCGCCTTCCTTGACACCTATCGCGGAGCCCTTCAGGACGACCGGAACCGTGACGCGCAGTTTTTCGTTCATGTTGATGCGGTGGAGGTCAACGTGACGGTAGGTGCCCTTGAGCGCATCGCACTGCATGTCGGCGATGATAACCATGCTCTGGTCGAGGCTGCCGCCGCCCACCAGGGTGATCAGGTTGTTATGGCCGCCTTCGCCGGCCAGGGCGTCCTGAAGATCGCGGTATTTGATGCTTATGGCAACCGGATCCATTCCCTTGCCGTAGACGACGCCGGGAACAATGTTGGCGTTCCTCAATTGGTGGCTGATACCCTTGCCGGTTTTCGATCTCAGTTCGATGTTCATCTGTTTCTGTTGCATACCGTTCCTCCCAAGGAGTGATGGGGCGGGCCCCATCCTGCACATTTTAGTAAAAATATCCTGCGTATTCTGATCGGTTGGTTAAAAACCAGCCGCGTATGACACTAAACAAACAGCGAACTGACGGATTCGTCCTCGTGGATGCGCCGGATGGCCTCTGCCAGAAGGCTTGACACGGACAGCATCGTTATCTTTTCCGTCAAGGTTTCCTTGTCTCCCAACGGGATGGTGTCGGTCAGCACGACTTCGGTGATGTCCGAGTTGTTGATGCGCTCGATTGCCGGACCGGAGAGCACGCCATGGGTGGCGCAGGCGTAAATGGCGGTGGCGCCGTTGTCTTTGAGAGCTTTGGCTGCCTGGGTTAACGTCCCGGCGGTATCGACCATGTCGTCCAGGATGACGGCGGTCTTGCCGCGCACATCGCCGATCAGGTGCATGACCTCGGCAACGTTGGGGCTGGTGCGGCGCTTGTCGATCACAGCCAGGGTGCATTCCAGCCGTTTGGCGAAGGCGCGGGCGCGTTCGGTGCCGCCGGCATCCGGGCTCACCATCACGACCGGCTGGCCGTTGAAACGGTTTTTCAAATGATTGAGAATAACAGGCGCTGCATAGAGGTTGTCCACCGGGATGTCGAAGAATCCCTGGATCTGGCCGGCATGCAAGTCAACCGTCACCACCCGGTTGATCCCGGCTTTGGTGATCAGGTCGGCAACGAGTTTGGCGGTGATGGGGGTGCGGGGCGCTGCCTTGCGGTCCTGCCGGGCATACCCGTAATAGGGGATCACGGCGGTAATGGTTGCAGCGGAGGCGCGTTTGAGCGCGTCGGTCATGACCAGCAGTTCCATCAGGTTGTCGTTGGTCGGGGCGCAGGTGGACTGGATGACGTAGACGTCACGGCCACGAACGTTTTCATTGATTTCAACCATGACCTCGCCGTCTGAAAACCGCCGCACACGGGCCACACCCAGCGGCACGGAAAGGGTGTCGCAAATCTTCTGGGCGAGGGTGGGGTTGGAATTGCCTGAAAAGACTTTGATCTTGTCGAGCATTGTTTGTCTGCCTCTCTGCCGGAAAGGACCATGCCGGGCTTTGCGCACGGAAATCCCTGTATTTCCAAAAAGGAAATGAAAGATATACTAAAATGACTGCAAAAATGCAACCTCTTTCAATCATCAGGTACTTATTCCCGGTGTTCCGAGCCGGGGAACCGGGTATCAGGCCGGCAGTATGATCCCTTCATCCAGGGCAAAGAGAAGAAAACGCCGGATTTCCTCGGGCGGAAGCCCCAGGCCGGCAGCCGCTTCTTCGGCCGGGCTGCCGTTGCCCAGGCGCTCGAGAAGGCGGAAAAAAGGCTCGGCCAGGGATTCGGTGCAGACTCCGCTGCTTCCGGGGTAGATGGCGGCAAAGGAGCCGACCGGAGCCAGCGTGCCGGCAAGGCGGCGGATATCCGGAACGCCGGCATCGAGTATTTCAAGGATTTCGTGGCGGAATTCCGTCAGACGGACCGAACCGGCCAGACGAAGGGGCGTTTTCATGATCCGGTCAGTGCCGCCCGCTCGCTTCGGCAGCCGTTCCGGCGGGGTCATCACGGCGGCGGCATAGTGAAAGTGATAGTCCACAAGGTCGAGGACCACCGGCAGAAGCCGTTTGAGGCCCGGTTGGTTGAACATGAAGCCCAGGAAGCTACGCTGGAGCTGCCAGACCGCCGGGTCGTCCAGGTCATTTTCGCTGATCCGGCTGCCTGTCTCCGACAGCAGCCACTCCGAAAAACGGCGCAGAAATTCACTGGGCGACAATTTGAGGGGTTTGGCAACCTCAAGGAACCAGGCAACCGCCTTGCCGCGGGTGTAGAAAATGTCGCACGCCGTTGCCAAGTGGTGTGCCTCGGCCATGTCATCGGCCGTGAAGGTGGGGGAGGAAAGCAGGGTGTAGGGAGGGTGCGGCTGGTAGTTGAGGCCGAGGGCGGCGCTCCTGCCCGCAAGCGTGGTGCCGGGAAGCACTGCCAGGGGAAAAATGTCCAGGTGATTGGGGTAGAGCGACAGGGCAAAGTCCAGGCTGCGGCGGAAACCTGCCAGGGTGTCGCCGGGCAGTCCATAGATCAGGTCCAGGCCGAATACGGCGCCGCTTTGGTTGAGCAGGTCGATCCGTGCGGCGAAATCGTCGGGCCGGAATGAGCGCCCAACCCCCTTCAGTACCCGGCTGTCGGAGCTTTGCAGGCCGATCTGCAACGAGCAGGTGGTCTGGGCGAAGAGCCGGGCCAGTTCCGGATCGATGAATTCGCTTCGCACCTCGAAGTGGAAATGTATGCCGGCCGCGACTTTGCCGATCAGCAGCAGGATGGCCTTGGCCCTGGCCATGTCCTGGTTGAAGGTGGAATCGAGCACAAAGACCTGGGAGACCCCGGATTTGGCGAAATGGCGCAGTTCTGCCTCGATACGTTTCAGGGAAAACCGACGCACGCCGCGCTGTCCGCGGGAGTCGAAACAGAAATCGCATCTGAAGCTGCATCCGCGCGAAAGCTGCCACAGGATGCCCGGAAAACGGCCGCAGTCCAGGATGCCTTCAAGGTAGGGGGATGGGATGGTATCGAGATCGGCCGGTGGCGCCGAAGGCGAGAAGGGCTGCGCCGATTCCTTCAAAAGGATGCCGGGGATGCGGTCCAGGGGCAGGTTGTCCCGCAGCCGCTCGCAGAGGGCGGAGAAAGGGGTTTCTCCTTCGCCCACGATGACCAGGTCCAGCGCCGAACCGTCCAGTACGCCGCGGGGATCGGCAGTTGCTTCCGGCCCTCCGGCAAAGAGCAGCGTCCCGGGCATCCGGCGGCGCATTTCCGCCGCGATTGCCAGGCAGGCGGCCCGGTTCCACAGATACAGGGAAAAACCGACCGCGGCTGGCTGCAATGCCGCCAGTTTGCCGACGCAGGCCTGCGTATCGTCGCCGCCATAGAACTCCACCAGTTCTATCTCCAGGGCTGGCCGGACGGCAAAGCCTTTCAGAAAGGCGTTGGCAAGGGGGACCGCTTGCGGTGAAGGAGCGGGATGGAGCGAGACAAGCGCAATGCGCACGGGCGTGAATCCTTTCAAAATGCTGATAGGTAGTACTACGGGCTGAGCGCAAAGTCAATTGTAAAATCAATGGGTTTGCCTGAATCTGGGGGTGGTTAGCCAGGCGTGGCGGCGGGTCGTTTGCGTGATAAACGACATGAAATGGACGGCCCTGTGGGACACAGGTTTGTGTAAGTTATTGTTAGATAGCATTTTTATTGACAATTTTTATTGACAATTTCTGATTGTTTTATGATATGTATATAAAAAATTGAAGAAAGTGACACTTTGTTGCTTCAGGAAGGGATTGCCACACGGGTTTCGCCAGATCGACATTGATGTAATGCTCCGATTCATTGTAGGGACCTTCGTTACGAAGGCCAATTCATAAGCTCGAAAGGAGAGCACAATGACCAAGGCAGAGCTGGCAGTAAAGATCGCAGAGGCGGCAGGAATCACCAAGGCACAGGCTGAAAAGGCCCTCAAGGGCTTCATCGATGCTACAACCGCTGCACTCAGGAGTGGTGAAAAGGTCACCTTGATCGGCTTTGGTACCTTCAGTGCGGTCACGCGAAAAGCTCGTACCGGCAGGAATCCCCAAACCGGAAAGGCCCTCAAGATTCCGGCCAAGACCGTTGGCAAGTTCTCCGCAGGCAAACCTTTGAAAGACCTTAAGGCCTCCGCTCCGAAAAAAGCGGCTCCCAAAAAGGCAGCGGCACCCAAGAAAGCGGCTCCCGCAAAGGGCAAAAAGAAATAGCCCCGGACTCAAGAGGGGCCTTCTCCGGGCCGCACTACCCGGAACCACATCTCCCAAAGGCCGTTTTCCTTGAGAATACGGCCTTTGTCTTTTTATCTTCCCACAGCGGCAGGCAGAGGGGAAACAGCGTATGGATGACGGCCAGACCCCTGATGTATCCACATTCGGACCCGGACTTGCCGGAATTCGCAGGCGCCGCAGGTATTTTTTCTCCACGGTCGCCATCTACATACCGGCCATGTGGGTGATCCATTCCATTTCTTCCACCTATCGCACCATGGGCACCGCCATCGGCATATGGGTGGTCATCCTGATTTTCACCATGTTCCGGTCGGCGGTCTGCATCTGTCCCCGTTGCGGAAACCTTTTTCATGTCAACGGCATGACCCTTCTCTACCTGCGCAAATGTCTCCATTGCCAGCTTCACATCAACGCGGACAAACGAGCCTGATTGATTGCATGCTCCCGGTACGCAACCGGTCCCATGCAAACGCGGCCGCCACTGGGACCAGCCGTCATCGGTTGCGGGACGCACGGCGGTCCGGTCCGGACTGCTGCTCATGGCAATGACGGCACCATCGATGTCAACTCTGGACATACTCCGGCGAAAACGTTAACATATATTTTTTATACAACCAATTTACCGGAGTTTTGATGGAATTCAACGACCATATCGTGGTGGTGACCGGCGGCACGCGGGGCATAGGCCGGGCCATCTCGCTTCTGTTTGCCCGCCAGGGAGCAAAGGTTTTTGCCGCCTATGTGAATAACGATCAGGCGGCTGCATCGTTGATTGAGGATGCACAAGGACTGGCTGGCACGATCAGCGTGATCAAGGCCGATGTGGGCACGGCCGCAGGAGCCCAGGCCCTGATCGACCTGGCTGCGCGCGAGAGCGGGCATATCGATGTGCTGGTCAATAACGCCGGTATAATCCGCGACTGCTGGCTGGCCATGATGGCTGAAGATGACTGGGAAGCGGTCATTCGCACCAACCTGTTTCCCCTGTTCCACTGCTGCAAGTGGGGGGTGCGCAAGATGATGGCCCGCCGCACGGGGAGCATCGTCACAGTCTCCTCCATATCCGCCCTGACCGGCACCGCCGGCCAGACCAATTATGCGGCTTCGAAGGGAGCCGCCATCAGCTTCACCAAATCCCTGGCCCGCGAGGTGGGTCCCATGGGCATCCGCGTCAATGCGATCGTGGTCGGGCTGATCGCCACCGATATGACTGCCGGGCTGAAGCAGGATGTGGTGGACGGGATCGTCAAGGGGGCGGCCCTCGGCAGGATCGGGACCACGGAAGAGGTGGCCGAAGCGGTTGCCTTTCTGGCCTCCCGGCGCGCTTCGTATATTACGGGCCAGGCCCTGGTCGTGGACGGCGGCACGGTTTAGAGGTTGTTGAAAAACAGCCATCTCGCCGCCGTCCTCGAAAACCCCTTGTGCGGCGTAGCGCTGCTACGCCTCCGCGGGGATTCTCTGTGGGTGCGACGATCTGGCTATTTTTGAACAACCTTGGTTATTTGGCGGTTGTTGAAAAACAGCCATCAGGTTAAGGCTGTTGAGGGTTGAATAAAGGCGGTTTTCTCAACTCTCAACTTTCAACTCTCAACCGCCTCAAAGACGATATGACTATTTTTGAACAACCTGAGATTTTTAAATCATTACAATATATTCTTATGGGTAATTATTTGATATTTTGTGCAACATGGTAAAAAATCGCGTCGTCATAACCGGGCTGGGGGTCTTCTGCGGGGCCGGGAAGAATGTGGCCCAATTCAGCGAAGCCTTGCGTAACGGCACAAGCGGCATTGCACCTCTGGACCTGTTCGATGTCTCAGCCTTTCCCGCCCGCATCGGCTGCCAGGTCAAGGACTACGACCCGCTGGATCATTTCGAGCGGACAAGTGCGCGAAAACTCTCCCGCGCCGACCAGTTCGGCCTGATCGCCGCTGCCGAGGCCCTGGCGGACAGCGGCGCGGCCGGTCATTATTCGCCCTTCGACATGGGCGTGGCCATGGGAGGTGGCGCGGCCGGCATGTTCCAGTCCGAACAGTGGCTGAAATCGCTCATCTCAGGAGTCGAAGCGCCTCCGGTGCTGCTGCGCGGCGTACTGCCCGACAAGACCGCCACCGAGATCGCCCGGGCCTGCAACCTTGCAGGCTACCAGGGAACCATAACCACGGCCTGTTCGTCATCGGCCACCGCCATCGGCTGGGGGGCCGAACTGGTTGCCTCGGGCCGGCAACGGGCAGTGGTGGCCGGTGGTTCCGATACCCTTTCGTTGTTGACGTTCTGCGGTTTCAATTCGTTGAAGGTGGTCGATTCCGAACCTTGCTCCCCCTTCAGCCAGGGGCGCCAGGGGATATCCCTGGGTGAGGGGGCAGCCTTCCTGGTGCTGGAGAGCGAAGAGGACGCCCTGGCGCGGGGAGCCCGTATCTACGGCTCTGTGCTCGGCTACGCCCTGGCTGGCGAATCGTATCACATGACCGCGCCGGAACCGACCGGCGCCACGGCGGCATGGGTCATGAAAAATGCCATTGCCGCCGCCGGGATCGACACCGGCCGGGTGGGGTGGGTCAATGCCCACGGCACCGGAACGCCTCTCAACGACGTGGTGGAGTCCAATGCCATGAAGCTGGTTTTCGGCGATCGGGTCGCATCGGTTCCACTGGTCTCCACCAAGGCCATGACCGGCCACTGCCTGGGCGCGGCCGGCGCCATCGAGGCCCTGGCCACGGTGGTTTCCCTCAATCACCGCCTCATTCCCCAAACCCTGAATTTCCGCGGACGCGACCCGGAATGCGACCTGGATTACTGCCATGAAGGGACGCGCCCTTGCGGGGCCGGCATTGCCCTGTCCAATTCGTTTGCCTTTGGGGGAAATATCACATCACTGGTTCTGGGCATATGATGTATTCGTTCGACGGCATCGTCATCAGCGGTTTTTCTGCGGTAACCGCCGCGGGCAACGGCATGGCCGCGGTGCTGGAACTCCTCCGTTCCGGCCGGGACGCCCTGTCGCCCGTTCCCTGCGACATAGCGGGAGGCAACGGCCGGCGCTGGGGCAAGGCGCTCGGTTTCAAGGCATCCGATTTCATGCCGCCGCTCAAGGCCCGCAAGTTGGACCGGTGCAGCCAGTTCGCCGTAGGCGCGGCGGGGCTGGCCCTGAAGGATGCGGGTTTCGACGTAAAAGATATGGACCCGGCACGGATCGGCATTGCCCTTGGCTGCGGCTTCGGCGGCGTTGCCAATTCGGCCGAATTTCTCAGCGGCTATTTCAGAAGCGGCGTCGAGGGACTGGCGCCGGTCCTCTTCCCGAACACGGTCTCCAATGCCCCTGCCAGCAACGTCTCCATCGAGCATGGCCTGAAGGGGGCCAATGTGACCTTGGTGCAGCGCTTCTGCTCCGCGGAGTCGGCATTTCTTCTGGCGTGCCGTTTCATCGCCGAAGGCCGGGCTGATATCGTGCTGACCGGCGGGGCCGACGACCTGATGCCGTTGATGATCACCGGCTTTGCCGCCACCGGCCAACTGCGGCGTTATGCAGCCTGTTTCGGCGAAGGGAGCGGCATCCTGGTGCTGGAGAGCGCAGCCCACGCCGCCCGGCGGAACGCGCCGGTCAAGGCAGTGGTCCGGACCATCGCCACGATCGGCCTGCTCCCCCCCGGCCATGAACGGGAGGGGGTCGATCGTCTACTTGCAGGCACTGCACCGTGCGATCTGCTCTCCCTTTCCGGCACCGCCGGCGACACGCCGCTCCTGATGCAGCGAATACAGGCCCCGGCCACCATCGACATATCCCCTGTCCTGGGACGCTCCCTGGCCATGGGGGGGACAGCCATGGCCGCCCTGCTGGCCACTCTGCAACCTGGCCGCCAGGGATTGCACCTGGCCGCCTCGCCGGAAGGCCCCTACTATGCCATCCGCTTCACGGGGGGAGCCGTGCCGCTATCTTCCTGTTCCACCGTGCCAGGCGGGGTGAAGGGGGGTGCCCATCAAGGCTGATCCTGCGGCATATCTCCCTCACCGCCACCCTTTTCTGCTCCTTGACCGGGTCGTCGAGTTGGAGGCAGGGGTGCGTGGGGTCGCTCTGACGGCCGTCACCTCGGGCTGCGGATTCCCGCCGGTGCTGCTGGTGGAGTGCATCGCCCAGTTGGCCGGCATCCTGACAATTCAGGAAGAGGGGGAGGGGGGCTTTTTGGCGGCCATCGACCGGGCCGAATTTTCGGGCACGCCCCTGCCCGGCGATCTGCTGTCGGTTTCGGCCAGGGTGGTCAAGTCTTTCGGGCGGCTTTTCATGGTGGAGGGGGACGTGTCCTGTGGCGGTTGCACGCTGGCGACGGCCCGGCTTACCTTGGGGGTAGGCAGGCTATGACGGCCGCCGGACGTGATTCGGGCGGGCGTCGTGGTGTTGCTGCCCGGCGGCTCTTGTTTCCGGCGCTTGGCGCGCTGCTGCTGATCGTGGCCGCCTGTCCCTGCCAAGCTCGCCGGATTCCCGCCGTGGAAGGGCTTGAGGCGCTGCGCAGGGCATTCAGCGGGATGACGGACTTTACGGCCGACATCAGCCAGGAAAAGCGCCTCTCGCTGATGAAGCGTGCCCTCACCATGAACGGTACGGTGCGCTTCCGCAAGCCGGACCTGTTTTATCTCGAACTCAACCCTCCCTATGCCAGCCGCATGGTCCTGCAGGACACCACCATCGAACAGGTCATGGGCACATCCGGGGAGCGGAGCAGGGTTGTCCTTCCCCCCGAACAGGGATTGAAACAGTGGTTTTCCCGGCTGGCCGCGCCGGTCACCGCCCTGCCGGAAGGGGTCGGCGTGCAGGCTGATGCGTCCGGTTCGCTCTATACCGTCACCATAACGCCCCGCGCCAGGGGACAGGTCAGGGAATTGGTCATTACCTTCCAGGGGGACGGCACGATCAGGAAACTGGTTATCGTCGAGCGGAACGGCGACCGCGCCACCATGATCTTTAAAAAGGTGCGCCGCAACGTGGGGTTGACGGATCGGGATTTCCGGCTTGAGTGATGCCTGGAACCGTGACGCCTTCATGTCTTCGCTGGTCCGGAAGGCCTCTGCCTTTGCCTTGGAGAAGTACGCGCATGACCGACGGAGGACCGGCGAAGCCTGTGGTTTGGTGCTGCCGGGAGACGGGCGGGCCCCGGCTCTTCCGGACACTACGGCATTCCGGCGTCACGGCTCCAGGCTGAAATCCGTGACGCCTCCATGCCTTCGCTGGTCCGGAAGGCCTCAGCCTTTGCCTTGGAGAAGTACGCACATGACCGACGGAGGACCGGCGAAGCCTGTGGTTTGGTGCTGCCGGGAGACGGGCGGGCCCCGGCTCTTCCGGACACTACGGCATTCCGGCATCACGGCTCCAGGCTGAAATCCGTGACGCCTCCCGGTGATATATCGCAATAAACGATCGGACGTATTGATGAAACGGTATCTTTCCCTTTTGCTCCTGCTTTTCGCCCTGTCCCTGGTTGCCGGCTGCGCCGCCACCACTCCCAGGGCGCCGGTGGTGTACCAGCCCGGCGTCCGCCTGGATACCCTGTCGGCGTCCGTGTCTCTTTCCGTTACCAGGAATGGAAAGGGGATGGGCGCCCACGGTTTTCTGCTCTACCGGCGTCCCGACAGCATGCGGATAGTGGTCCTGTCCCCGTTTGGCACCACCCTAATGGAAGCGGTCGTGGCGGGCGAACGGATCACGATTGAGGACAACTCCAAAGGGGTGGCGTTCAGCGGTCTGCTGGCGGACCTTCCGGAACAGGGGGAGTGGGATGCCTGGCGCCAGGCGCGCTGGGTCATGGATGTGCCCGCCCCCGGCAGTTCGCTGCGCGACGGCTCCATGGAGCGGGTCAACGGCATGGGCGTGACGGAACAGGTCACCTTCGAAAACGGCCTGGTGGTCGCCAAGAAACTGCCCAACGGAGACGAGGCCCGTTACAGCAATTACGAGGTGGTGAACGGCGTGCCCCTGGCCGGCGAGGTCATCATGTCCGGCCACAGCGGTGGGCGCGTCAGCATCAGGATCGACGAGCCGGAGGTCAATGCCGAGCTGTCGCCGGAGGCTTTCACCCTCCACCTGGACGGCCTTACCCTCTACCCGCTGTCCGCTCTGCAGGGGCGTGACTAGTCCATGTCCCGTGCATGGTATTCCCGCATCATCGCCACCGCCAACGGCTTGACGCGGCGGCATCTGGAATGGATATTCCGCGCCGCCTCCGCCCGCCCCCTGACCATCATCTGCCTGTTTACGGGCCTGGTGGCCTTGTCCGCCGCCTCCATAGCATCCCTCCATTTCGAAACGGACATCTTCCGCCTTTTCCCGTCCCGCCAACCGGCCCTCAAACTGTTGCTCGATTCCCTGGAATGGACCGGCAGCGCCAATGACGCCTACTTTCTGCTGGAAGGCGATCCCAAGTCGCTCCCTGTCGAGGCGGGGCGTTTCGCCGGCCGCCTGGAGCAGGCGCGCGTTGACGGGCAGCCGGCCTTCAGGCGCATCACCTGGCGGATCTACGACGAAAGCCAGGCGGAATCGTTCAAGGAACTGATCGCCTATGCCGTCACCCACCCTCAACTCTTCCTGGCAGCGGAAGACCTGCCCCGTTACATCGCCGGTCTCGCTCCCAGCCGGGCCTCGGCGGCGCTGCAACGTCTCCGGACCGGTCTGGCCGGGCAGATCGGAGGCCCGGCCGGCGGCCTGGCCGCCGTGGATCCGCTGTTCCTGCGCGACCTGATCCTGCCGCGCCTGAAATCGGGCGGCCAGGCCCTCGACCTGGATCAGACGTCCCCGTATTATATCTCCCGCAACGGGACAGTGCTGATCATGATTGCCGAGCCGGCCCGGCCCGTTCAGGACATGGCGTTTGCCCGCAAGCTGGTGGCGGCTGTCAACGAATGCCGCCGCGGGTCCTCGGTGTCCATCTCCTGCGCCGGTGCCCATATCAGTGCTGTCCTGGACGAAGCGGCCATGAAGTCCAATGTCCTGGTCAGCGTCGTAACCTCGTTGCTGGTGGTGCTGGGCATCTTCTACATCGCCTACCGGCGGTTGCTGCCGACCCTGCTCATTCCGCTGATCCTGGCATGCGGCGTGCTGTTCGCCCTGGGGACCGCCGGGCTGTTCCTGTCGTCGATCCATATCATCTCCTTTGCCTTCACCGCCCTCATCACCGGCATCGGCACCGATTATTCCATACATATCTACGACCGCTTCCACAGCGAGCGGGTTGCCGGCAAAACCTCGCGGGAGGCGCTGGAACTGGCAATGCTTGACACCGGCCGCGGCGTCTTCACTGCTGCCTTTACCACGGCGATCCCGTTTCTGGCGCTCATGGTGTCGGATGTCCGCGCACTCTACGAACTGGGCCTGCTGGTGGGGCTGGGGGTGATCTACTCCCTCTATGCGACCCTGTTTTTCCTGCCGCCCCTGCTGCTTTTCATGGAGCGCCGCTTCCCCATTGCCTATCGTCCCATACCGGGCCTCGGTCTGTCGGGGGTCTGGCGCACGGCACGGCGGCATCCGGCGGCGATTGCGGCCGGTTCTCTGTTGGCAATGGCCGGGCTGTTCGCGGCGGCGTTTGCCATTCATTTCGACGGCGAACTCAAGAACCTGCAACCGCGCCATTCCGAGGCCTTCCTGGCCCAGGAAAAGATTGAAAAAAACCTGAGCATTGCACCGAAACAACTAGTGGTGGCCCTGGAAGGGCGCGATCTGCCGGATGTCCTGGCACGGGTTGCGCGGCTCGATGTCTTGGCGGCATCGCTCAAGACCCGCGGCCGGATTGTGGCGTGGTCGTCCCTGGGCAGGGTGATCAACAGCCGGCAGGCGCAAACGGACATATCCGCCCGGCTGCGGGAGCGGTTCAATGACGCGGACCCCGCGACGCCCATCCGCGGAGCGCTGGACCGGCAGGGGTTTGCGGCAGAGCAGTTTCAGCCGTTTCTGGACGGCATGGGCATGCTGGGCCGGGCCGAACCGGTTCCCTCCCAGGAGGCCGTGGCCCGCCTTGAGGCCTCGCCGCTCAAGGGGGTTGTGGACCGGCTGCTGGTAAAAACTGCCGACGGCTATCATGCCCTGGCCTATCTGCACTATGCCGGCTCCTCCCTTGACCTGCCCGCCTTTCAGGCCGCCCTGGCGGCCATAGATCCGTCGGCGCGCCTGACCGGCGTGGACCTGATCAGCGCCCAGTTGCAGGCTGCCGTCCGTACCGGCTTCACCGGCGCCTTCCTCCTTGGCGGGATGCTGGTGCTCCTCTTTCTGCTGGTTCATTTCGCCCAGGCTCCCACGGGGGTGTTCTATTCGCTGTTTCCGGTGGCGGCGGCTTCCGGCTGCATGCTGGGGACCATGGCATTGTGCGGCATGGGTCTCAACTTCATGAACGCCATGGTGTTGGTGACGATCATGGGGATGGGGAGCGATTTCGGTCTGTACATCCGTTTCCGGGTCACGGCGAACACGCCCGGAGAACGGGAACAACAGTACGTCCAGATCGGCCGGTCGGTCTTCCTGTCAGCCTTGACCACCATCGTCGGCTTCGGCTCGCTGGCTTTCACCGACTACGGCGCCATGTCTTCCATCGGCTGGGCCACCAACCTGGGGGTCGGCTTCCTTACCTTCTTTTCCCTGGCGACCCTGCCGGCGGTAATGTTTCTGAGGCGGATGAGAGTTGAGAGTTGAGAGTTGAGAGTTGAGCGTGAGGAGTGAGGAGTGAGGAGTGAGGAGCGGGGGGCGCACTGCATGCGCCCGTGGCGTTACGTTTCGAAGCCGGCCGTTTCATCCGGGGACGCTGCCTCGCCCGGTTCCAACTCGGCGATGACCTGGGCGCCCAGGAGCAGGATCAGGGCTGCTACCTCGATACTGAGTAGGGTCACCACCACCGTGGCGATGGAGCCGTAGATGATGTTGACCATGGAGAGGTTGGCGTAATACCATACCAGCATCCGGCGGCTCAGCTCCCAGAGCAACGTGGCGGCTGTCCCGCCGATCAGGGCGTGGCGGAAGGTAACCCGCACCACCGGCATCACCAGGTAGATGGAAGTGAGCATCAGCAATTCGCCGGCGATGCCCATGACATACAGCGCCACCCGCTCCGTGCCGGCCAGGCTCACGCTACGGCCGAACAGGACGATGTGTCTGCTTTCAAGGGTTTCCACCGCGCCCACGGCAAAAGACACCAGCACGATGCAAAGGGCCATGGCGAAGATGTAGACGAAGGGGATCAGGGCGGAGGCGAGGAAGCCGCGGCGCTCGTGCCTGACGCGGTGATAGAAGATCACCGAGATGGCGTTTTCCAGGACCTTGAAGGCGATGGAACTGAAAAACAGCATGGCGGCGAAACCGATGGAACCGATCATCTGGCGGTTGCGGAGAAATACCCGGACCTGGTCCAGCAGGGTTGCGGCGTAGCCGGGCACCACCATCTCCAGGTAGGTCGACATGGTGGAAATGAGCACCTCTTCGCCGATGACATGGGACAGCACGGTCAGGACGAGGATGGTCATGGGCACCACCGACAGCAGGGTATAGTAGGCGACGGCGCCTGCCAGCAGGTAGCCCTGGTTGCGTTTGAAATCCCCCATGACCGCGGCCATGAAGCCGGGAAGCCGGCGGATCCCGGCGGCAGGCGGGCCAGGCCTTTGGAACGGTTTGCCCCCTACCATTTCTGTTTCCTCTCAAAGGCCAGTATCTTGGGCAGGTTGCGCAGAAAGGCCCGGATGCTGCGGGGCGACTTCCAGATCATCTTCGTGTAGCCCCAGTGGATGCGGGTGCGGCGGTAGAAGCGGCGGATGAACTCGTCGTAGAGCTCTTCCAGCCGCTCCCTGGTCATGCCCGCGGGCACGAAGACGAAGTTCATGCAGTTCATCAGCTCCCAAGTCTCGTCGAACTCCCCCTGTTCACGGATTGCGGCGTAGAGCGGCGCGCCGGGAAAAGGGGTGAACTTGGTGACGTTGATCTCTTCCAGCGGCAGCGACAGGGCATAGTCGATGGTGCGGCGGATGGCGGCCTCATCCTCCCCCGGCAGGCCGACCATGAAGAGCCCCTTGACCCGCATGCCCGCCTTCCTGACCATGTGGAGTTTCCTGCCGACCTCGTCCAGGCCGTAGAGTTTGCGGTGCTTCCTGAGCACCTCCGGATCGCCCGATTCGATGCCGAAGTTGACCTGCCAGCAGCCGGACCCCTTGAGCAACGCCAGGAGTTCTTCATCCACGTGTTCCAGCCGGGCAATGCAATTGTAGGTCACCTTAAGCCCATTTTTCGCCTTCAGGTCGCAGAACTTCGCCACCCGTTCCCGGTCGAAGGTGAACAGGTCGTCGTAGAAGAAGACGTGGCGGATGCCGTAGTCGCGGTTGAGCATGGCCACGTGCTCGATGATATATTCGGGTGAGTTGAAGCGGAAGCCGCGGGAGAATACGGAACGGTCGCAGTAGGAGCAGGCATAGGGGCAGCCGCGGCTGGAAATGATACTGGTGTTGGGAGCGGTGGGAAAGCTGAACAGGGGCAAGGTGTAGCCCTTGGGAAAGCCGGGCAGCAGGTGGTAGGCGGGAAAGGGGAGGTCGTCCAGGTCTGCGATAGGTTCCCGCTGGCCGGTAAGCACCCCTGCGCCATCGCGGCGGAAGGCGACGCCGGGCACGGACTCCACCCCCTTGAAGCCGGCCCGGGCCAGTTCCAGCATGGTTTGCTCCCCTTCGCCGATCACCAGGTAATCGATGGCCGGAAAGTCGTCCAAAAGCCGTGCCCCCATGGTGCAGGGGTGGGCGCCGCCGAAGACCGTGACGATCCCTGGGTCCCGCTTCTTGATGGCGGAGGCGATGCGGTAGCCTTCGTGGAAGGCCGAGGTGGTGGTGGAAAAGCCCACGGCATCGGGCCGGCGGCAGATGATCTCGTCCGCCGCTTCGTCAACTCCCATGGGCGTTGCATAGCAGTCGATGATGCCGGCCTCGATGCCGTGGCGTTCGAGCCAGGCGGCAATGCTCATGATGCCCAGGGGGGGCATGACGTTGAAGATGGTGGTGATATCCTGCACCCCCGGCATGAAGTTGCTGCCGTGGGGGTGGACGAAGAGAACCTTCACTCCACGACCTCCAGGACCCCTTCCATCCCCTTGTCGCGATGGCTGGACATGAAGGGCGCCTTCTTGTCGCAGTAGAACGGATATCTGCCCACCTTGGCGGGGGTGAAGGCGATGGTCTTCGGGTCCTGGGAAAGGGATTCCCTGACCTTGATGCCCGCCTCCGGGGCGTCGATGACAAAGGAGTGGGGGACGAGCCAGCCGTCCTTGCGCACCAGCAGTTCCACCGGCCGGTTCACCTTGACCACGATGTGGCCGGGTTTGAAAAAGTAATCGCCCCCCAGTACCTCCACGCGCTGGACTCCGTCCTTGTCCACGGGGGCGGCAAACGGAGCTTCGTCGTCGCCGGCGGCCACCGACGCACACATGAGCAGCAGGCTGATGATGAGCGATTTCATGCGGTTACCTCCTGTTGGGGATTCTCTCCGTGCGCCTGGAGCAGGCATGGCATCAAGCGACTTGGCCTCGAATCCGTGACGCCTTCCTGCCTTCGCTTGCCTGAAAGGCCTCTGCCTTTGGCTTTGCCGCGCTTTGGGGCTCCTCTTCGGAGTACCGACGGAGCAAGCGATTGTCACGGTGTAGGCGGCGTTGGGGCCCCGGCTCTTCCAGGCACTCCGGCATGGAGGCGTCACGGATTCGGAACCGGCTTATCTATAGACTAACATAGCCGGCCGCAAATGCCATGAATTAATTGGTTGATGTGCAGGGTACTCCTCCTTTGACAATTGGCGCAAAATAGGCCATAGTCCCCCAGTCCCCATGGGGTTGACAACCATACCAACCGGAGCGGCAATGCAGCAGCGCGCCATCACACCCGATAAAAGCGACGACGATTTCCAGTTCGACGCCACCCTGCGCCCCCGGGCCCTGGGGGATTACATCGGCCAGGAAAAGATCAAGGGCAATCTGCGGCTGTTCATCGATGCCGCCAAGGGAAGGGGGGAGGCACTGGACCATGTCCTTCTGTACGGACCGCCCGGACTTGGCAAGACCACCCTTGCCAACATCGTGGCGTGCGAGATGGGGGTCAACATCAAGTCCACCTCGGGACCGGTCATCGAGCGCCCCGGCGACCTGGCGGCCATCCTGACCAACCTGGAACCCCGCGATGTGCTCTTCATCGACGAGATCCACCGGCTCTCCCACGTGGTGGAGGAGATTCTCTACCCGGCCATGGAGGACTTCCAACTAGATATCATCATCGGCCAGGGGCCCAGCGCCCGCAGCATCAAGCTGGACCTGCCGCGCTTCACCCTGGTGGGGGCCACCACCAGGGCCGGGCTGCTCTCCTCTCCGCTGCGGGATCGTTTCGGCGTGATCTCCCGCCTGGAATTCTACACCGAACAGGAACTGGCCACCATCATCTGCCGCTCCTCCCGTATCCTGGGGATGGAGATCGAATCCCAGGGCGCCGTCGAGCTTGCCCGGCGCAGCCGCGGCACCCCCCGCATCGCCAACCGCCTGCTCCGGCGGGTGCGGGATTTTGCCCAGGTGCGGGCCAACGGCGTCATCACCCGTGGGGTGGTCCAGGATACCCTGGCGCTGCTGGAGATCGACGAGATGGGCTTCGACCAGATGGACCGCATGATTCTTTTGACCATCATCGACAAGTTCGGCGGCGGTCCGGTGGGGCTGGACACCATCGCCGCGGCCATCGGCGAGGAGAGCGACACCATCGAGGACGTATATGAGCCGTTCCTGATCCAGAACGGCTTCCTGAACCGCACCCCGCGGGGCCGGGTCGCCACCCGCGCCGCCTACCTGCACTTCGGCCGCATGGCGCCGGAATCACCCCAAGGGAACCTGTTCTGACCATGCAGCAGATTTTCGATTTTCCCATGACGCCCGCCTACGGCTTCGACAGCTTCGTTGTCTGCGACGGCAACGCCGCGGCCCTCCAGTTTGCCCGGCGCATCGCCGATCCCGCCGATGCCGAAAATCTCCTTTACCTGCACGGCCCGGCCGGTTCCGGCAAGACGCACCTGCTGCGATCCATCGCCCGTTCCTTCTGCCCCGCCGGCGGCGAGACCGCCTGCTACCTGACGTGCCGCGAAAGCTTCACCGCCCGCGAACTGCTGCTCCGTTTCAGCGGGGCAGCCGCCCTGGTGGTGGACGACCTGCATCTGCTGCCCGACGAGGCCTCCCTGCGGGGCGCCCTGTGGCAGCTGTTCAACGACTTCTACGCCGGCGGCAGGAAGGTGGCCCTGGCCGGCCTTTTGCCCCCCCGCGAGCTGCCCCACCTGGACGGCCACCTCGTATCGCGCCTGTTGTGGGGCCTGGTTGCCCGCGTTGACGCCACCGACGACCATTCCCGGCGCATGATCCTGAAAAAGATCGCCGACGACCGCCAGGTGCGGGTGCCCGACGACGTGGTGGATTACATCCTGATGACCGCCAGCCGCGAGGTCGGCGCCCTTATTGCGGCCTTTGAGGCCCTTTTCCGCCTTTCCATGGCGGAACAGCGCCGCATCACCCTGCCGCTGGCCCGCCAATGCCGCGAACTCGCGCACGGCAGGGAGGGAACTCCATGACCCCCTCCTTTCATAACCGTCTCAAGACCCCCGAAGAGGTGGAGCTGGAGCGCAAGCAGCGGGAACTGAAGCGTTACCATCTTGAACTGGGGGACTGGGAGCGGATGTTTTCCGGCCTCAAGGCCGAGATCCGCGCCTTCGAGCAGCTCTACGAGGACACCCTCGGGGGGCGCATTACGGTGCTGGAAGAGCTGGAATGGCAGTTGAACGGCATTCTGGGCGTCGAACAGGCGTTGCCCCGCACGGAGCCGTTGGCGGATACGCAGACCTTCGACCATTTCCACCATACGACCGACCTGCTGGACG
>Ga0187771_10000602_pt1 | contig 22421 bp, 19 predicted proteins | sample 0116_SJ02_MP15_1_FD_133139 | JGI IMG/M metagenome (GOLD analysis project Ga0187771, IMG submission 133139) | Tropical peat soil microbial communities from peatlands in Department of Meta, Colombia - 0116_SJ02_MP15_10_MG | ecosystem: Environmental > Terrestrial > Soil > Wetlands > Peat | place... | reverse complement strand
GCCAGCATCGCTGACCGCGGCGGCCAGGTTCACCTTCCGGAGGAGCAGCCAGATCACCAGGGCGCTGATCGCGAAGACGATGAGCTGGAGGCCGGTGAGGATCAGCCGCCGGCGGGAGAGCAGGGAGGGTCGGGGGGCGGCCAGCGGCGCGGTGACCGCAGTGGCGGGCGGGTGGTGAACCAGGGGCTCGGGCGAGACCCCGGTGCGGCCGCCGCGCCAGAGGGCATCGGCCGATGGCTTCGTGTCGGTCACCTCTCCGGGAACGCTGGCTGACTGTCGACAGATGCTGCCCACGCGAACCTTACAGGAGCGTTACCCGGCGCGGCCGCCCGGCTGGCCGGGATGGTCAGTCTGCCTCTTTTGATGGCAGAGATGCCTGAGACGTATGCGGATCGTCCGGACCGGCATCGCCAAGGTGTATCAAACCGAGTTGTGATCCGCCTTCTCCGCCGGGCTGGCCGCCGGCTCCGTCCCCGCCCGGCCCCTCGCCTCCGTCCCGCCTGCCCCATCTGCGAGCGCCCCATGGAGCGCCGGGCGTCCACCGTCTGGATGTGCCCTGACTTTCCGCGCTGCCCGGGAAGCATGGCTGCCGAGCGGTGAGTTGGGCGCGCCAAGCGCGTCGGCGCGGAATCGCTCGGAGCCGGCCTCACCCGGGGGTCGGGGACTGGCTCTGCTTCGGGTTCTGGCCGCTGCCGCCACCCCCTCCAGGGGAGGGCGTCGGGGAGGGGGTGATCAGCGGCGGCGGGCTCGGTGAGGGAGTGGGGGAGGGCGACGGGCTCGGCGCCGGAGTGGCGGTGGCCGAGGGGCTCGGGGTGGGGGTTGCCGTGGGCGTCGGGGTAGGGGTCGAGGAGGGAAGCGCTCCCCGGACCGGCTGGAAGGCGGCGGGCCGCGGCAGGGAGTTGATGAAAGGCACCGCGATGTGGGCTCCCGGGCCGGTCACCCCGTAGATCCCGTCCATCGGGGCCTGGCGGTTGGCGGCCCCATCCGTGTTCCCCACCCATGTGGCCACCACCCAGCTGGGGGTGTAGGCCATGTACCAGGCGTCCAGGAAGCTGTCCGTGGTCCCCGACTTGCCCGCGGTCGCCCAGCGGAACCTCAGCCCCCAGTACTGAGGGTAGCTCCGCAGTATCTGGGTCACGGTCCAGGCCTGGGCGGGCGTCATGACCTGGCTCTGGGTGGCGGTGGCGCCCGAGGAGCTCCACAGCAGGTTGCCGCTCCCGTCCTGGATGCGCAGGATCGTCACCGGGGTCACCGTGTGTCCACCGTTGGCGAACGCCGAGTAGCCGACCGCCTGGTCGATCACCGAGGTCGCCGAGGTCCCGATCGCGGAGCTCAGGTCGTCGGTGATCGGCGTCGTGACCCCGAGAGAGTGGGCAAAGGCGATGATCTTGGGCATCCCGATCATCTGGGCGGCCTGCTCGGTGGGGATGTTGCGGGAGTGGAGCAGGGCGCTGGCGGCCGTGATCGGTCCCTCGTACAGCCGGTCCCAGTCCTGGACGCCCCCCAGCGATCGCGACTCGGCCGGGGTGTCCTGGAGGATCGTGGTCGGGGTCAGGGTCCCGTCCATGAAGCCGGTCTCGTACACGTAGGGTTTGAAGCTCGAGCCGGGCTGCAGCCCGTCGAGGGTGACGAAGTCCTCCTGGCCGTCGATCGACGGGTCGTCGTAGTTGGCTGACCCCACCCAGGCCAGCACCTGCCCGTTGCTGGGGTCCATCATCAGCAGAGCTGCGTTGTTGGCGCCGCCCCCGATCCGGGGCAGCCCCTCCGCCACCGAGGCGTTCGCCGTCCGCTGGTAGGTCAGGTCGAGGGTGGTGGTGACGGTCAGGCTCCCCTGAAGCGCGCCGGGATCGTCCTGGAGGATCTGCGGCAGCTCGTCCTCGACGTATTCGACGAAGTGCGGAGCTGGGCCGAGCTGAGCCGGCTGGCCCTTCTTCAGATCGGCGAGGATGGCGGCCTGATGACCCGGGTTGGGGCTGCCGTCCGGGTTGAGTGGATCGACGCTCTCCGCCTGGGCGCGGCTGATCTTGCCGTCCCGCACCAGGGCGCTGAGCACGTAGTCCATGCGCACGAAGGCGTTGCCCGGGTTGATGTCGGGGTCATCGGCGGAGGGCGCCTGGGGCAGTCCGGCGAGAAGAGCCGCCTCGCTCAGGTCGAGGGCCGAAGCGGGCTTGCCGAAGTACCGCTCCGCCGCATCCTGGATCCCGTAGGCGTTCTGTCCGAAGTAGGTCAGGTTGAGGTACATCTCCAGGATGTCGGCCTTGGAATAGCGACCCGCCAGCTCCTGGGCAAGCAAGGCTTCACGGAGCTTGAGGAGCACCGACTTGTTGGCGCCCTGGCCGTAGAAGGCCTCCTTGGCCACCTGCTCGGTGATCGTGCTGGCGCCCTGGGCGGGGCGGCGCAGGATGACATCGACGACCAGGGCCTCGAGGATCCGCCCCGGGTCGAAGGCTCCCTCGCTGTAGAAGCCGCGGTCCTCGGCGGCCACTATCGCCTCCTGCATGATGGGGGCGACCTGGCTGATCGACACCGTCGACCGCTGCTCGCCGTTGTGGCCCACCTCGGCCAGCAGCTGGCCGCTGCGGTCCAGGATCCGGATCGTCCCGGTCGCCGTTCCCATGCTGTCCAGGCTCGGCAGGGTCAAGGCCGCATACCCGACCAGCCCGCCGAGGATGGCGACCAGGGCCGCGAGCAGGCCCACCGAGAGCCAGAGCGCCCGGCGCCAGCCCCGGCGCCGCCGTGAGCCCGGGGGCGTCCGATCCAGCCCGGCTCGACGTCTCCGGGGCTGATGCACCGCCGGCGGTCCGGCGGGTTCCGTGCCTCCCGGGGGCGTGCCGGAATGTTCCCCCCAGGGGTCTGAGCTCATATCCCTTCCTTCATAGCCTCGCGGCACTTGGGTCCGCTCGGCCCTGAGCAGAGGCCCAGCGCGGCGGTGTGAATCCGACCTGCGCTGAACCGGCTTGTCTTGATCGGATCAATCCGGCAGGTGGACGGGCTTGTGCCTGTCCAGGCGAAGCCGCGCCCCTGGTCGCGTCAGCTGCTTGGGGCAGCGGTGTCCTGGTCGCGAGGGGCTTCCCGCCCCCGCCCTCCGAGCTCCTCCATGGCCTTGCGAGCCGCCATGCCTCCGGCGCCGGTGGCGGCGGCGGTGGCGGCCCGGAGCGCCAGCTTCTGCCAGAGCGGTGCGCTGTCCTTGCGCCGCTTGGCGAGCTCGGCCCTGATCTCGGTGAGCTGAGCGCTGATGTCCTCCAGTGATGTGACGGCGACTTCCGCGGGCTCCTTCCTGGAGCGCCGCCGCAGCACCAGCACCGAGGTGCCGATGACCACGACCGCGATCCCTATGACCGCATAACGCAGGCCGTCGCGTCGGAGTTTCGCCCTCCAATCGAGCTCGCCCCGGACCCGGTCCCCCAGCATCGACACCCGGGCGGCCAGGGCCTGCTTGCTCAACTCCCGTTCGCGCTCTGCTTCGGCAACTCCCTGACCCACTCGAGGTCCTCCTTCATGATGGCGCCCAGCTGCTTGCCCTCCCCGATGGCGCGCCGCAGGATCCGGTAGCCGGCGAAGCCGAGCGCCGCCGCCAGGAGAAGGCATAGGCCAGCGATGCACAGCCAGCCGAGCCATGGGGCGCCGACCACGCCGCCGATCGCCGTCGCGCCCGCCCCGAGCAGGAAGACGAGGAGCAGGAAGAGCCACAGCGCCGCGGCCGCCAGCAATCCGGCCGCGATGGCGGCCCGCTTGCCGACTCGCACCCCCTCCGCCTTGACCAGGTTGACCTCGGCCCGGGCGAATCGAGTGGCGTCCGCGAGCAGCTCTCGGAGGGCGTCGCGGGCCGACGGGGGGGCCGAGCGGCTCATATCTTGAGCGCCGAGACGTCGATGTCCTTGAGCGGTTCCGGGGGGGGCACGCCGTGGTCGTGGAGGGCTTTGAGCAGGACCAGCACGTAGCGGACGCCGGTGAGGTTGACCCCGTGCTTCCGGGTCAGGTTCTGGATGGTCTGGAGCTTGTAGATGTCCCGCTGCGAGTAGCGGCGTCGATTGGTGGACGTCCGCTGGGGGATCACCAAACCCATGTTCTCGTACATCATCAGCGTCCGCGGATGGGTCTCCAGGATCTCGGCCGCCACGCTGATGGTGTAGATCGGCTTGTCCAGTCCAGGCGAGCCGGGCAGCGCGCCTCTTCGGGGGCCTTCCCGGGCTACTCCTTCAGCCACTCGTTGATGCCCTCCGAGAGCGTGAGTGGCGACGTCTGCGCCTTGACCAGGAACTCCATGGCGCCCAGCTTCAAGCCTCGCTCGACGAGCTCCTTCTCCCCGAAGTTGCTCAGGATGATGACCGGGGTCTCGGCGGTGGGCCCGTGCTGGCGCAGCTCCTGCAGCACCTCGAAACCGTCCTTCTTGGGCAGCCGGACGTCCAGGAAGATGATGTCGGGAAGCAACTCCTTGGCCTTCTCGATGCCCTCGGCGCCGTCCAGGGCCACGTGGACCCGGTAGCCGTCCAGCTCGAGCTTGGTCCGGTACATCTCCAGGGTTTCCCGGTCGTCCTCGACCAGGAGGACGTCGATGACCGCGTCCTCGTCCACCACCATTGCCTCCGTCGGCTCCCTCCGCTCCGGGGACGGGTTGCAGCCCAACTCCCTCCCGGCAGTATAGCGGGCTCATACATGTCAGTCAGGTTGACATGTATTTGGATAGGCCCGCAGTCGGCTTCCAGTCCTCCCCCCGGCGCCGCTCAGATCCGGACGTGGGTGACGTCGACGTCGGCGAGAAAGGCTGGCCGGGCGATGGCGTGGGCATCGAGGCCCTGCAGCAGGAGGATGACGTAGCGCGCGCCGCTGAGGTTGAGCCCATGACGCTTGGTCAGGCGCTGGATCGCCTGGAGGGTGAGCACGTCCCGCTGAGAGAAGCGCCGCCGGTTGGTCGGGGTGCGGCGCGGCACCACCAGCCCCAGGTGCTCATACATCATGAGGGTGCGGGGGTGCGTTCCGAGGATCTCGGCGGCCACGCTGATCGTGTAGATCGGCTTGTCCAGGCTGAGTCGCGCCGGCTCGGTCCGCCGGACCTCGGTGGTTGCTGCGGCCACGTCACCTCACCTCGTGCACCGCGCCCCTGGCAGCCGCCACGAGTCCATCGGTGCTGGTTGCTGAGCGCATGGTAACCGCTGTCCTGTGTTATGGGAGCCCCCATGGGTGGTTTTCCTCCAACGGCCGCCCAGCGGAAGGGAGCCCCCAAATCTCGTCAACCCCGCCCGCCGCGTGTCACCATGTGCAGCCTGCGCCGCCACAGGGCCGCTCTCGAAGCCGGCCGGGGCGTAACCTCCCCGACCTCCCCCACGTTGAAACCCCGGTGATGCTCCAGACCCCCGAACGCAACTCCACGACCCCGGGATCCCCCAGCGGCCTCGACGACCTCGAGGTGCGTCAGCGCTGGCTCAAGCAGCGGCGGATGAGGGGTCTCACCGAGCGCCGCTCCGGACTGATCGCCGTGTGGGTGGCGATCGCCGCCTTCGCCGCCTGGCTGTTCGTGGCCGGTTTCGCCGGTTTCGCTCACTAGCCGGACAAGCCCGCCGGCCTGGCCCCCACCGCCCTCCCGCGAGCTGGGGCCGATCTGCCCGATGAGCTCCCTCAGATCCTGCAATTGCCGCGCTGCGCGCGGCCGCCTCGACACCGCGTAGGGTGCGGTGGGCTGACCTGCCCCGCAGGATCCCGCTGAACGGCGGACACCAGCCGACTGGCGTGGTGACGGGCTGGTGCCCCGGCACCCTAGCCGATGAGCTCCCTGAGGTCCTGCAGCTGGTTGCCGATCCAGCGGGTGACGTCGTTGCTGCGGACGGTTTCCCGCATCTTCTCGGCGCGCGCCGCCTTCTGCCGCTCGTCCATGACCAGGCCGAGGAAGAGCGCCTCGGCTGTCTCGTCGACATCGAACGGGTTCACGGTGAGCGCGAAGTCCCCGATCTCCTCATGGGCGCCCGCGTTCTCGCTGAGCACCACCACCCCATGGCGGGTGTTGCAGACGGCTCCCTCCTTGGCCACCAGGTTCATGCCGTCATAGATCGGGTTGACCAGGAGGACGTCGAAGCTCTTGTAGGCGGCGATCGCCCGGTGCATGTTGTCCTCCACCTCCACCCGGATCGGCGTCCAACCGCCTGCGGAGAAGCGCCGGTTGATCCGGGCCGCCACCGACAGGACGCTGCCGAGATAGGCGCGATAGTCGCCGACGTCCTGACGGCTCGGCTGGAGCAGAGCCCAGAACTGGACGTTGCCGAGCAGGTCGGGGTGCATCTCGAGCAACCGTTCGTAGGCGAGGAAGCCGCGCACGATGTTCTTGCTGAGGTCCGTGCGGTCGACCCGGAGGATCAGCTTCTCGGGCCGCCACGCCGCGATCCGCCGCTCCTCCTCGAGGACCTCAGGATGGGTGGCGCTCTCGGCGAAGCTGGCCACGTCGATGCTGATCGGGTAGTGGCGCACCCACACCGCTCGCCCCTGGTAGTAGACGGTGCGCTCCCGGAGATCTACCCCGAGCCCCAGGTTCTCCTCGCAGGTCAGCAGGAAGTTGCGGACGTCGCGCCTCGTCTGGAAGCCGATGATGTCGTTGCCGAGGATGCCGTGGACGATCTCGTCGCGGATCGGTTTGGGCAGGATGGTCCAGTACTGGGGCGTCGGCCAGGGAATGTGGACGAAGTGCTGGAGGCGCACCTCGGGCACCCGCTCCCTGACCATCCGGGCGACCAGGTAGAGCTGGTAATCCTGGATCAGGACCAATGGCGGGGCTTCGCCGCCCGCGGCCTCCCGCACCACCCTGTCGGCGAACATCTGGTTGACCACGACGTAGCCGTCCCGCCAGGCGCGCCGGATGGACGCGTCCACCAGCGGCTCCCGGGCCAGGTCCCAGAGGTAGTGATGGATGAACCAGAGCAGGGGGTTGCTGATCACGTTGTAGTGCAGGCTGAAGGCCTCCGCCGGAGCGTTGATGAAGGCGACCCGGTAGTCGCTGCCGTCCTCGGTGTGCAGCTCGGCCGGGTCACCGCGCTGGGCCAGGCACCGGTCACCATCGTCATGGGCGGCGGCCACCCAGAGCGCCCCGGTTGCCGAAGCCAGCGTGGAGAGCGCCGTCACCAGGCCTCCGGCCCCCTTCACCAGCCTTTCCGGGAGGCCCCGGATGGGATCGGCGGGAACCAGCTGGAGAGGCGCCCGGTTGGCCACGATGATCGGCCGCACATGGCCCAGGAGGCGGCGGGTGTATGGCTCCAGCACGGACGGGTCAAGCCTCCTCGGAGCGGACTTGCGGGTTGGTGACCGGTGACTCGCGCGTCCTCTGCGATGGTCGAGGCGGCGGCCGCTCTCGGCCACCGGCGGTCAATCGCGGACGGTGCCGCCCTCAGCCACATGCTATCGGGCTCGGCGCGCCCCCACCAGCCGGGCGGCCCCGACGGGCTCGGCCCGGGCCCAGGGGGCGGCGGCGCCGTTCTAGACTCCAGCCATGCTGCGCCTGGCGGCCTCTCGGAGCTGATCGGTCATGTCGCTGCTGGGCCGCCTCTTCGGCCGGAGCGCGCCGAAACATCCGCCTGAGCCGAACACGGTGGTGATCGCCGACGACCTGGCCGCCGCGCTCACCGCCACCGGAACCGCGCTCCAGGAATCCGTGGATGCCGCGCTGCGCCGGCACCTGGAGGCGGAGAGGCGAGCTGCCGAGGCCGAGAGGCGGGGCGAGAAGATCCCCTTCTGGCTGCGCCGTGACGCCGAAGGCTCCGCCGAGATGGAGGACCTCCTCCGCGACCGGATCGCGCAGCGGCGGGCCGCCGAGGACGACCGCTGACCGCGCAGCCGAGCGACGGGCGCCCGGGCGGCAGCGGCGGGCCCAGGTGGGGGGCGGCGGACCGGTCGGGTGGAGAGCCACCGGCGGGCCGCCACCAGCCAGCTGTCGCGGCCGCGCCGAGCCGGCCCCAGCGCCCGCTGCGCCGCCTGGCCTGGGCGCTCGCGGGCCTGGTCGTGCTGCTCGGCCTGGGCACCGCTGGGTACGTGCTGATCGAGCACTACAACCCTCTGGACGCCCTCTTCATGACCGTGGCCACCATCAGCACCGTGGGCTTCGCGGTCCACCCGCTGGACACCGCCGGCGAGGCCTTCACGATTTGCCTGATCGCCCTCGGGGTGATCGGCTTCCTCTACACCTTCGGGGTCCTGGTCGAGCTATTGTCGAACGGGGAATGGCAACTGTACAGGAGAGCGCGGCGATTGCAGCGCGGTCTCGACGGCCTGAGTGACCACGTCATCGTCTGCGGCTACGGGAGGACCGGCCGCCAGGCGGTGCGCGAGCTGGAGCAGAGCGGACAGCCCTATGTCGTCGTCGAATGGAACGCGCAGGGGCTGGAGAATGTCGAGCGCGACCGGGTGCTCCACGTGCTTGGTGACGCGTCCGACGACGAGGTGCTCCAGCGCGCCGGCATCGCCCGCGCCCGGGCCCTGATCAGCGCCGTCGACTCCGACGAGCGCAACGTCTACATCGTGCTCACGGCGCGGGCCCTGAACCCTGACCTCTACATCGTGGCGCGCTCTTCGTACCCGGAGTCGATGGAGAAGCTCCGCCGGGCGGGAGCCGACCGGGTGGTGAGCCCCTATGTGCTCAGCGGGCGGCGGATGGCGGCGCTGGCGACGCAGCCGGCGGTGGTGGACACCTTCGACCTGCTCATCGGCGGAGCCGAGGGAGCGATGCAGGTCGAGGAGCTCGAGGTGGGCGCCGACTCGGGACGGCAGCTGACCGCCGCCGACCTGCGCCGGTCGGGGGCTGTCCTGCTGGCCTTCCGCTACGGCGATGGGACCCTCCGGGTCGGCCCCGGCGACGAGGTCCCGCTCCATCCCGATGACATTGTGGTGGCGATGGGTACGCGCGATCAGCTGAGCGCCCTGGCCAGCGCCCTCGCTCCCGCCGCCCCGCGGCGGTGAGAGCCCTCGTCTACGCCGGGGAGGGCAGGGTGCGCCTGTCCGACGTCCCTGAGCCGGAGCTCGCTGAACCCGGTGATGCCCTGCTTCGGGTGACCACCACCGCCATCTGCGGCAGCGACCTGCACCTGCTCCACGGTCGCATCCCCGGCATCCGGCCGGGCAGCGTGCTCGGCCACGAGTTCGCCGGCGTGGTCGAGGCGGTCGGCGCCTCAGTCAGCCGCTTCCACGCCGGCGACCGGGCGCTGGCTTCATTCACCGTTCCCTGCGGGGCCTGCTGGTACTGCGGACGGGGGCTGTTCAGCCGCTGCGCCGATCAGCGGGTCTTCGGCTACGGAGCCGCTCACGGCGATCTCGGAGGAGGTCAGGCCGAGCTGGTTCGCGTCCCCAATGCCGACCTCGTCCTGCACGCGATCGAGCCGGGGCTGAGTGACGAGCGGGCGCTCTTCGCCGGCGACATCTTCAGCGCCGGGCTGGATGCGGCCGCCGAAGCCCGCATCGAGGCCGGCGACACCGTCCTGGTGGTGGGCTGCGGTCCGGTCGGCCTGATGGCGGCGATGGCCTCGGCAACCTTCGGACCGGCGCGGCTGCTCGCGGCCGACGCTGTCTCCTCCAGGCTGGAGGCGGCCGGGCGCTTGGGCGCCGAGCCCTTGCCGGCCGACCAGGGCCTGGCGGCTCGCGTCCGCGAGCGCACCGGCGGGCGCGGCGCCGACGCGGTGCTGGAGTGCGTGGGAAACGCCCAGGCCCTCGAGGCGGCCCTGGCGTCGGTGCGCCGCGGCGGCAGGGTCAGCGTCATCGGCGTGCACACCGAGCCCGAGTGGACCCTCGGCCTGGGCCGCCTGTTCGCCAAGGCCGTCCACCTCGAGTTCTGCGGCGTCGCCAACGTGCTGGGCAGGTGGGATCAGGCCCTCGACCTGATCCGGCGCGGCCTCGCTGAGCCGGCCGCGATCATCTCCCACCGGCTGCCGCTCGAGGAAGCGGTGGCCGGCTATCACCTCTTCGAGTCGAGGCAGGCTCTCAAGGTGGTGCTCACCGTCTGACCCGCGGCGCTGCCGTTTGCCGGGCGACCCGCCCATCTGACGTCTCCATGACATCCCCCACCCCCGAGGCGGAACCCGCGGCCGGGGTCTGGCGTACTCGGAGTCGCCACCGATCCCGAGGAGTGCTCCCATGTCGCAAACCGCCTTCCCCGGCCCGCACCGAAACCGAGTGATCCTGACCCGGCTCGTCTACCTGCTGGGCGCCGCCGCCCTCGTGGTGGCTCTGATCCTCACCCGGTCGCCGGGCGGTGCCGCCACTCCGGCCACGCTCGACATCCATACCACCGGCAGCGGGGTCAGCGTCGATCCTCCGCAGCTCACCGTCGACGGGGTGGGCCAGGTGACCGGCATCCCGGACACCCTGACCGTGACCCTGGACGTGGATACCCAGGCGGCCAGCGCCAGCGCTGCGCTGAGCCGCAACGAGAGCGAGACTGCCGCATTGATCAGCACCCTCACCGGCAGCGGCGTCAGCCAGGGTGACATCCAGACCACGGATCTCTACATCAACCCGGACTACAGCGGCAACTCGATCTCCGGTTACGAGGTGGACGAGACCATCACGGTCACGCTGCACGACCTCACCAAGGCCGGCGGCATCATCGACGCCGCCTCGCGGTCGGTGGGCAACGACATCCGCATCGAGGGGATGTCCCTCTCCTTCGCCGATGACAGCACCTTGATGGCGCAGGCCCGCCAGGCGGCCATGGCCGACGCCCAGACCAAGGCGAGCCAGCTCGCCGCCGGCGCCGGGACCAGCTTGGGCCCGATCGTGAGCGTGACCGAGCAGACCAACTCCGACCAGACGCCCTACCCGATGGCGGCCGCGGGGGTGGCCGGGTCGAGCCTCAGCGTTCCGGTCCAGGCGGGCACCCAGCAGGTGAGCGTCACCGTCACCGTGGTCTACCAGCTGGGGAGCTGAGCGGGAGCGGCGCCTGCCTTGCGGGCCAAACCCGGGTCAGGGCGGACGCTCATCCCGATCCGATCGCCGCGGGAAGCGGGCCCCTCTTCCTGGTACCCGGTTTAGGCCATAATTGGCCCAAAATGGGGGCCCGGGAAGCACCGGGCCTCCCCGGCTCCTCACGGCTTCGCCGCCTCCGGCGCAGGGCTTGCCAGCGCGGGGGAGGGAGACGGCTCCGAGCGGCTCACGAGGTCAGCTCGATCACCTCGTGGAGCGCCTCGGCGCGCTCCGGGTCGGCGAAATGGCGGCGCGCGGGCTCCAGGCGCGCGATCAGCCGATCCGCCAGCGCTGCCTTGGCATCCATGGGATGGAGCGCTCCGGAGCGGTAGGCGTCGGCGACCTCGTCGGTCGAGTGGAAGGTGATCGTCCCGCCGTTGGCGGCAGTCCGGTCCACCCGGAACTCGGCATCGCCGAGGCGAAAGCAGAGCTGGTCGATGTAGTCGATGATCGGGTTGAGCTCCACCTCCTCCGGGGGGCAGAAGGCGGCCCGCAGCTTGCGGTTGATGGCGTCCGGGGAGTCGTGGATGAAGATGGCCGAGCCCCGCTTGGACTTGCTCATCTTCATGGCCGCCAGCACCTCGGCGCGCTGCTCTGGCGGGACCGGCCAGCGATCCGGCTTGAGCAGGCCGGGGAGCAGCGGACTGTGGACCGCGAGTGGCTTGATGCGCCGCCCGGCGGCATCGTGGAGAGCGTTGATCCGCATCTTGGTGGCCACGTCCCGGGCGACCACGTGGGCCTTGCGCTGGTCCATCCCGGCATGGGCGAGGTGGACCCCGAGGGTGAAGATGTCGGCGGCCTGCATGGCCGGGTAGAGGAGCTTGGCGAAGTCGACCTGCTCGCCCTCGGCGCGTCCCATGATGGTGATGCTGCGCTGCATCCTCGCCAGTGAGGTGTGCTTGGCCACCTCGATGACGGTGGCCCAGTAATCCCGGGCGCCGTCGGCGTAGAGGTCGCTGGCCAGCACCACCCTGAGCGCGTCCGGATCGCCGCCGACGCAGACCAGGCCCGCCCGGAGCGCCTCCCCGAAGTAGCCGAGCGCGATCCGGCGGATGCGATCGCGGTCGCCGCCCAGCTTGTCGTTGATCCAGGTGTGCCAGTCGGCCAGGAACACGGTGCACTCGACCCCGGCCTGCTGGAGGTCGTGGATCTTGCTGGTGAGGACCAGGCCCCCGCCGAGGTGGACCTGGCCGGAGATCTCCCAGCCGATGTAGTGCCGCAGCGGCAGCCCCGAATCGAGCAGCGGGAGCAGCTCGTCGCGGGTCAGCAGCTCGGCGAGGTTGCGCTCGATCAGCGCCGCCCGGTGGGCGGTCGTCGAGTCGGGCGCGGGGGGAGCGGAGCTCATCAAGGGGAGGGGGCGCCAGGAGGGCCGGGATACGCGGTCACATTCGGGGTTCCGGCCAGGGTCCCGCCATGGTAGCCGGAGCTGTCGGGGGATCGTGCCGCCGTCAGGGCTCCGCATCCGCCTGGCCCGGACCCGGCGCCGTCGCACGCACCCCCAGGGCCTGCATCGAGAGCGCCCGGGGCTGACCCGCCCCTCCCGCGTCAAGCTGCCGGGCTCAGGGCAGCACACGCCTCGAGGCCGGCGTCCACACCGGGAAGTGGTCCCAGGGGCTGGACTCGAACCAGCGATACACGGTTTTACAGACCGTTGCCTTGACCAGCTTGGCTACCCTGGGATCGGCCCAAGGATACTCAGGGGGAGACGGGTCGAGCTTCCCGCCGGTCCGGGCGCAGCGGCCCCGTCAGCCCATGCCCTCCACCGGAGGTCCGGCTATTGCCGCTGGGCGGGCTGACTCCCGGCTCCCCGGAGGCCGCCCCCGCCACGGTCCGCCACGCCGGTAAGGCGGCGAGGTTGGCGATGCCACGTCAGCAGGCGACATACTTGGACGCTCGTCCCCGTATACGGGCTGTGACCGACTGCCCGGAGGCCGCTGACGTGGCGAGCCGCCGTCTTCCCGGCGAGTTGGATCGGGCGGAGGCCGACGCCTTCGAGGCGGAGCTCTCCCCGGTCCTCCTCCCAGCTCGTCGCCTGGCGATGGGTCTGCTCCTCGACGCGACACAGGCCGAGGACGCGGTCCAGGAGGCCGCCCTTCGGGCCTGGGACCGCCGCAGGAACCGCCGACCAGGTTCCGACCTCGCTCCTTGGTTTCTCGGGATCGTCGTGAACCGCTGTCGGGAAGGCCGGCGCAGCCGCTGGGCACGCGTGCTCCGGTTGCCGGATCTGCGCGTCACGGCGATCGCAGCTGCGCCCGCGGACGCCGACTGGAGGATCGACGTGCGCAGGGTTCTGAGGAGCCTCCCGAGCAGGGCCCGTCTGGCGCTTGTTCTCCGCTATTACCTGGACCTCCCCTATCCGGAGGTGGCGGCGGTGCTCGGCTGCTCCGAGAACGCCGCGCGCGTCCGCGTCTCCCGGGCCACCGCCGCCATGCGCGTGGCCCTTGGCGATGCCATCGAGGTGAGGCCATGACCCTCGAGCCTTCGGACGACGCCCGCTGGAGCTCCATCCTCCACGCGGCTCTGGACACGCCCGTCTCCGCCGGCTGGGACCTCAGAGTGCGTCAGCGGCTGCGTGAGCGTGCCACCCGCCCGCACCGCGCTCCTCGGACGCTGCTGAGCGTAACGGTCTCGGTCGTCCTGGTTGGAGCGCTGGTCGCCGGTTTCGCGATCACCCGGGGGACAGCCGGGACGCCGCGTTCGAGCGACCCCGTGGTGTCGGCACTGGAATCCGGCGCTGGACCCGCGGCGCCCGTCGCCGGCGGGACTGCCTCCTACGTGTGGCTCACCAGCGCGTCGTTGCTGTACCCCCGCGGGTGCGCGCCGGCGGGTGGCTCACCCCCCGGGTGCCAGGCCACCCAGACGGTGAGGGTCGACGTCATCGACTGGAGCGGTGCTCTCCGACATCAGTTCGTGTTGCCGCGCGATCCCGCATATCCGAGCTCGGCGGACGCCATCGTCGCGGTCAGCCCTGATGGAACGCGTGCCCTGCTGCGGGACGGCCGGGTGATCGACGACGCCGGCCACGTGGTGACGGAGATCACCGCAATGAGCCCGCTGCTCGAAGACTTCGCGGCGCCTGCCGGTGAAATCGGGGACCTCGGGGTCACCTGGCTCAGCGATGACAGCGGCGTCTGCGTGGCGGGTCCTTCGTCGTGGATTCGCGACCCCGGGGCTGCCTCGAAGGCGCTACAGAGCGGGTCGAGCGGGGGTTCCCCTGATGGCTTGACCCTCGAGGAGGTCCTCTTGAGAGGAACGGTGCGCACAGTCGCCTCGCTCGCGCTCCCCGCCCCGGTCGCCACGGCCGACCTCGCTCCGCCTCCCACGTGGGGAGTGGCAGAGGCAACCGCGGTTGCCTGCGACCAGACCAGCGACTCAGCGTCCATCGCCATTGCCTGGCAGCTCTCTTCGGACGAGGCATCTGCTGGGCCGAGCGCATCCAGCACTGCTTCGGGTGCGGCGTCGAGCCCGACGTCGCACGCACTCCTCGGTTCGGTGATCGGCCCGCTCAGCTGGGCACTTCGACTCTCCACGGGCGCGGTGCTCTATGAGCGGAGCTGGCGAGGTTCGCCGCCCGATGGGACGGCGTGGTTCTACGCCTCCGGAGATGGCAGCCTGCTGGCGGATTACCGACCCAGTGGCTCAGGCTGCGCCAGGCTGGCGCTCGTACGCCTCCCCTCGGGTAGCCCGATCCCGGTCTCCGGTCTGCCACTCTGTGCCGGGGTTCTCGGCATCGGGTCCGACTCTTCGCGCCTCCTCACGATCGGCTCCAGCACCGGTGGGGGGACGGCCACCGTCCTCGACCTTCTCGACGCGTCCAGCGGACGAATCGTCCGGCAGGTCCGACTCCCCGGTTACTTCCAGGCCCAGGCAGCCGCTGCGCCGTATGGGACGGAGTTCATTCTGCTCATCGACGGCCATCTGTTCCTTGTCGACTCCGCTGGGGGTATCAGCGAGCTTGCTCTTGCCGGCGTCCCGCTATTTGCGGTGAACCGACCCAGCGGCTTCTTCCTGGTGGGCCCAGGTTGACAACCGCCTTCGTCAATCGAGACCCGCGACGCAGAAGCGGCACCTCATCGGCCCTGCGGGGTGGTGTCCAGGCTCCGATGTCCAGCAGCCGCGCTGCGTTCCCCCACAGCACCTTTGGGAGTCGCTGCCGTTCACCGCTCCTGATGCCTCCATGCGGAGGGCGGCCGGAGTCGTGGGTCAGCACGCCGCCGGCCGCGCCCTCAGTCGGTGGCCGCGGGGGATAGGGCCGGGGCCGCCCCCTGGGGGCTCAGCGTGGGCAGCGGAGCCCCGGGCTGCCGGCTCGGCGCGGCCGGGCCGGGCGCCTCCTCTCGGGCCGGCGACGGGAGGGCCGGGGTGGCCGGCTGCGCGAGCGCCCGAACCAGGGCGGACAGCGGTTCCAGCGCCCGCTCGTCGTCCTCGGGACTGCCCCGGAACATGCGCAGGAAGACCGGCGTGATGGCGCTGAACATGGTCAGGTGGAAAAGGACCAGCATGGCCACCCCGCCCAGCTGCTGGTCGGCCAGGGCCGAGATCCCCCAGAGCCTCGGCGCCGCGACGTAGAAGCTGTAGAAGGGCTGCGGCGCCACGATGAAGATGAAGGCCAGCGCCGTGCAGGGCGCGCCGGCCAGGCTCATGGTGACGAGCTTGGTCCAGGACGGCACCGGCCGGATCCCCTCACCCCGGATCGGGTCCACGACCGACCAGAAGAAGACGAGACCGGCGGCGAGCAGGGTGAGGTGCTCGAAAGCGTGCAGCGTGTCGTTGTACAGGGCAGCGTCGTACCAGGGCGGGTAGTGCCAGATCCACATGGTGGCGGTGAAGAGGCAGAGCGCGGTCCAGGGATTGGTGATCGCGGTCCAGATCCGCCACGGCCCGCGCATCCAGCCCCGCGCCGGTGAGCGTGCTCCGGCGATGCCGAGAAGGACGAGGGGCGGCGCCACCACCATCAGCAGCATGTGCTGGACCATGTGGATGGCGTTGAGGTAGTTGTCGCCGATGTAGTCGATGGGGGACTCGAGTGCCACGAAGCAGACCAGGACGCCGATGGCGAACATCAGAACCCGGGAGCGCGGGGTGAGCCCCCAGGGGCGGAGGTCGTCGCTGGAGCTGAGCCAGCCTCTCCGATGGGCGATCGCATACAGGGCGCAGACGAACGCCACGCCCGCGTAGATGCTGGGGTCGAAGCTCCAGTCGGTCAGGCTCACACTGGCAGCCGGCACCGCTGGCAAGCGTAGCGCGCTGGCCCGATCGAGCCGGCCTCGGGAATCTGCCGGCCGGGGGGTTTCAGACGGCTGCGGGCTCGCTTGACGCGATGCCGGCCTGCTCTCGGCGCGCCCTCCACACCGCCCAGGCCGGCAGCGCCAGCAGCGCCAGCAGCGGCGCGCTGTTGGGATCCGTGCCCATGCCGTCGAAGATGCCGCCCATCGCCTCCCCCCAGTACCAGATGACGGCGAGCACGATCCCGAGCCACACGAAGCCGGCGAGCCTGGGCCGGCGACCCCAGAGGAGGATGCCGGCCATGAGCAGCGCCAGCCCCAGCCCTGCGTTCCACAGCTGGGGGGAATGGGCGGTGAGCGAGACGGCGGGGCGGAGCGTCGAGTCCATCCACGGCGGAGCCATCCCCACCTGCCCCTGGATGAGCTCCGACAGCGCGCCGTCACTCCAGTAGACGGGGGTGAGCACCTGGGCCAGGAAGCCGTAGAAGAAGATGATGGCGAGGGTGTCGCGGGGCGCGCAGAACCGGCCGTCGAGGTTCCACTGCCGGTCCGGCAGCAGCAGAAAGGTGGCGATCAACAGGTAGAGGAGCACGGCTCCGGGGGCGCCGGTGAGCATGGTCCCCTGCCCGGTGAACACCCCGCCGGTGCCCTCGCCGACGATCCAGACCACGATCCCCCAGAAGATGGAGAGCCAGAGCCCGAACCTGATCAGGGAGCGCTTGCGACCGAGCAATCCCCACAGCAATGCCACCGCGACCATTCCCTGGATGGCGATGAACCCGCAGTTCCAGGCGACGATGTCGGGGGTCACCAGGTTGATCGCCCACTGGTCGAGCGAGTTGAGGAATATCGGGTTGGTGCCCAGGCTCGGGGTCATGATCGTGCTGACGATGTCGTAGCTGAACATCACCGGCTGTGCCTGGAGGGCGGTGTCGATGAGCCAGAGGATGGCCAGGCACCACAGCATCCGCTGCTTGATGACGGCGATCCGGGCCCGGTCGCTGGCCGGGCCGGCCGGCTCGGATGCGGCGGCGTGCACCGGAGCCGGGACGGGACGGCTCTCCTCGAGCGTGCCTGCCGGTCGCGTGCTCTCCCTGCCCTGGGCCCCGATGCGCGGGTTGGCTGACCCGGGTACGGCCACGGCCTTGGCTCAGCTGCCCAGCGCGTAGCTGGCGATGTCGCTGTCCAGGGCTCCCTGCGAGGGGTATTCACCGGGATGCACGAAGACCACTTTCCCGGTCGGGTCTATGAAAACCGTTGTCGGCGCACCCTCGACCATGGCCAGAGCGCTCAGATCCTGAAGGGTTGCCGGGTAGCTCGGGTAGCTCACCGGATGCTGGGAGAGGAAGCTCCGGGCGTTGCCGCTGACGTCGGCGAGATCCGCGCCCAGGAACCCGACCTGGGTCCCGTAGCGCAGCGAGGCGGCGGCGAAGAGGGGGAACTCGGCGCGGCAGGGGGTGCACCAGGAGGCCCACACATTGACCACCACAGGGTAGCCGCGCAGCGCCGCCAACCGGGCGCTGAGAGCGCTGAACCCACCGCCCAGCAGCTGCCCCGCCTGCTCGTGCAAGGCGGCGAGGGGAACCGGCGAGCCTGCCAGCGCGGCCTCGGCCGAACCTGGGCCGACCGGCCCGGCGGGCGCCGGCGAGGCGAGCACCTCTACCACCCGCTGGGCCAACGCGCCGGAGGTCAGCCAGCCGTTCGTCGAGACGTCGTCGCTCCAGAGGATCTGGCCGGACGCCGAGGTCAGCACCAGCCACGGCTCATCGCCCACCTCGTAACCGTCGGCGACCTGGCCGGTGGCATCGATGGCCACCGGGTAGTCGAGGGTCGGTGAGAGGCTGCCCAGGAAGGTGCCCAGCGCTGTGCTGGACGGCTCGACGCTGGCCTCGTCGACGGCCGCGAGGCCCGGCAGCCCGGCCCGTCCGGCGCTGGCCGCGTACTGGTTGAGCGCCTCCAGCTGACGGGCCAGGTTGGTGACCTCCTGATCCCAGGTGGCGAAGAAGAGGAGCAGATGTCCTGAACCACCCGGGCCAAGATCGACGCTGCCCCCGCCTGCCTTGGGAAGGGACACCCCGGTGCCCGGGCCGACCGACACCACCCGGTCGTAGGAGAGGCCGGAGGGCACGCGTGGGTGGTCGGGGAGCAGGCTGGCCGCCTCCTGGGCGAGGAGCTGAGCCTCCTGACCGATCGCCGCGTAGGCCATCTGGGTGAGGTAGAGGCGCGCCAGCCCGCCCTGCACGTCGATGACGTACAGCGCCGGGGTGTGGTCGATCTGCCCCTGCTCGATCTGCACCGCGACGTGGTAGGCCCGCCACACGCCCTCCAGCTGGGCCAGCGAGCCGGTGAGGAAGTGCCACTCCTGCATCATCCCGTGGGCCTGCGAGTAGGCACGCACGTCGGCGACAGAGGTGGCCTGCGGGTTGGCGTCGATGCCGAGCAGCTGGACCTGGGCTCCCGCGGCTCCCAGCAACCGCCTGGCGTCCACCATCTCCGTGGTGGTGAGCGGGCAGATCGTGGTGCACTGGGAGTCGTTGAAGGCCAGGATCACCACCTTGCCGCGGAACGAGCGCAAGGAGACATGCTGGCCGTACTGGTCGGTGAGGGTGAAGTCGGGCGCCGGGCCGCTGAGCGTCGTGCCAGGGTCGAGGTCGGGGTTGTCCGCCAGCACGCCGGCGGCCGGAACCGACGAGGCCGAGAGCAGGGCGTGGGCGCTCACCGCTCCCGCCGTCACGGCCACAACGGCGAGCAACCCAAGCGTGACCAGCGCGGGGTGGCGCCGCAGCGGCGGCTCCCAGCGTCGCAGGCGGGTCACGGCGCCGGCCGGGCCTCGGCGGCCGGCTCCGCCCCGCTCCGGGCTCGGACCTGCCTCGGACAGCCTGCCTCGGCCGGGCTCCTCCTGGGGGCGACCATCACGGTCAGCCTAGCAGGGGCCGCGTGAGCTCCCTCCTCAGCAGCGGGGCCCACCGCAGAGCCGTTCGATCCTAGCGGTTAGGGCTGAGAGCCCCTGTCTTGCGCCGTGCGTCCCGCGCACACTCGGGCCTGGGACGGCGCCGCCTTCGCCGCATGAGCCGCGAGCGCGTCGTTTCCCAGCCACAGGGCTCAGACAGGGCCGATGGCCGAGGACGTCAACGAGGGTTCGCGGGCGGGGGCTGAGGGCGCGCCTCGGCGTTCCCGGACCACCGGGGCCCGGCCGGCGCCTCCGGTGTCGAGGCGGGGGGGCTCCGGCGCTGTCATCGGTCTCGGCCCCAGTGCTCGAGACGTCGGTGAGAGGATTAGGCCGCAGCAGAGCCTTGCCAATGCGGCCTCCTATGCGCGCAGCCTCATCGAGGCCAGCCTGGACCCCCTGGTCACCATCAGTCCGGACGGCAAGATCACCGACGTCAACGAGGCCGCCGTCAAGGCCACCGGGGTGTCCCGCAGTGAGCTGATCGGCACGGATTTCTCCGACTACTTCACCGAGCCTGAGCGCGCCCGCAGCGGATACCTGAAAGCCTTCGCTGAGGGCGAGGTGCGCGACTATCCGCTGACCCTCCGGCACCGGGACGGGCGCCTCATCGAGGTCCTGTACAACGCCTCGGTCTACCGCGACGCTGACGGCAGCGTGCGCGGTGTCTTCGCCGCCGCCCGCGACGTGACCGCCCAACGGCGCTTGGAAGCGGACCTGCGCGCGGCCCGCGACCTGGCCGAGGAGGCGAGCCGGGCCAAGAGCGAGTTCCTCTCCCGGGTCAGCCACGAGCTCCGGACCCCCCTGGCCTCCACCATCGGCTTCGCCGACCTGCTGCTGCTCACCGAGCTCACCGATCAGCAGCGCCACTATGCCCGCACCGTCCTCAAGGCCGGCGACCACCTGCTCGCCCTGGTCAACGACATCCTGGACATCGCGCGCATCGAGGCGGGCCGGCTCAGCCTCTCTCCCGAGCCATCAGGCGTGCTCAGCACGCTCTCCGAGGTGCTCCAGCTGATCAGGCCCATGCTTGCCGAGCACGATGTGAGCGTGACCGTGGCGGGCATCCCCGCGCGGCTCAGCGTCATCGCCGACCAGCAGCGCTTCACCCAGGTCCTGCTCAACATCGTCACCAATGCTGTCAAGTACAACCGTCGGGGCGGGTGGGTCCGGATCACATCCACTGCGAACGGAACGCGCACCCGCGTCTCGGTCCAGGACAGCGGCATCGGGCTTCGCCGGGACGAGCTGTCGAGGCTCTTCTCACCTTTCGACCGCCTGTCAGCGGCCGCCTCGGGGGTCGAGGGCACCGGCCTCGGTCTGGCCCTGTGCAAGTCGCTGCTCGACGCGATGGGTGGGCGGATCGGCGCGGAGAGCCAGGAGGGAATCGGCAGCAGCTTCTGGGTGGAGCTGCCGACCGCGCTCGGTGCCGAGGCGGACGACGCGCCGGGAGCGGGGGCGGATGAGCGTGTGGACGCGCAGCCCGAGCCACGGGGGACCCTGCTCTACGTCGAGGACAACCTCTACAACGTCCAGGTGCTCGAGGGCGTCGTGGCTCAGCGGCCGGGGATCCGCCTGATCCCGGCGATGCAGGGCACCCTTGCCCTGGAGCTGGCCCGCCAGCACCGCCCCGCACTGATCCTGCTCGACGTCCATCTGCCCGACATCGACGGCGCCGAGTTCGTCCACCGGCTGATGGCCGATCCCACGACCGATCGGATCCCGGTGGTGGTCCTCTCCGCGGACGCCACCGTCCGGCAGATGGAGCGCCTCCTTGCCGCCGGCGCTCGGGAGTACCTCACCAAGCCGATCCGGGTCGGGGTGCTGCTCGAGGTGCTGGACCGGTACTTGGCTCCCGAGCCGGCCTAGTGATGCCCTGGCCCCGAGCCGGAAACCCACCTCTCGAGCCGGTGCGCTAGCCTCCCCGCACCAGCGGCATGCCGGCGAGATGCGCCGCCGCCAGGCTGTCGTTGACCAGCACCACCGGGATTCCGTGCGCGTCCAGCGCGGAGGCGGCGACGGAGGCGCGGAATCCCAGCTCGCAGTGCACCCAGACCGGTCCGGCCTCGGCCAGCGCGGCCACCTCGCCGAGGCGCTCGGCAAGGTCCGGGAGGGGAAGGTGCACCGCTCCGGCGAGGTGCCCGGCGGCCCACTCGTCGGAGCGGCGGACGTCGAGCACGGCCGGAGCGGCCCCGGCGTCCCTGCGGCTTTCGAGGTCGGCGAAGCGCGCGACCGGGTAACCGCCGACCTCGCCGTCACCGGCCCACAACGAAAGCGGCCCGACCGCCTGCGCCGCCGGCCGGGCCAGGCCGATGAGGGCCATGGCGCGCTGGGCGGCGGCGACGGCTCGGTGGTCCCCGGCGGTGAGGCTGACCGGCATCCCCGCGGGGAGCAGCCAGCCCAGGTAGGTGGCGAACGAGTCCCCGGCCTCGATGTTGAGGGAGCCTCGCAGGTGACCGGCGGCGAACTCGCCGCGGGGGCGCAGATCCACGACCCACTCGCCGGCCGCGATCCGCTCCGCCAGCTCTCCCCGGACCGCCGCCGGGGCCGGTCGCAGGTCGATGGGGTCCGGGCCTGACCGGTTGATCGGCGCCATCCGGCTGTAGTAGCGGGGGTGATCGATGAAGCCCCCGAGGAGCTCGCGGACGAAGCTCTCCTGGTCCAGCCGCAGCGCCGGGTGGGTCGCCCGAGCCGTCCCGACGCTGGACTCGTCGGGGCCGCTGACCAGCCCGGCCGCGCAGAAGCTGCCGAAGCCGTGGGTGGGGCGGATCTCCGCACTGTCGGGAAGTTCCGCGGCCAGCCGCCGGATCGAGCGCCACTGTGCCCGGGCCAGCTCGAGCGCCCTGTCGCTGCCGAGGAGGTCGGTTCGGCCGGCTGTCCCGGGCAGCCAGCACCCACCCGTGAACACCGCCTGAGCAGGACCCTCCCGGTCGTCGGCGAGGACGAAGGAGAGGTGCTGGTCGGTGTGCCCAGGGGTGTGGACGGCCCGGATCCTCATCCGCCCCGCCGCAATGACCTGGCCTTCGCGCAACCCGACCCGGTCGTCCGGGAAGCTGACCCTCTCCTCGGCCGCGATGCCGTAGCGGGCTCCGGTCAGGCGGGCCAGCTCCAGGCCGCCGCTCACGTAATCGTTGTGCACGTGGGTCTCAAGGACCCATTGCGGCAGCGCGCCGATCCGGCCGCACATGGCCAGCACCCGATCGATGTCGCGGGGAGGGTCGATCACCACCGCCACGGCGCCATCGCTGGCGACGTAGCACCGATTGCCCAGGGCGGTGGTCTCCAGGGGGGTCACCGCGAACGACCCCCGCCTCGTGCCCCTC
>Ga0187771_10000601_pt1 | contig 22448 bp, 14 predicted proteins | sample 0116_SJ02_MP15_1_FD_133139 | JGI IMG/M metagenome (GOLD analysis project Ga0187771, IMG submission 133139) | Tropical peat soil microbial communities from peatlands in Department of Meta, Colombia - 0116_SJ02_MP15_10_MG | ecosystem: Environmental > Terrestrial > Soil > Wetlands > Peat | place... | reverse complement strand
GGGAACCCGGCATGCAGATCCGCGACGGCATCGTTGACGCAATCGGCCATACGCCGCTGATCAAGCTTAAGCGCGCCTCCGAGGAGACCGGCTGCACCATTCTCGGCAAGGCCGAGTTCATGAATCCGGGCGGCTCGGTGAAGGACCGCGCCGGCCGGCAGATGATCCTCGAGGCGGAGGCGCGCGGCGAATTGCGCCCCGGCGGGCTGGTGGTGGAAGCGACCGCCGGCAACACCGGCATCGGCCTCGCCCTCGTCGGCAATGCCCGCGGCTACCGCACGCTCATCGTTATTCCGCAAACGCAGAGCGAAGAGAAGAAGGACATGCTGCGCCTGTGCGGCGCCGAGCTCGTGCAGGTGCCGGCCCTGCCCTACAGCAACCCGAACAACTACCAGCATGTCGGCCGCCGCCTGGCCGACGAACTCAAGGCGACGGAAAAGAACGGCGTCATCTTCGCCGACCAGTGGAACAATCTCGACAACCGCAAGGCCCATTACGTGTCGACCGGCCCCGAGATCTGGCAACAGACCGAGGGCAAGATCGACGGCTTCATCTGCGCCATCGGCACCGGCGGCACACTCGCCGGCGTGTCGAGCTTTCTCCGCGAGCAGAAAAAGCACATCGTCATCGGCGTCGCCGATCCGCGCGGCGCGGCGATGTACAATCTGTTCGTACACGGCGAAGCCAAGGCGAGCGAAGGCGGCTCGATCACGGAAGGCATCGGGCTCGGCCGCACGACCCCGATCGTCAAGGACCTACGAGTCGACCACGCCTATCTGGTTCCCGACGAAGAGGCGGTCCCGCTCCTCTTCGATCTGCTGCTGCGAGAAGGGCTCTGTCTCGGCGGCTCCTCCGGCATCAACGTGGCGGGCGCGATCCGCCTCGCCAAGGAGCTCGGCCCGGGCCACACTATCGTCACGGTCCTCGCCGATTACGGCACGCGCTATCAGTCTAAGCTGTACAATCCTGCCTTCCTGCGCTCCAAAAACCTTCCAGTGCCGGAGTGGCTCGAGCGCAAGTCCGCGATGTCCATCCCATTCGAGAAGACCTGATGCCGACCGAGTGCCTGTTCCGCGACGACAGCTATCTGAAGGACTGCGAGGCCCGCGTGGTCGCGCTCACCGAGCAGGGCGGCATCGTGCTCGACCGCACCGTGTTCTATGCCAATTCGGGCGGCCAGCCCGGCGACACCGGCACGCTCGTCACGGCGGACGGCACGCACATCGTTATCGATAACGCCATTTACACCGACGTCGCCAAGAACGAGATCGCCCACATACCGGCACCCGGCTCCCCGGCCCTCAAGGTCGGCGACGCCGTCACCGCGGCAATCCACTGGGACAAGCGCTACGCCCGCATGCGCATGCACACCGCTTTGCACTTGCTCTCCGCCGTGCTGCCTTATGCGGTGACCGGCGGCTCGGTCGGCGAGAGCGAGAGCCGGCTCGACTTCGACATTCCCGAAGCCGGCTTCGACAAGGACGCCATCACCGCCCGCGTAAACGAGATGATCGCCAGCAATTCCGCTGTCTCCAGCCGCTGGATCAGCGACGCGGAACTCGAAGCCAATCCTGGCCTGGTGAAGACCATGTCGGTGAAGCCGCCGATGGGCACCGGCCGCGTACGGCTGATCGAGATCGCCGGGCTCGATTTGCAGCCCTGCGGCGGCACGCATGTGCGCGCCACAGCCGAGATCGGCCAAGTGCGCGTGACGCAGATCGAGAAGAAAGGCAAGCAGAACCGCCGCGTGCGGCTCGCGCTAGCATACGAGGAAAAGAAGCGATGAGTGAAGCCACACAGCCCGCTAGCCGCTGGCTCAAGACCCCTGCTTGGCTCGCCGGCGAATTGGGCAAGCCCAATCTCGTCGTGGTCGACGCCTCCTATTATTTGCCTACGCAGAAGCGCGATCCGCAGGCGGAATATCTCGCCGCGCATATTCCCAGCGCGGTGTTCTTCGACCTCAACGGGATCGCCGATCACACCACCCATCTGCCGCACATGCTGCCGGGCGCGCGACAGTTTGCCGCGGCGGTCGGCGCGCTCGGCATCGCCGATAGCGACACCATCGTCGTCTATGACGCGACCGGCCTCTATTCGGCGCCGCGCGTGTGGTGGACCTTCCGCATCTTCGGCGCGCGCAATGTGTTCATCCTCGATGGCGGCCTGCCGGCCTGGAAGGCGGAAGGCCGCCCGCTCGAAGCGGGCGCGGTCAAGCGGCCGCCGCGCGCCTTCAAGGCGGCGCTCGACACCAATGCCGTCGCCATGGTCGCCGACGTACAACTCGCGCTCGAGGGCGGCGCGCAGGTGGTCGACGCGCGCTCAGCTGGACGCTTCGTCGGACGCGAACCCGATCCGCGCCCCGGCTTGCGCCCCGGCCACATGCCGGGCGCGCTCAACCTGCCGTTCACCGACATCCTCGACGAGGGCCGCCTCGCGGGTAAAGAGAAAATCGCACAGGCCTTCGCCAAGGCCGGCGTCGATCTCGACAAACCGATCATCACCACCTGCGGCTCCGGCGTCACTGCCGTGGTGCTGGCGCTCGGGCTCGACGCGCTCGGCAAGCCGCTGCCGCGCATCTATGATGGCTCCTGGGCGGAATGGGGCGGAAGGCCCGATCTACCGGTGGTGAAAGACTAGCGCGACGCGTATCGGCGAACCCGACCGCCAAGTATCAGGAACGCCCCGCTAAGCTCGCGGGGCCTTCGCTGCTGGAGGACGGCACGGACTAGTTGGCCTGGCTCACTTCCAGATTCTCATGATAGGCCTACGGCTTCACGCCCGCCGGCAGATTCTCGAAGATGCCGATAGCGCGCACGTTGCGCGCCGGCGCGGATCGAGAGCCGGCAGCGCCTGCGCAAAAGCCGTAGTCCCCTCCTGCGTGTTGCTGTTCCACACCAGCGCCGTGTTCGCAGTGCCGAGCTCCGGATCATAGGACTAGGCAAAGGCCGGAGTGCCGAACAGCGCCGCAAGCGTCGCGGCCAAAATCACTGTCTTCTTCATTGCAATGTCTCCATGTTGCGGCAGACGATAGCGTAACGATGCCTGTGCACCACAACTTGGTGATCGCCCAGATCGCATTTGAATGATCTTGCCGCGTTCGATCTGCGCAATCGCGCCGCGCCCTCCTCGCGAATACGAAATTCTAATCCTGCGCATGCCGTTTGCCCGAACTCGCGGAGCAAACTACCGCTCGCAGAATTTTGAACCGCCGTGATCATCGCGACCGCGCGTCGCGCATCAGTAAGAAATTGACGCAAGGCAACAAACTCAAACCGAACTTTGCTCGGCGTGCGTCGCATGAATGTCATGCGAGCGCTCCTACCGCCGAGCGGCACAGCTCACTATTAGCCGTGACGAGATTTGCAAACACGCGTTTGAGGAAGCGCCCAATGAAGGGAGGTGAAACCATCGACAGGAGACAGATACTCTGGTCCGTGCAGAGGAAGGCGCCGTCGTTCCACCCATCGTCGGCTTCAGCCCGAGCGAGATCACGCGGCGCCATCTTGCCGCTTGGGAAGGCATGCGTGCCAACACGGTGCAGGTCGTCCGCCACGAGCGTGGCCGACTACATCGAGCAGCATCTCGCTGACGACGTGCCGCTGGCAAGCCTCGCCGAGCTGGCGCGTTTGAGCCCGTTCCACTTCTCGCGCGTTCCGCCATTCCTTCGGCCCGCCGCCGCACCGCCATCACATCGAACGGCGCATCGAGCGCGCCAAAACCTTGCTGGCGGATATGTCACGGTCGATGACGCAGATCGGCCACCAGCTCGGCTTCAGCGAAAGCAGCGCGATTGCCGCCACCTTTCCGCCACGTCACCGGCCGCACGCCGAGCGACTACCGGCGGAGCTTGGAGTGGCGAGCAGGCTCCCAACTGCCTACAAACGTCATTCCGGGGGTGCCGCGCCGCCTCGGAATGGTCGCGCCTCGGATGCCCTCCACCCTAGCCGCCGCACCGGCCGGCTGCTTATATATGAAAGATCGCATGTGGCTCGGCACCGCGGCGAGGAAGCCCATGATCTTCCGCCAGTTGTTCGACAACGTTTCCGGCACCTATTCCTACCTGCTCGCCTCGCGCACCGGCGGCGAGGCGCTGATCATCGATCCTGTGCTGGAGAAGGTCGACCGCTATCTGCAATTGATCCGCGAGCTCGACCTCCGGCTGGTCAAGGCGGTCGACACGCATCTGCACGCCGACCACATCACCGGCTTGGGCGCGCTGCGCGACCGCACGCATTGCATTACCGTGATGGGCGAGAACACCAAAGCCGACGTGGTGTCGATGCGGCTCGCCGACGGTGACAAGCTCACCATCGAAGGCCTCTTGCTCGACGTGCTCTACACGCCCGGCCACACTGACGATTCCTATAGCTTCCTGATGGGCGACCGCGTGTTCACCGGCGACACGCTCTTGATTCGCGGCACCGGCCGCACCGATTTCCAGAATGGCGACGCGCGCGCGCAATACGAATCGCTGTTCGGCAAGCTCTTGCGCCTGCCCGACGAGACGCTGGTGTTCCCCGCGCACGATTACAAGGGCGACACCGTCTCCACCATCGGCGAGGAGAAGCGCTACAATCCCCGCCTACAGGTGAAGTCGATCGACGAATACGTCGCGCTGATGGCCAACCTTAAGCTGCCCAATCCGAAGATGATGGACGTGGCGGTTCCCTCCAACATGAAGATCGGCCTGGCGCAGCAGGAGATTGCGCGGCGCGGGTGGGCGCTGCAAGCGACGCAGGCGATCCCGCTGGTCGGGCGGCCGGACGTCGCCTTCGTCGACCTACGCGAGGCGGGCGAACGGCAGAAACATGGCAGCATCCCCGGCTCGCTGCACGCGCCCTATTCCGATTTGCAGGAGAACATCAGCAGCGGTGGCATCCTGCACGAGCTCGCGCGCGCGACCGACAAGCGAATCGTCTTCTACTGCGCCTTCGGCGAACGCTCGGCCATGGCGGTGCAGGCGGCGCAGGACGCCGGCCTGCTCGCGGCGCTGCATATCGAGGGCGGCATCGACGCCTGGAAGCGGGCGCAAGGGCCGCTGGTGCACTAATGCAGGATCTGGCTTAGGAACAGCTTGGTGCGATCGTGCTGCGGGTGGGCGAAGAATTCGTCCGGCCCGTTGGCTTCGACGATCTGCCCGCGGTCCATGAATACGATGCGGTTGGCGACCTGGCGGGCAAAGCCCATTTCGTGCGTAACCACCAGCATGGTCATGCCGTCTTCCGCGAGGCCGACCATGGTGTCGAGCACCTCCTTTACCATTTCCGGATCAAGCGCCGAGGTCGGTTCGTCGAACAGCATGATCTTCGGGTTCATGCACAGCGCGCGCGCGATCGCCACCCGCTGCTGCTGCCCGCCGGAGAGCTGGCCGGGAAATTTGCCGGCCTGCTCCGGGATCTTCACCCGCGCGAGGTAGTGCATGGCGATCTCCTCGGCGTCCTTCTTCGCCATCTTGCGCACCCAGATCGGCGCCAGCGTGCAATTGTCGAGCACGGTGAGATGCGGGAAAAGATTGAAGTGCTGAAATACCATGCCGACCTCGCGCCGCACCTCGTCGATTTTCTTGAGGTCGTTGGTCAGCTCCACGCCGTCGACGATGATCTTGCCCTGCTGGTGCTCCTCCAGCCGGTTGATGCAGCGGATCATGGTGGATTTTCCGGAGCCGGACGGCCCGCAGATGACGATGCGCTCGCCGCCCTTCACACGCAGATCGATGTCGCGCAGCACGTGGAACTCGCCGAACCACTTGTTCAGGCCGACGATGTCGACCGCGACCGGAGTCGCAAGCGGCGTCGGCTTCCAGCGGCGGGCGGAATTTTCGGCGGGACTCATGACGGCACCTCAGCGTCTGTCGCCCTTGGCGAGCCGCGCCTCCATCGCGCGGGCATAGCGCGACATGGCGTAGCAGAAGATCAAATAGAAGATCGCCGCGACCACATAGCCGGTGGTCGAGGTGACCGGCGTTGCCCATTTCGGATCGATGCGCGCCACCTCGACCGTGCGCAGGAAATCGAAGATGCCGACGATGAACACCAGCGTGGTGTCCTTGAACAGGCCGATATAGGTGTTCACGATGTTGGGGATGGTGATCTTCAGCGCCTGCGGCAGGATGATCAGCTGCATCATCTGCCAGTAGCCGAGGCCGACCGCCATGGCGCCTTCGAACTGGCCCTTGGGGATCGCCTGCAGGCCGGCGCGCACCACTTCCGCCATGTAGGCCGAGGCGAACAGCGCGATGCCGACCAGCGCGCGCAGCAATTTGTCGGGCTCGAGCTCCTGCGGCACGAACAGCGGCAGCATCACGCTCGCCATGAACAGCACCGTCACCAGCGGCACGCCGCGTACGAATTCGATGAACAGCACGGAGAACAGGCGCACCGCCGGCATGCGCGAGCGGCGGCCGAGCGCGAGCAGAATGCCGATCGGCAGCGACAGCGCGATGCCGACCGAGGCGACCACGATGGTCACCAGCACGCCGCCCCACAGCACGGTGTCGACCACCGGCAGGCCGATCAGCGGAAAGCCGTGCAGCAGCACGAAGGAGACGATCGGCAGCGCGATGAAGGCGTAGAGCACGCCGAGGTCGCGGCGTGGCGCGTTGATCCACAGCAGCCAGCCGACGCCGACCGTGAGCAGAGCGAAGAACACATCGACGCGCCAGCGCTCGGGGATCGGATAGGAGCCGTAGACGAAATAGGAAAACCGCTCCCACACGAACGGCCAGCAGGCGCCGATCTCGCGATGCTGCGTCGCCTCGAGGCAAGCATCGCGGTCGCTGCCGGTCCACACCGCCTCGAGCACCAGGAACCCGACCAATTCGGGAACGACCCAGGCGAGGAGCAGCACGATGACGATTGTCAGCGCGATATTGAACGGACTCGACAACAGGTTGTTCTGCAGCCAGCCGAGCGTGCCGGTCATCATCGCCGGCGCCGGCCGAGGCTCGATAGTGGCGCCGCGCACGAATTTGATTTCGGTCACCGCGAGGTCGCCTTCCGACATGGTCATGACGGCGCCCTCACCTTTCCACCAGCGCGATGCGGCTGTTGTAGATGTTCATCAACAGCGAGGTGACGAGGCTGATGGCGAGATAGACCGCCATGGTGATGGCGACCACCTCGACCGCCTGTCCGGTCTGGTTCAGCACGGTGCCGGTGAACACCTGCACCAGATCGGGATAGCCGATCGCGACCGCCAGCGAGGAGTTTTTGGTCAGGTTGAGGTATTGGCTGGTAAGTGGCGGGATGATGACGCGCATCGCCTGCGGCACTACGATCAACCGCAGTGTCGGGCCGGGGCGCAGGCCGAGCGAATAGGCCGCCTCGGTCTGCCCGCGCGATACCGCGGTGATGCCGGCGCGCACCACTTCGGCGATGAAGGCCGCCGTATAGATCGACAGCCCGAACAGCAGCGCGGCGAATTCCGGCAGTACCTCGACGCCACCCTCGATATTGAAGCGCCCGGCCTTCGGATATTCGAAGGCGAGCGGAAAGCGCGTGAGCGCCAACACGACGAGCGGCAGGCCAATCACCAGCGCTAGGCTGACCAGGAAAATCGGTGCCTGCTGGCCGGTCCGGTCCTGCCGGCGGCGAGCCCAGACATAGAAGAAGGCCGCGCCGATGATGCCGACGACGAGCGCGATCAACACCCAGCCGAAGCCACTCTCGAAAACCGGCTGCGGCATGAACAGGCCGCGGTTGTTGAGATAGATGCCGCCGAGCACAACATAGCTGTCGCGGATGCCCGGCAGCGCCTTGAGTACCGCGTTGTACCAGAACAGGAGCTGCAGCAGCAGCGGGATGTTGCGGATGGTCTCGACGTAGCCGGCGGCCGCCTTCGCCACCAACCAGTTGGTCGACAGCCGCGCGATGCCGACGATAAAGCCGAGAATGGTGGCAAACACGATGCCGAGGCCGGCCACCAACAGCGTGTTGAGCAGGCCGACCCAGAAGGCGCGGCCGTAGGTTGAGCTCGCCGAGTCGAAAGAGATCAGCGTCTGGCTAATGTCAAAGCCGGCGGTGTTGTTCCAGAAGCCGAAACCGGAGGCGATATGCGCGCGCCGCAGGTTCTCGATCGCATTGTGCGCGGCGGCGTAGACGAGAAAGCCGACGATCGCGCAGAGCGCGGCCTGATAGACGATGCTGCGGACCTTGGGGTCGTTGTAGAACACAACCCGCGCGGGGGGCGCCCCCGTCTGACCATCAATCGGCATGTGCCCCTCGTCGGCCTTACGACGCACCCAGCTCGCGTCGGCCGCCGAGCCGCCGCCCAGGCGGCGGCCGGCGACGCGGCACCAGATCCTGGTCAGCGGATCGGCGGCGCGTATTGGATGCCGCCCTTGTTCCACAACTTGTTCAGCCCGCGGTCGATCTTGAGCGGCGAGCCCTGCCCGACATTGCGCTCGAACGCCTCACCGTAATTGCCAACCAGCTTGACGATGCGAACCGCCCAATCCTTGGACAGGCCGATCTGCTCGCCGTAATTGCCCTCGGTGCCGACGAAGCGCTTCACGTCCGGGTTGGTCGACGTCATCATCTCGTCGACGTTCTTGGAGGTGATGTTCAGCTCTTCAGCATTAATCATAGCGAACAGCACCCACTTCACAATGGTAAACCACTTGTCGTCGCCCTGCCGCACGACGGGACCGAGCGGCTCCTTGGAGATGATCTCGGGCAGGATGATGTGGTCATTGGGATTGGCCAGCCGCAGCCGCTCGGCATAGAGGCCGGAGGCGTCGGTGGTGTAGGCGTCGCAGCGGCCTGCGTCATAGGCCTTCACCGCTTCGTTGGCGGTGGCGAAGGTCACCGACTTCAGCTTCATGTTATGGGAGCGGAAGAAGTCGGCGAGATTGAGCTCTGTAGTGGTGCCCTGCTGCACGCAGACCGAGGCGTCGCTGAGTTCGAGCGCCGAGCTGACTTTCAGCGACTTGCGCACCATGAAGCCCTGCCCGTCGTAGTAGTCGACGCCGGTGAAGCTCAAGCCGAGCGAGGAGTCGCGCGAGGAGGTCCAGGTGGTATTGCGCACCAGCACGTCGACCTCACCCGACTGCAGCGCGGTGAAGCGGTCCTTTGCCGACAGCGGCACGAACTTGACCTTGTTGGCGTCGTTGAGCACCGCTGCGGCGATGGCGCGGCAGACGTCGACGTCGAGCCCGGTCCATTTGCCTTGCGCATCCGGAAGGCCGAAGCCGGCGAGCGTGCCGTTGGCGCCGCAATTGAGCATGCCGCGATCGGTCACCGCCTTCAACGTCTGGGCGGACACCCCGTGCGCGGCGACGACGACGGCGAAGGCGAGCAAACTGACGAAGCGTTTCATGACGCGACCTCTTTGACGCAAATCGGTTATGGGTCTGCGGATTGGCCAAACATTTGCGCCGTCGCCGGGCGATCGCCCCCGCCGCGGAGAAAATGAAAGCTTCTGACCGTTTTCCCGAGCCCTCGATGGAAAGCATCTCAGAACGATCGCCTTCCCAGGTCAAGGGGTTGACGCTTTCCGCCGATGCAGCCGTATATGGCGCCCGGCGCGGTTCCTCGGCGCCACTCAGTAGGACCTGCAAAACATGGCGAAGCCTCCAAAGAGCCCGGTCAAACCTGCAACCAAGCTGGTGACCGCCGGCCGCGACACCAAAGGCCAGCACGGCTTCGTCAATCCGGCGGTTTATCACGCCTCGACGGTGCTTTATCCGACCGCCGAGGACCAGGTGGCGCACCGCTCGCGCTATCAATATGGCCGCCGCGGCACGCCCACCTCGGAAGCTTTGGAACAAGCGCTTGCCGCACTCGAGGGCGACGCCTGTGCCGGCGTCGCATTGCTGCCGTCGGGCCTCGCCGCGATCTCGACCGCGCTGTTGTCGATTGCCGGCTCGGGCGACCACATCCTGGTCACCGACAGCGTCTATCGCCCGACCCGCAATTTCTGCGACGGCCTGTTCAAGCGCTTGGGCGCCGCCACAACATATTACGACCCGCTGATCGGCGCCGGCATCGCCAAGCTGTTTCAGCCGAACACGAAGGCGGTGTTCGTCGAAGCGCCCGGCTCACAGAGTTTCGAGATGCAAGACGTGCCCGCCATCGCCGCGGCCGCGCATGACAAGGGCGCGGTGGTGCTGATGGACAACACCTGGGCGACGCCGCTTTATTTCCGCGCCTTCGACAAAGGGGTCGATCTGTCGATCCAGGCCGGCACCAAATATATCGGCGGCCATTCCGACATCATGTTCGGCTGCGTCTCGGCCAATGCCAAGACATGGCCGGCGCTCAAGCAGACCGTCACACAACTGGGCCTCTGCGTCGGCCCCGACGACATGTTTCTCGCGCTGCGCGGCCTGCGCACCATGGGTGTGCGGCTCAAGCACCACTTCGAGTCCGGCCTGCGTGTCGCCCGCTGGCTGGAAGCCCGCCCGGAAGTGCTGCGCGTGCTGCATCCGGGGCTGGAAAGCGATCCCGGTCATGCGATCTGGCGGCGCGATTTCACCGGCGCCTGCGGCCTGTTCAGCATCGTGCTCAAGCCGGCCTCGGAGAAAGCCGTTTACGCCTTCATGAATGCGCTCAGCCTGTTCGGCATGGGCTTCTCCTGGGGCGGATTCGAGAGCCTGGTGATCGTGTTCGATTGCAGCGACTACCGCACCGCGACCCGATGGGCGCCGGGCGGACCGACGCTGCGCTTTCACGTCGGCCTTGAAGATATCGACGATCTAATCGCCGATCTCGAGCGCGGCTTTGCGGCGATGAACGCGGTGAAATGAGCCCTGTCTTACCTCCGTACAAGAGGGAGGGAACACAGAGGCGTCAGGCCGGCGCGCCCTGCCCGCCGTTGCGGATGACGAACTGCAGATTACGCAAATACACGAACACGCCGAACGCCTGGCCGATGATGAACACCGGGTCGCGCCGGTAGATGGCATAGCCGAGCAGCATCAAGCCGCCGCCGATCGAGAACACCCAAAACGCGGTCGGCACCACGCTCTTGCCGGCGCGCTCGGAGGCGATCCATTGCACGACGAAGCGCATGGCGAACATGCCCTGCGCAATGTAGCCGATCATAATGCCGATTTGGACATTGCCGAGGAAGACATCGTGCAGATAACCGCCAATGGCGCGCGTGATATCGACCAGCATTTACTCCTCCACTTCGGGAATTCGCTTGCGGCGGCGAATCAGCCACCACACGCCGGCGAGATCGAGGATGCCGACCCACAGCCGGTCCCACATCCCGTAATTCGACACGCCGGCGCCGCGCGGCCGGTCCACCACGTCGGCATAGCCGACCTCGTAACCATCGCGCTTGACCAGCGCCGGCAGGAAGCGATGCAAACCGTCGAAATACGGCAAGCTTAAGAACACGTCGCGGCGGAACGCCTTCAGCCCGCAACCGGTGTCGCGCGTGCCGTCGCGCAGCACCATGGAGCGCACGGAATTGGCGATGCGCGATTGCAGCGTCTTGAAGACGCCCGATTTCCGCTTGATGCGCTGGCCCGCGACTAGCCCGACGCGCGGCGCGCCGGCTTCGAGCACGCCCAACAGCGCTGGAATGAAGGCGGGATCGTTCTGCCCGTCGCCGTCGAGCGTGACGATAAGCGGCGCGCGCGCCGCCATGACGCCGGTACGTACCGCCGCCGATTGCCCGCAGGGCTGCTTGTGCCGCACCCGGCGCAGCCAGGGATATCGCGCCATCAGCTGCTGAAGCTCGGCCTCGGTGCCGTCGCTCGAGCCGTCATTGACGTAGACGACCTCGAACACCCATTGGCTGCCGAGCGCCTGCGCGATCTCCTTGACCAGGGGCTCGATATTGCCCGCCTCGTTGCGCACCGGCACCACGACGCAAACCGCTAAATTGTTCGCATTCATTGTCTGGTTCCGCCGCCCGGCCGGCCTTTCACGTGCTTCTTATTCAGAGAGCAGCGCGCGGGCAACAGCTTTGATCCGCTTCAGCGAGGGCCCGGGAAATTGGCGAATGGCGCCGTCGGCCGCGACCGAAAAGCCGAGCCGGCGCAGCGCGAACCAGCGGCGTACGAACAGCGCGCCGATCACGCCGAGCACTGCGGCCGCCAACACGTCGCTCGGATAATGCGCGGTCAGCACCACGCGGCTCAAGGCGATTAGCAAGGCATAGATCCACATCCCCATGCGCGCGCGCGGCCACAGCGTGCCGAAGGCAACCAGCGCGGCGAAAGCCGTGGCAGTATGGCCGGACGGCAGGCTCGCGTAGTCGGCGGTCCACTTGAATGGGCTGAACAGATACGGATCGAGGCTGCCGCCGACCAGCGGCCGCGCGCGGCCGATCATGCGCTTGACGATGGTGTCGAACAGGCTAGGCGCACCGATGGCGAGGAACAGGAAGCCGACCCGCACCATGACGGCGGCAAGCACAAGCTGCGGCAGCCGCGGCAAACTCGGCAGCGCGGCGAGGCCCAAGAACAGCACGCCGAGCGGCCAGAGGAACCAGCCCGACTTGCCGAAGTCGGTGATCTGATCGAACGACCAGGCTATCCACGGAGGCAGCCGGCCGACCGTGTTCACCGTGGCGGCGTCGAGCAAGAACATCACCGCGAGGAAGATCAGCAGAGCCACGCCGGCGGCGATGGTGAGCTGCTGTCCGCTGAACGGCCAAGCCGCCCGCCCATGCACGCGCGCCGGGCGCAGCAAGACGGTGATGGCAGCGGCCACGTTGGCAGCACAGCGGCGCAGCGCGGTTTGCACGGGGCCGACTTGGTGCTCGGTGCCGTTCGCCGCGGTCATGGATTGGCCGCCGAGCGGAACACGGTGAGCGTCACCGCCCGTCCGATGCTGATGTTGTAGCCGTCGACGCGCTGGCTCACCGCATAGCGCAAGCCGATGGCATTCGCGCGCTGTACGAAGCTGCGTTCGCTGCGCGCGTCGACCAGCGCGAAGCGGCAGGCTCCCCCGCGCAAGAATTCGGCGGCGCCGGCGCCGTCGGTGAAGCTGGTGTCCGTGCCAAGCAGGAACACCAGGCTCGGCTCCTCGTAATAGCCGGTCGCGGTGACTCGCGGCTCGGGGCAATCGCTGCCGCGTATGTCATCGGCAATCTGTTCGCTCGGGAACAGCGCGGGCAGCGAGGGAAAAGTGATGGCGTATACGCTTATGGCAATCAGCACCGAGGCCGCCATGCCGCGCAGCAAGGAACGCTCGGGGCCGTCCAGCTCGTAAAGCCACCAGGCGAACAGGCCGAAGATCGCCGCGGCCGCAGCAAACGGCCAGGCGACGATGCCGAGATCGCGGCCGATGATGATGAAGATGAGGACGATGCCGATGGCGACGACCGACGGAAACAGGAACCAGCCGACGGTCCCGCGCACCAGCCAGCGCTTGGTCACCAATCCGCCGCCTTCCAGAATGCCGGCTATCATTATGGCGATCGCCGGATAGAGCGGCAGTACGTAATGCGGCAGCTTGGTCACCACCGCTTCGAACACCGCCCAGGACGGCAGCAGCCAGGCAAGCAAAAAGCGCGCGCCCGGCTCGCTCCGTGCCTGCCACACGCGCGGCGCGGCCAGCCCGGCGAGGATCGAGCCCGGCCAAAACGTCACCCAGAACAGCAGGAAATAGTAGCCCGGCGGTGCACCATGCGATTCCTGGCTACCGAACACTTTGCTCAGCATGTCCTCGCCGACCGACTGCGTGAGGAAGCTGCCGCCCGATTTGAGAATGATGGCGATGAACCAGGGCAGCACCAAGAGGATTAGCCAGGCGAAACCGGCGAGCGGGCGCAGCGATAACAGCCAGCGGGCGGAGCGGTCGGCGATCGACAGCGTCAGCGCGGCCAGTCCGACCACCATTAAGATCAGCGGCCCTTTGATCAGCACGCCGGCGGCAAGCGCCGTCCACAGAATTGCCGGTGGATGCCAGCCGATCGGCGCTTCCGGCGTGCGCCGCCTGCTCAAATAAATGCGTGCCAGCGCGCCCATCGCGGCGACACAGGTGACCAAGAGCGTCGCGTCGGTCTTGGCGAGCCGCGCCTCGACCCCGAGCAGCACCGAGCTCGCCATCATCAGCGCCGCCAACAGCGCGGTGCGCTGCGCGACGAAGGCAAGCGCGGTCCAATAGGTCAGCAGCACTGCGCCAATCGCCGCGAACAGGGACGGCAGCCGGTAGAGCCAGATAGTGGTGCGCGCCTGCGGGACGCCGACCGCCTCGCCCGTCTTCAGCGCCAGCGCCTGCAGCCAATAGATGCCGACCGGCTTCTTGTAGCGGACCTCGTCCTGGAACCGAATGTCGACATATTGACCCGTCTCCAGCATCTGCTTGGTGGCCTGGGCAAAGCGCGCCTCGTCGCGGTCGACCGGCGGGATCTGGAAGAAGCCCGGCAGGAAGGCGATCAGCGCAAAGAGCACCAGCAGGCCGCAGGCGCGCCGATGGGACGTGCTGGCGTAACCCAGCACCGCAGAGAGGCCGCGCGCCGGTTGCAGCGATTGCCTCGCGTCATCGGTGGCCGTGCTCATTGGGTCGTTTCTGGCTTGATCCTGCGTCCTTGGCCGGGACCATAAGCCCAAGCCCGCGGCCTGTCATGCGGCCCCATTTACTGGAGGCGCACGCTGACGCTGTCGCTCGCGCCGCGCGCATCCATCACAGTGAGCCGCACAAATCCAGGGCTGTCCGGAGAGAAGAACACAGTGCGCCGGCCGCCCTGCGGCGGCAGCGGCACTCCATTGACCATGACAGTAAGCGGAGCAGCGCCGCCGCTAATCTTCAGCGCGACCGGATGGGGCGCTTCACCTTTGGTGAGTTCGATGCGCGCGCCGTCGGGCGGGAACATGATGCGCGGCGGCGGCGGCGCCGACCCGAGGTCGCCGTCTGAGACGAAGCGTTGCAGCGGCCGCGGCAATTTGTTGGTGGCGGCGAAGACTGCGCCCTTGGGCGCATGCGCCAACGGCACCGGCGCCGTGCCGGTGCGCGAGAATGCATCGAACAGGATCGGCGCCGCTGAGCCCCGCCCGTAGAGCCCCGGCACCGGCGCGCCGTCCGCCTGCCCGACCCAGACGCCGATAGTCATGCGGCCGTCGAAGCCGACCGCCCAGGCGTCGCGATACCCGTAGGAGGTTCCGGTTTTGAAGGCGATGCGCCCAGGCATCGCATTGTCGGGCGGCGGCGCGCCAATCAGAATGTTGCCTACATACCAAGCGGCAACCGAATCGAGCAACCGGCGGCCGGACAAAGCGATCACGTCTTCGCGCTCCTTGAGCGGAAGCGCCAAGCCTTCGCGCGCAAGCCCATTATAGAGCATAACCAGATCGTTGAGCTTAATGCCGACGCCGCCGAGACCCATGGCGAGCCCGGGCGCTTCGCCTTTCGGCAGGACCAGACCGGCGCCGGCTTGCGTCAGCCGCGCGCTCAGCCGGCTGACGCCGACCTTGTTGAGCACGGCGATGGCCGGAACATTGAGTGACATTTGCAACGCGCTTCGCACGGTGACCGTGCCCTGGAAGGTGAGATCGAAATTCTCCGGCGTGTAGTTGCCGTAGCGCACCGGCTTGTCGTCGATCAGCGTTTCCGGATGCAGCAGGCCGTCCTCGAAGGCGAGCCCGTAGATGAACGGCTTCAAGGTCGAGCCGGGCGAACGCAACGCCTGCGTCATGTCGATCTGCCCGGCGCGGCGCTCGTCGAAATAATCGGCGGAGCCGACATGCGCGCGCACCGCGCCGGTTTCGTTGTCGACGGTGAGGATGGCGATGGAGATCTTCGGGCCGAGCGCATGCGCGCGTTCGCGCGCGAGCTCCTGCAGAGATCTCTGCAACGACGCGTCGATAGTGAGCCGATGAATGCGTTTGTCCGGCTCGGCGGCCACCACTTGGTCGGCCGCGTGCGGGGCGAGCACCGGCAGCGGCTTGCGCTCAAGCGGAACCGTCGCCGCTTTCGCGCGCGCCACTTCGTCGCGCGGCACCACGCCGGCCGTGGCCGCACGGTCAAGCACGCGGTCGCGCGCCGCCCGCGCCGCTTCCGGATAGCGGTCGGGCCGACGCAATTCGGGCGATTGCGGAAGCGCCACGAGGAGCGCAGCTTCGGCGAGCGAGAGCTTCTTGGGCTCCTTGCCGAAATAGCTGAGCGAAGCGGCGCGGATGCCTTCCAAATTGCCGCCATAGGGCGCGAGCGTCAGATAAAGCGCGAGGATCTGGCGCTTGCTCAGCGCGTGCTCGAGCTCCAGCGCGCGCGTGATCTGACGCACTTTGGCGTCGAGGCTGCGATGCTCGCGCGGCTCCAATAGCCGCGCCACCTGCATGGTGAGCGTGGAGCCGCCGGAGACGATGTGGCCGGTGGTGACGAATTGAAAAGCCGCGCGGCCTAGCGCCAACGGGTCGACGCCGTCATGCTGGTAGAAGCGCTTGTCCTCGTAGGCAAACAGTAGCTTGAGGAAGCGCGGATCGACGTCTTTCTCGGTCGCCGACAGCCGCCAGCGCCCCTCGCTGGTGGCGTAGGCGCGCAGCAGCTTGCCGTCGCGGTCGAGCACCACATGCGAGGTCTCAAGGTTCTGGCCGAGCGGCGGTCGGCCGAGCGAATAAACCCAGCCGCCGGCGGCGAGCGCGGTCAAGAACACCGCGCCGGCAAGACCACCCAGGATCAATCGCCAGCGTCTCATTTGCCCGCCGTGACGTCGATCGTGCCCGTTGCCGTGCGCCCAAAGCGGTCAGGCCGGTACATGTCTTCCACCACCGCCTGCGGCAGCACGTAATGGCCAGGCGACACCGCCCGCACCACATAAGCAACAGTGAACACCGGCGGCGAGCTCTCGTCGCGGTCGAACGCCGCGGTGAAGCGGTCGTCACGGAACTCGCTGTTGACCGGCTCGGCTGCGTCGGCGATCCAGGCGAGCGTGCCGGTATCGCCCGACGATACCAGGCGTGGATTGTCGATCTCGAAGCCGGCCGGCAGATAGTCGGCGACGATGTCGCGGCCGTATTGCGGCTGCGGCTCGGTCATCTTCAGCACCACCACGAAACGCTGGTTCTGCTTGGCGTTGGTCGGATCGGCCGGCTCGCCGTCGAGCGTGAAGTAATTGCGCTCGATCTTGAAGCCGCGCTCGGCAGCCGGCTCCGGCGTGAGCGGCGAGCCGGACACCGACACCACCGCTTGCACCGTGCCGGCGCCGCGACTGCTGAGCGCAAGCGGCTGCTCGAGCTCGCTTGCGCGCAGGCTGCGGTAAAAGGCGCCCTGCCGCCCTTCGCCGTTCACCGCGAGCGCGATGGCATTGACCTGCTTGCCCAGCGCGCGTGCTGCGAGCACCAACCAGGCGTCTTCCTGCGTCGAAGTGCGGATGGAGAGCGCGCGGGCGGCATCGACGCGCGCCACCGCATCGTCGATGGTCCGCTGCGTCGCCCGCCCTTCCGCGGCGAGTGTCACCAGCGCGGCGGAGTCGCGCAATGCCGAGCCGTAGTCGGCGCGGCCGAGCTCGAGCTTGGGCTGCGGCGAAATGGCGTCGAGCGCGGCGAGATAGACGCGGTCGGCGCGCGTCCTGTCGCCGAGCATGGCGAGCGCGGCGGCGATTTGCGCCTTGGCGATCGGCGTCGTGATGTCGCCGATCTTGGTGTCGGCGATGTAGCGCAGGTCGCCGACCGGGGCAACGCCGTTGCGCGCCAGCACGTAGAGCGCATAGGCTAGATCGCGGCCGCCGTTCTTGCTTGGGTCGACCGTGCTCGCCACGTAATTGCGCAAGCGATCGAGCGCCTGCGTGAAGGCCTGCTGCGGCACCTCGAAATTGCGCTCGCGCGCGCGCGTCAGGAAATCGGTGACATAGGCGTCAAGCCAGGGATCGTTGCCGCCGATTGACCACAGGCCGAAAGAGCCGTTCGAATCCTGCCGCGCCAAGAGCCGCTGGATGCCGTCCTTGATGCGCTGGTCGATGTCGCCATCGAGCGCGAGCTTGGCCTGGGCAGCGAGCTCGTTTATGTACAGCATCGCCATGGCGCGGCTGGTGATCTGCTCGGAGCAGCCGAACGGATAGCGGTCGAGCTCGCCGAGCAGCGTGGCGATGTCGAGTGAGGCGGAAATCGCGACCGACAGGCCGACGCGGCCGGTGCCTGGCACGAAGTCGGCAAACAGGTCCTTCGACAGCGTCAGCGTCTCGCCCGGCGCCAGCGCCTGCACGGTGCGGCGAGTGAGAATCTGGTTCGCCGGCCGCACGTCGAGCGCATAGCTGCGTTGGAGCGCAAAGCCGTCAGGTCCGCTCACGCTCACTTTGAGCGTGCCCGCGCCTGAGCCCGCCGCAGTGATCGGCACCGCGACGTGGTTGCGCTGCTTGGCGGCAAGCTTGAGCGTCAGCGGCTCGCCGCCGTCGCGCTTGATCGTTCCATCGGTCGAAAGCGCGATCGAATAACCGCCGGCCGCGCCTTCGACATTGTCGAGTTCGAACTGCACATTGCCGCGGTCGCCGGTGCGCAGGAAGCGCGGCAGCGTCGTGGTCAGCACCACCGGATCGCGCACAATCACGTCGCCGGAGGCCTTGCCGACCTTGTCCTTGCTCCAGGCGACCGCCATCACGCGCACCGTGCCGGTGAAGGCGGGAATGTCGAAACTAACCTGCGCCCTGCCGTCGGCCCCGACGCTGACGATGCCGGAATAAAGCGCAAGCGGCGCCTGCGTCGGGGGCGGGCCGGTCAATTGGGCGCCGCTGTCGCCGCCCGAGCGGATCTGCCCGCGCACGCCCTGCATGCCGTCGATTAACTCGCCGTAGAGATCGCGGATTTCGGCAGTGAGCTGACGCTGGCCGAGATAATAATCGTCCGGTGCCGGCGGCTTGTAATTGGTGAGATTGAGGATGCCGACATCGACGGCGGCGAGCACGACATGCGCCTCCTCACCTGCGCTCAAGCCCGCGACCTTGATCGGCACGTTGAGCGCGTTGTCGGGCCGCATGGTCGCCGGCAAAGTCATCGTGAGCGCGAGCGTGCGGTTGCTGCGGTCGATCGAGAACCATTGCACGCCGATCGCGCGCCCCGGCATGTGCTGCGCCGGCGCGTCGAGCGGCCGGCGCAAAGTGGCGACCAGATAGGCGCCGGTGCCCCAATCTTTACCGACGGTGAGCGGCACACGCACGCCGCCTGCCTTCACGTCTTGCGAAACCGTTGCCACCATGCGGTCGGTGAACACGTTGAGCGTGAGGCGGCCGGCGCTGCGCGCGGTCACCGAAACCGTCATGGCGTCGCCTGACTTGTAGTCGTTCTTGTCGAGCGCGACCTCCAACAGATCGGGCGTGTCGGCGCTCGACTCGGCGTAGAAACCGGCGTCGAAGGTGAGCGAGGTCATGGTGCCGTCCGCTCCCCCGCTCGACACTTCCAGCCGATAGCGGCCCCACTTCACCGGCAGCGAAATGCGCGCCGGCTTGTCGGGGGCGAGATCGACATTGCCATCGGCGGCACGCTCGGTGCGCTTGATCGGCTCGAACTCCCAACTGCCGCCCTGCCGGTACCACTGATAGGTCGTCTCCACCCGCATCAGCTCGTAGTGCACGCCGCTCTGCGCCACCGTCTTACCGTCGGGCGCGACCATGACCAGATCGAAATCGGCATTGGCGCCGTCGGCGAGCGAGCGGCCGGAGAAGACCGGCTTGACGCCGAGCATCGCCGCTGCCGGCGCGATCGGCAGGGTGATCTTGCGCTCAACCGCGCGGCCGCCGGATTCCGCCATGCTCACGGTGATCGTGCCTTCGAGCGGCCGCGAAGTCGCAGGAATCGTGTCGAGCTTGACCGGGAAGCTCGCCTTGCCGGTGGCGTCGGTCGTCGGCAGATCTCTGAGCTCCTGCCGCTCGGCGGTCACTTCGTCTTCCTCGAGTCCGAACGAAAAGCCGGCAAAGCCCGGCCGGTCTTTCGCCGCGGCGATGGTCACCGCGCCCTGCAATTCGAGATCGGAGGCCGGCGCGCCGTAGAGGAAATGGCCATCGACGTTCAATTGCGCCGGCGCGTCGCGCGGAATGACCTTGGCCGCGGAGGTGAGATCGAATTCGAGGCGGTCAGGCACATAGTCCTCGACCAGGAAGGTCGCCTCGCCGATCGGCGGCCGCTTGGGGTCCGTATAGGCGGCGACGCGCCAGGTGCCGGTCAAGGCGGACGACAGCAGCAGCACGCTCCAGCTATGACCGCCCAGGCCCTGATCGGGCACCAGCGCGCGGCGATATTCGACGCCGTCAGGGCGCTCCATCACCAAGGTGAGCGGCGCCGCGGCGGCGACCCCGAGCGCGTCGCGCAAGAGCGAGGTCACGTGCACGGTTTCGCCGCTGCGATAGACGCCACGTTCGGTATAGACGAAGGCATCAAGCCCGGCCGGGACCTGGCGGCCTGCGACGCCGCGGTCGGACAGATCGAAGGCCGGCGTTTTTAGGCTGAGGAAGGCGTAGTCGCCCTCGTCGGCGGCGACGATCGCCGCCGGCGCCTGCCCGCCCTCGCCGCGCGCGAGACCAGCTTCGAAATGCACGAAGCCGTCCTTGCCGGTCGACTTCTCCGCCAGCACCTCGTTGTTACGCGCGATCAGCCGCACGCCGACCTCGCCGAGCGGCTCGGCGCTCGCGAGCGAATGAATGAACACGTCGATGCCGTTATGCCCGCTATACGCGGTGAGGCCCAGATCGGAGACTATGAACCATTGGCTGGCGCGCTGATCGTAGTCGTTGGCGACCTGGCCCTTCGGCGCCGCCGTCATCACATAGACGCCGGGCTTGAGATTGCCGAGCGGCTGATCGACTGGGAACGCGGTGGTAATTTCGACATTCAGCTTCGGCTCGACGCTGAGCTCGCCGCTCCACACCTTGCTGCCGCGCTCGCTGGCGATGCGCTCGGCGTCGTATTGGCTCAGATTGCGCTGGAAGTCGTAGCCGAGCACGGTGTCGACGAGGTTCCGGTCGCCGATGCGGTAGACCGATAGCACGACCGCGCTGGTGTTGACGCTAAGCACCGGAATGCCGCGCTGGCCGGTGCGCGGCAGCACATAGGCCTTGCCGGCAAAGCGCACAGAGGGCTTGCGGTCGCGCACGAAGATGGTGAACTCGGCCGATTTGGCGAGCGTCTCGCGCACCGTCGATGGCAGGCCGGCGCGCAGCGTGATCTCGTAGCGCTCGCCGTGCTTAAGACCTTCTACGCAAAGCTGCTTCTCGGTGACCGATATCGCCGGCTTATCCTGCCCAGCTTCCGCGACGAAGGGCGAGAAGTCGGTGCGCTTGCCGGGCAGCTCCTCGGAGAACTGGAAGCAGACGCGCGGCGAGATGGCGTCGGAATCGACCGAATAATCGAGAATGCGGAAGCCGTGCTCGGTGCGCAGCCGCTCATACTGGCCGCGCAGATCGGCGCTTTCGCGCAAATCGAGCGCAAGCCGCATTGAATCGAGCGCTGCGCGCCACAGCTTGCGGTCGGCGAGCGTCTTGCCCAACACCGTCAGGCTCTCGGCTTCGAGGTTGCGGTCGGAGGCGCGCTGATAAGCGATATAGGCGGCGGTCGAGGCATGATCGAGCAAAAGCGCCCGCTCGCGGTCGTCGCGCGGGCGGATCTGCAGCACGGTGCGCGCGAGGCGCAGCCAGTTGGAGGCGTCGTTCGGCGCCACGGAGACAAGCTGGCCGAGCACCGTCATGCCGGTGCGGAAATCGTTCTTCTGGAAGGCGGCGTCGGCGTCGCTCCGCAAGGTGGCGGCCGGCTTGGTCACGGCGCCGGCATCGTTCTTGATCTGCGCCTCGAGCTTGATCGCTGCCTCGTCGAGATCGCTGCGCTTGAATGCCTTGTCGGCAGCCATCGCCGGGATAATGGCAAGGGCGATGAGTGCGGCGGCAAGGCCGGCGGGGACGGACGTGAACATCGGGGAAGCCTCCCAGGATGGCGATCGGATCGTCTTTATGAGGGCGCCCAAAGCCACTTTGAGTTCAGCGCTTGAAGGTGTCGAGGTCGTGGCCGCCGCATGAACGGATGGATATTGACCGCTCCAGGCGGCGCGGGTGACGGGTGACGGGTGACACTTGTCGGGAGGGTAACGAACAAGCAAGCCAAGCGGCTAGTGGAATTTTATCAACAATTGGATGAATTGCCGCAGTATTCGTCTCTAACGTATTTATTTGCGGGCAAAAAATGCTGGTGGTCATGCGCCGCCGCGGCATCGCCCGCCGCATTGGGTCACCGTTCCGCAATACCGCAGACGCACTTTCAATGGCATCGCCGCGCAGGTAAACCTGCGCCGGGTTGGCCCCGTAGCTCAGCCGGATAGAGCACCAGCCTTCTAAGCTGGGGGTCGCAGGTTCGAATCCTGCCGGGGTCGCCAACAAAATCAGTGTTTTTTGCTATATCACCGGCGCCGATGCTTCCCAAAAACTGGCCTCGGGAAGCGGATGGGAAGCAAAGCGGCAAAACCCAATAGGAGCCCCACTGGTGGGTTAAGCGGAGTCGGCCGGCTATTTCCCCCCCTGCCTAAGCGCCATTGCCCTCACGGCTGGCTCGCGCTGAGTCAAAGCGGTCGTTTCTGAGCTTG
>Ga0187771_10000600_pt1 | contig 22467 bp, 24 predicted proteins | sample 0116_SJ02_MP15_1_FD_133139 | JGI IMG/M metagenome (GOLD analysis project Ga0187771, IMG submission 133139) | Tropical peat soil microbial communities from peatlands in Department of Meta, Colombia - 0116_SJ02_MP15_10_MG | ecosystem: Environmental > Terrestrial > Soil > Wetlands > Peat | place... | reverse complement strand
TAGGGCGATTGACGCCTCCGTGGCACAAATGGTCAGTGGCCACTCCAGGATCGCAGTCGCATTCTCTGGAGGGCTTGATAGCTCCATAATCGCGATGTGCGCCAAGAGGCATGCCGGAGTTCTTGCCTGCAGCGCATTCGCTGAGGGATCCCGCGATAGCGTCGCAACAATCCGAGGAGCAACGGTCATGGGTATTGACATCATAGCTACAAGACTCACTCGCGAAGCAGTCGCAACTGAACTGAAGGATATGGAACCCCGCCTCCAGACATCACTGATTGACAGAAGCCTTTGGTGTCTGTATTCGATCGTGTCCAGAAGCGCATCGGAAGGAGGGGCAGAGATCATCATGCTTGGGCAGCTCGCTGATGAGCTCTTCGGGGGTTACGCGAAGTACCAAGAGACCCTGAGAAAGGTGGGCGAGGAAGAGGCCGCGGCCATGATGGATGCGGACGTAGCGAAGTATCAGGCTGAGGGGATGACCCGTGACGTGAACGCTTGCTCAAGGTGGTTGGAACCCTGCTTTCCTTTCACAGGCCAAGACATAATTGACTTGGGGAGGTCAATCCCCATTACGTTCAAGATTAGGCACGGCGTTCGGAAAGCAGTTCTCAGGAACGCGGCGGTGATTTTGGGGGTCCCGGAGGAACTCGTAAGCACGCCTAAGAAAGCGGCACAATACAGTTCAGGGATCCAGAGAATCGTTAGTGGCTCACGCTTTTAACGCCCTCGAGGAAAGGCTATTCATGATTCCTACACCTCAACCAAAGGGGAAACTCGTTGGATTCAAGACGCTTCAGGAGAAATTCAGCTACTACGCGCTTGACGACGGGACCGTTCTTGGGGTTAAGCCGTCTGTTGTAAAGGTATACAGGCTCCAGAACCCCGACAACAGCCTTGCATCCTCTCCTGACGGAACTCCGGCATACTTCTACCAGACTCAGAACATAACTCAAGTACTGAAGCCGGAGGAGTACAGGTCCTTCAAAGACGACGATATCGCCCAATGAACACACCGTACCTAGCCGCGGAGGACTCCGCTTTGCTCAGGGAGGCCCTGAGGTCTTACGCTGGCGAGAGCGCCCTCGAAATCGCTGCCGGAAACGGTGGTAATCTGGTAATGCTGACTAAGGGATTCGAGGTGGTGCTCGGGACAGACATTGTTCTCCCCGGGATGGCGGACTGGAAAGCCTTGGGCGCGGACTTCTTGCTGGCCGATGGGGCTTCCTGCATCAGGTTGGGCTCCTTTGATCTGGTCGCTTTCAACCCCCCCTATCTGAATGCTGAGGTAGGAGACGACCCCTCGACTGAAGGCGGTGCACGCCTCGAAGTGCCGATGAGGTTCCTCAAGGAAGCACTGCAAGTAGTCAAGAGGACGGGAAGGATTGTCCTGGTCTTGAACGACCAAGCTCAGATAGGCGAGTTCGAGGCCGAATGCCGGCGCCAAGGATTCAAGCTGTCAAGAATCGCGGCAAGACACATGTTCTTTGAGGAATTGTCAGTGTACGAAGCGTCTCCGATCTAACCCTAGTCTGGAGTAAGTTCTTTATTTGCCGGGTAGAGCGAAAACCCCAAAAACAATCAGATGGAAATGTCGGTGACGAGCCTTCTGCACCACGTACCAGATTCTCCCTCGTAGTTGGTCTGTTGCCTCATTGACACGGACTTCCCTGCCTTCGCGCTCAGGGCACCTTGGAAGAATCCCTCATGGAAGGCACACTCATACATTTCCCCAGTTCCTTGGAGCTGGCCGCAGACTGTGCAGTTAGAGACCTGAAGAATCACAGGGTCTCTTGCCTCGACCGTTAGCTTCCCGATCTTGTACTCGTCCCAAATCCTAGAAAACTCGTCAAGCATCTGAGCGGAAGAAAGGTGGGCCATCTTAGCGGCGGCGTCGTGACCCACTTGCTCGCCGAATTCGTGCATGACCTGTTTGGAACTCAGGCCAATGTACTCCAGGAGTGGGACAATCCCCGGGGAGAAGTAGTCCGTCATCGCCGGGAAGTCGCGCCAAAAGGAGCCCTCTTTTTCGTCCGAGTCCACAGTCTTTGAGGCCATGGGTAGTATTAGGGATGCGAGTTGGATTAAGGGTGCTCCCTAAGGCATTAGGGAAGAGGGAAATGAACATGATATTCTCAAGAATGGGAATTGTGTCGCCGCGTTATATAGGGTGGGATAACCCTAACGAGTTCGGGAGAATGCTAAGACAGATATCTTTGGAGGTCAGGGCAGAGAACAAGCTGCAGGACGCGGCAAGGCAATTCGGAACCAAGATCAACATAGTGGACTGCAAACAGTTCAACAAGAAGGGGATGAGCCTCCTCCTAGAGATGAAGGGCGAACGCGAAGCCTTGCGGAAAACAGTGTCAGCAATTCGGAAACTTGAGGGGGTAAGGCAGGCACTTGAAGGAGACGACGGTGGCGACACTCTCCCGCTACTGCTGGTCCTTGACAGGCCAAGCGTCTGTCGGGCATCTAGTGATTCAGCGATTATCTGCCTGGACTGCCCACTCAACGCAGAGACCCAGCCTGCATCATGGCGTTTCATAGTAAGGAGGACAACCGACCTGCGTCAGATTCTGTCCAAACTAGGTCACGAGGGCGTAGCTACACGGATTGAGGATGTTTCTCCTCTCAATCAGAAAGCGACCCTCACAGGACGTCAGAAGGAAATCATCGCGACGGCTGTCGCGAAGGGATACTTCGAGTTCCCAAGGAAGATAAGCCTAACCAATCTTAGCCTGCTTGTGGGCGTAAAGCCTTCCACTCTGAGCGAAATCCTCCGGAGTGCTGAGAGACGCATCATGGAGAATGCGGTAGGCGTTCCGTTTCCAGAAGATTAGACGATTCTGCGGTTAGTCTGGCTGCCTTCTCAAGGCTAGCACCAACACATAGAATAGCGGGCCCGGTGGGATTCGAACCCATGATCTTCAGCTCCGAAGGCTGACGCCTTAATCCGTGCTAGGCTACGGGCCCGAAGAAGCCGAAGGAGATATAGGTAATTAAGACATGACCCGAGAGATGTTCTTACGGAACGGTCTCTCGATCAATCCCTTATCTGACACAATGGCCGTCAGGAGCCCCGGTGGCGTCATGTCAAAGGCAGGGTTTGCAACGGAGACGCCCTTCGGTGCTATTCTTCTCCCTCTGATGCGGACGACCTCGTCGAAACTTCTCTCCTCGATTACCACCTGTTCGTGACTGCGGGAGAGGTCAAACGTAGAATAGGGAGCTACCGGGTAGAAGGGGACGTCATGCCTGTCTGCCAGTACGGCTTCCTGGTAGGTTCCTATCTTGTTGAATACGTAACCATCTCGGGTGATCCTGTCAGCTCCAACGATGACCTTGTTGATCCGACCAAGACTGAACATGTGGCCAACGGCTGTGTCAGGAATCAACGTGCAGTCTATGCCATCGGTAACAAGCTCGAAGGCCGTCAGTCGCGCCCCTTGGAGCGCAGGTCTGGTCTCAGGTACTAGGACCTTTACTAGCTTCCCTTGTTCGACTGCCGCCCTCACCACGCCGAGAGCAGTGCCGTAACCAACCGTCGCAAGGGCACCGGCGTTACATTGAGTTAGGATTGTATCCCCATTTTCGATCAGACCCGCACCCGCGAGACCGAGTCTCTTGTTCGTCTCGACATCCTCATCCTCCATCATCTTCACTTCTTTGGCCACTGACTCCCGTACCTCACCGGCCGACTTCGCTGATCGGGCGACTTTCAAGACGCGATCGACCCCCCAGAATAGATTGACCGCCGTAGGCCGAGTCGAACGAAGCAAATTCGCACTGGATTCGAGCTCCTCCATCAATTCCCTTTGATTCTTTGTTCCAGACCGTGCGGCGGTGAGGGCGACTCCCATAGCCGCAGCCACGCCTATTGCAGGAGCGCCCCGGATGACCATCGTCCTGATCGCCTCAGCTACTTCTTCTGGCTTAGTGCAGGTGACGTAAGTCATCTTCCTGGGCAAGGCAGTCTGATCAATCATCCTCACTGAGCCATCGGTCCACGTTACTGTACGCTCTGTGAAGAAATCGGTCAGGGCACGACCACCGTGCTTGGTCCACTCTAAAGTGTTTCCGCGTTCAATCGGCTTGAACCTTCAAATACGGTAGGACGGCCATCCGCGAATCGACGGATTTGCCAGAGCCTACTTCCCCCGAACCACAGGTTCAGCCGTTCGAAGCATCTCTGAAAACTGACATCGCAGAGGTAGTTGACAGGGAGCGTTATGGCGAACTCGAGGAATCTGGATACGGATCGAAGGAAGACAAGACCTTAGTCCTACGAGATTATGAGGCGCTCTATCTTCTCTATGCGGGGAAGCTCAACCTGAAGGATGGTTCAGGGAAGAGAGTCACCTTCGAAAGACTGGCTGAATTGACCCAAAAGCGGGCTAGGGACTCCTGGACCAAGTTCATGATATACAGGGACCTAAGAAGCAGGGGCTACATTGTGCGGGAAGGATTCGGCTTTGGAACCGACCTACGAGTCTACGAAAGGGGCGACTTTCCCGAGAAGCCGGCGAAGTATGTTGTCTTCGCCTTGGACGAGGGAATCGAACAAGGGGTGGGGGAGCTTCAAAAATCGGTCAAGGAGATGGCCAGGATGGGCAAGGAGGCGATAATCGCCGTGATCGAGCGCAGGGGCGAAGTGATCTATTACAAGGTGAGCAAGGCTAGGTTCTAGCCCAATGGGACTAAGAGCGGGCCTAGAAATCCTACGCCCCGCAAACTGCATTATGATTGGGTTCGCCGTCATCGTAGGGGTCTTTGTTTCCAAGCCTGCTCAGGTGAACGCCGTTCAAGGAGCCCTGGGGTTCTTAACCGGATTCTTCATCTGCGCCTACTCGATGTCGGTGAACGACATCTACGACATCGAGGTGGACAAGGTTAACCGGCCTGACCGCCCGATTCCCAGCGGTCGCGTCTCGACACCTGCCGCGGTCAGGCTCGCATTGTTGGTCCTCTTAGCAGGAGTTGCCGCGTCCGTCTTGAGCCTTAACCCTTTAGCTGTCGTGATAGCTCTCTTCTACGCATTCCTCTCTTGGCTCTACAACAATAGCGCGAAGCAAACTGGCCTCCCCGGGAACCTGATTGTAGCCTCTTCTCTCGCCATCCCCTTCATCTACGGCGGCGTAATCTCAGGCGGGAACTTGACGAGATCGCTACTCTTGATGATGGCTCTGACGTCTTTCTTCTCTGGCGTAGGAAGAGAGGTTGTGAAAGCAATGGCTGACATCGAAGGAGACGCAAAGCGGGGCGTTAACTCACTTGCAAGGAAGAACGGGCTTAGGTTCGCATCAGGAGTCGGCGCGATCTTCTTCGTTTTGGCGGTGTTCACTAGTTGGATCCCCCTCGCCCTTGGACTCGCGAACGAGTTCTACACCTTCGGAGTCGTCGTACCCGATGCGATATTCGTGTACCTTGCAGCCTCGATACTAGCAGGAAACGACCCTGCAAACGCTCACAAGGTGAAGCGGACCGCCCTAATCGGGATGGCAGTGGGGCTGATCGTCTTTGTGGGAGGCGCCTATTGATTGTGGTCTGAAAAGCACAGGCCGGCCAGCTTGGACTTGATGGTTGGCAATAAGGAAGCAAGGGACAAACTCGTGCAGTGGCTGCGAAAGTGGAGGCGTGGCGCGAAGGCAGCCCTCCTCGTAGGTCCTCCTGGAACGGGAAAGACGACTTGCGTCCATCTCGCTGCTGAGAAGCTCGGGCTGCAACTCACAGAACTAAACGCAAGTGACACTCGCACAAAGGACAAACTCTCGAGGCGAATTGGGGAGGTGATATCCAGCAGCAGTCTTTTTGACAGTAGGACGCTTGTCTTCCTGGACGAGGTCGACGGGCTTGCTGGTAGAGCTGATTATGGAGCCATCGAGTTCATCAAGGATGCTGTCCGAAAGAGCGAAAATCCGGTGGTCATGGCCGCCAATAATCCTGAGTCTGATGAAGTGAAGAAACTCTCGAGCGTCACAAGTGTTATTGTGTTTCATAAGCCACCTATCGATGAGGTGGAGGCCCTACTTTCCGGGATTGCGGAGAATGAGGGGCTTGTGCTTGAGGATGGCGAGGTTGCTTCAATTGCGAAGGCTGCCAACGGCGACCTGCGTTCTGCGACCAACCTTCTGCAGTCGGGAGCCGCTTCCACCAAGGACGAAGAGATGACAGCATCGCAGGCGATAAACGCCTTCTTCGAGGCCGCAGATACGAAGGCCGCCCTCAAGGCGCTCAGATCATACCCGGGCCAGCCCAGGGAGAAAATCCGCGACCTGTTCACTGGCGTGGCCAAGTCCAGGATCCACGAGGATCGGAAGGCTGCGGCTCTCGAGGTAATCTCGAGAGCTGACCTCATAATGGGTCAAATCATCAGAGGAAAGGAGTGGAGACTCCTGAGGTACCTGGACCCGATGCTGGCGTCGGAACTCTGGGAAGCGCTCGGCGATGGCGGGGCGTTGTACTCCATGGACGGCGCTCCCTGGCCTTTGCAGGTCAGGATCTGGAACGACTCCAAGAAGCTCAAAGAGATTGCGCTTCTCGCGGGGCGACGGCTGGGGATAGGTCAGAGAGGCTTTCTAGTCAGGGACATGCCGTACCTTCTCCTTCTTTGCGGTAGGAAGGCGTTCAGAGACGAGTTGGTCAGGAGTCTTGATCTTGAGGAGAACTACTCTGCGTTCGTCTCCAAGGAAGCGAGTCGGACTCATCCTGCTAATTGAAGAGTTGTTGATAGGTGGCTTCTTTGGCCGCCTTCCAGTCTGAAAGGAACTTCGTGATTACTCCTGCCAGGGGGCTGTTCCTGTTGACGCGGAAGATTCTAATCCTGTTGAAACGCTTTTCAGCGAGAATGCCGGACTTGGTGAGGAACTCCAGGTGACGCGCTGCCGAGGTGTGAGACAGTCCTGACCTCCTGGTGATTTCTGAGATGTTTAGCTCTCCGCTTTCGATCATCACGGTGAGGACTTTGGTCCTCCCGTAGGACGACAGCAGTTCCTCAATTTCGTACGTCTGCGACCATCCCCTTCTCGAGCTCCCCCATCAGTTCCTTCGCGGACACAAGCGACAGTCCAATCATGGTGGTCCTGCCTCTCATTCCCTTGCCAGAGAGCTGGGTCTCGATGATGCCCTTCCTAGACAACTCGTTAACGTCGTTCCACACCTGAGTGTGATGGTTCGCTCCAACCCCCATGCTTTCGCAGAGGGCAGTGTAGCTCTTCTCGACCTCGCCTATTTTGACGTAGGTCGAGTCTCCCTTCCTGAGGAGGGCCGAGATAGCCATCAGTATCAACCGCTGGTGTTTCGACAGGTAGTTCAACTCCTCCTTGCTGAACCCAGGGGGCAGCGAAGCCTTGGCAGACCTGATGTGCTCAGGTAAGATTCGGGGCGACTCGGAGATGTCGGCGAGCTTCCCCGCTCTGTAGACCAGATCGAGTGCGTACCGCGCGTCGCCGTACAGACTCGCTATGTCTGCAGCCAGCTGCATGGAGCTCTCACTCAGGGCGCCGTCGCTGAACGCTTCGCTCCGAGAGGTAATGATGTCGAGAAGTTGGACGGCCGAGTAGGGTTCGAGTGATACCTGGTTCCATTGCACCGAGCTGAGGGTGCTGAGGTCGACAGCCTTCATGTAGTCAAGCGTCTTCGAAATAAGCAGAGAAGAGAAGACCTGGCTGCCCTGCGTCGTCTCTCTCAGGCGTGTTATGGTGTAGAGAGCAGAAGGGTCAGAGGTTATCAGCGAGTCAACCTCGTCGAATGCTATGACCAAGTGCATGTGGTTGCTTCTCAGCTCTTCGACGAGGACGGAGAGGAGCTCCTCGAAACTGTATCCTCTCGACGGATAATTTTGCCCGAGGGCGCTGAGCGCCCTGACCATTGCAGACTGCAGCGACTTGTCAATCCTGCAGTTGACATGCAGCATCTTTACGAGGTTTCCATACAGGGCCGCCTTCTTCTGTAGCGATTCGCCGAGCTTCTTGGCTAGCATCGTCTTGCCCGAGCCGACAGGCCCCAAGAGCATCACATTCTGGCTCGCCTTCGAGGCGTTCTGCACGACACTCTGGAAGTAGAGTTCGAGAGCCCTGAGCTGGGCGTCGCGGTGAGGAATTTGGTGCGGCAGGTACTCTGGGAAGAGGAACGACTCGTCCCTGAAGACAGAGCGTGGGAGCACCAAGGGAAGGTTCCGTTGATTCCCTGCTTTTCGCCTTATAACCTTGATTATGCCTTGCAGAGAACAATCGATAGAGGGTTCAGTGAAACTATTTCAGAAGGGTAAATAGAACGCTCAACCCGCGGACGAGTTATGAAGGCCGTAAGGTTCCACAGGCATGGAGGCCCGGAGGTCCTGCAATACGAGGATGCCCCGGAACCACTGCCGAACAGAGATGAAGCGATGGTGAGAGTCAGGGCGTGCGCGCTCAATCACTTGGACCTCTGGGCGAGGAATGGTCTCCCCAATGTCGAGATACCACTCCCGCACATATCCGGGAGCGACATTGCGGGGGTGGTAGAGTGGGTCCCGCCGGAAGAGAAGGAATTCAAAGCAGGCGACGAGGTGATCATAAACCCCGGAGTCGGGTGCGGAAGATGCGACAAGTGTCTGATTGGGAAGGACAACCAGTGCAGATCTTACACAATACTCGGGTACGGGATTGACGGGGGATACGCGGAATTAGTGAAAGTCCCAAGGTCGAACCTTCTCCAGAAACCCGAAAAAATAGGATTTGAAGAGGCAGCATCCTTCCCATTGGTGTTCCTCACAGCCTATCACATGCTAGTGACAAAAGCAGGCGTCGGAGCCGGCGACACAGTCCTTGTGCTCGCGTCGAACTCCGGAGTCGGCTCAGCTGCAATCCAACTTGCGAAGCTTTACGGCGCAGAGGTCATTGCGACGGGCGGGGATTCAGTGAAACTGGAACGCGCGAAACAGCTGGGAGCCGACCATGTAATCGACCACTACAGAAATGACCTCTTCGACGAGATCAGGAGGATTACTGGAAAGAAGGGCGTAGACATCGTCTTCGAGCATGTTGGCAAGGCCACGTGGCAGTCAAGCGTGAAGGCGCTCGCGAAGGGTGGCAGGTTGGTCCTCTGTGGGGCCACGACCGGAGCCGAGGTAGTCACGGACCTAAGGTACGTTTACAACAGGGAGCTGACCATATATGGCAGCTTTATGTCAAGTAAAGGGGAGCTCCTTAAGGTCGTCAGTCTCCTCAAGGCTGGGAAACTGAAGGCAGTTGTCGACTCCGTCTTCCCCTTAGAAAGGGCTGCCGACGCACAGAAAAAGATGGAGCAGAGCCGCCACTTCGGTAAGATTGTCCTGAAAGTCTAAGGCGAAATCTCGTAGGAGTGAGTTATCTTCGCCGTGGGCGAGAGCGAAGCTCCCACACTGCAGAACTTCTCGGTGCTATCCCTAATCGCCTCCTCGACAAAGCGCTTGTTCAGCCTATCTCCCGACAAGATGTATCTGACGTGGATTGTGGTCCATGGCTTTGGAAGGCCGTACTTCGGACGCTCACCCGATAGCATGACTTTGAGAGACCTTAGTTTCTGCTTCCTCTTCTTCAAAATCGCAACTATGTCCATACCAGTGCATGCACCAAGGGACGTAAGGACGGCCCTCATAGGTCCGATCCCCTTCATCACCCCGTCGTTCGAGTCGTAAACGACTGTGTGACCTGTCGTATCGGAGCCTAGAAAGACATTATCTCCCGACCAGGAGACCTCAGCCAGCCAGTTATCGTTATTCGACTTCTATCACCAGTGGTTTCGACCGTGACCTCACGGAGCCCTTCTCTATGAAGCTGCGACGACCCCAACTCGCAGAGGCGCTCCCGACAAGCCCATGCTTCCCAGCACCTAGGATTGAAGCTGAGAACCTGAACAACTTCTCCACGTCAAGCATCTTTGACTTCGCATCTTCTACGTTTCTGGGAATCTGGGGGGGTCCGCCGTCCTCTGGGACGATCATCGGCCAAATCCTGTAAGGCAAGTCAGGATCCCTGCTCCAATAAAAGCTCGCTTTCCTAACCTCTTTCCTGTTCTTTCCAATTCGTCTTGTTAGTGGTCCGCGACGTACTCCAATAGATACACATGTAGTCAGCCTCAGGATCTTGTCGAAGTCCTCCCATGCCACTGTCCAGACGTCCGGATGAAAGGCCTCTCTAAGCCCGCCTACGACACGGAATCCAAGGTTTACAGTCACGTCGTCATCTTGATCGTATGACTTCTTGTCCGTGATCAGCCTGAACTCGTCTAACCTCGTCTGCCCCCAGGAATACTCGTCCCTCCTGTTCTTCAACGGCAAAGCGGTTCGGTCGCGTCTCCCTGCATGTTAAAAGCTTGATTTGGCAACTAGTCTAGGCACCCTCTCATCCTGGCATGTCTACCGGAGCCTGAGGCCGGTGCCCCACTTCAGTTGAAACGCACATTCTGGGATAACGCATAGTCATTGGGCCAGACCTTCAAGGTAGATTCCTTTGAAAAGGACAAATTCACTTGTAAAGGTTGTCTTACTCCCATCTGGCAGTGGAAAGTGGTACTTGGATGTGTGACGTCATCGACGGGGAATTAAGGATTCGGAATCGGCATGACTTAAAAGTGAACTCTGCGTGTAACGTCGCGGGGACCGCTGGGAGATTGGCATGACGACTGCAAAGTCGGAGGCTGCACACCCTGAACCTGCAAGTGTGAATGCAAGAACAATCCAGCTCGTGAAACTCCTCACGGAGGTCGGTCCTGACGTCCCAGAGATCTCAAGAAGACTGGGACAGTTCAAGGAATCGGTAAGGTACCGGTACAAGGAGAAGATTCTGAACAAGGGCTTCGCTGTACAAGCCACGGTAGACCACGAGAAGCTTGGCCTGAGAAGGGTTATTGTCGTACTCGACTTCGCCGAACAATACAAGAAGTTCTCCCAATCCATTCTAGCATCAATGAACGAACTCTGCTTTCTCGTGAGCTTTTCAAGGACGATGCCCGGAGGCTACTACATCGCCAACTTCAGCGCGCCTCAGGAATTCGTCGGCGAACTGAAGCTCTTCCTCACAGCAATGAAGGAAAGGGGGATGTTCTCTCGCCTAGACGTTGTAGAATTCGATTGGATACGTGTCGTGCCCATGAGGTCAGAGTTCTACGATTTTGACACCGGACGATGGGATTTCGACTGGACGGCCAATGCGACCAGCGACTTCGGGTCGGCGCACTATATGCCTTCGAGCCCTGCCAAGTTCGACTACGTGGACCTGCTCCTCATAAAGGAGCTGCAAATGGACGCGAACAAGTCGCTAAAGGAGATTTCCGACAAGCTTGACGTGAACTACAAGAAGCTTGCTTGGCACTACACGACACACGTAATGGCCAGGCGCCTCATCGTCGGCTACAGAGTCAACTGGATGGGCACTAGGTACGACTACGCAGTCGAGAAGGTTCTTCACAGACAGCACAAGTACTTCGCGGTCACCATGATGGTCCGAGGCGTCACCGAATACGAGACCATGTCATTGAGACAGGCAGTCGATAGGTTACCATTTCTCTGGTCCGAGGCAGCAGGTGTCAACTACTTCTGCGAGTTCGCCTTTCCGGTGGACTTCGTAGTGGAAGGGCTTCAGTTCTTGACGAGGGCAGTATCAGCGGTCAAAGACAGAACCGAGGTCTACGCGATCGACCAGTCGGATGCAGCTGCCTTTACGATTTCCTACAATAAGTTCAACCAGGGTCGAAAGAGATGGGAATTCAACCTGGCAAACCTAATCAACAGGTTCGATGCATTGATTCTAGAAATAAAGAAAGAAACATCCTAGGCTTGCCTAGGATGTTCCGAAACCGCCGATGATCTCGAGCGGCCCGACCTTAAGGCCCAGGGACGCAAAAACAATGCTTGCGCCAGCGAGTGCCAGCATCCCGAAGCGGATCTTCTCGTCTGGAGTCATGACTGGGGGGTAGTCGAATCCATTATTAAGAATGCGCCTATGCATGAGCGTTCTCCATCAGCGCTAAGCGTATTCTAACGGATAAGCCTGTAAAGCCCTGCACCACCTTGGGAGGCGAAAAGCCATAGCTGCAAACCCTAAATACAAAAACTGGAGTTGCTAACTGAGCGTAACTGCCTGAGAACCTGGAAGAGAAACACCCGCACATCCCCGCCCGTCGGGTCCTCGAAAGGGTCGTCCTCGGTGGCAGTGACGGGGCAATCGAGTCCGTGGCTATGACGGCCGCTCTCAATGGGGCGGGCATCGCGTTCCGCACTATCCTTGTCGCTGGGTTCGCTTTTGCCTTGGCTGGGGGCATTTCCATGTTCTTCAGCAGCTACCTGTCAAGTAGGTCCGAGATGGATCTGTTGCAGATCGATATACGGAGAGAACGTATGGAGATTGAGACGGAACCCGAAGAGGAGAAAGCTGAACTCGAGGAGCTACTGAGGAAGGAGGGGTATGATCAGAGGGAGGTCGATGTGATTATGCAAAGGCTGGTCAAGAACAAGGAACTCTGGCTCAGGACCCAGTTGAACCACGAGCTCCGGGTCCACATTGAGGATCTAGCGACCGATCCGTGGGTGCGGCCAGGCGCCGCTGGGCTCTCCTTCTTCATGCTCGCGCTGATCGCGCTTTCCCCATATGGCTTCGCATCGGGCTACCTTCCTGCCCTTCTACTCTCAATGGTCTTTTCTCTCATAGCCCTTTTCGCCCTCTCGTCGAGGGTCTTCTCACTGAGTCACTTCAACCCAAAGGCCGGCCTGGAGTCTGCAGCAATCGGCGGATTCGCCGCGATGCTCCTCTATGCTGTGGGCTTGGCAATCTCGTCAGTATGAAAGGGCTCAGACAACAAGCGTGTTTCGCCTGAGGTCACGGCGAGGTCGCCTTGAATACAACAGAATCAGAGTCGAGTCGACCCTCTATTCTCTCTCGAATCTACCCGCCATCTCGAGAAGGTCCAAACCCTTCCTGCTAAGCTCGTAGAGAACCCTCTCCCGTCCTTTGGACCTAGTAACTCCTGACTTTCTTACCAAGCCCATTTCTTCCAGCTCAGCGAGGTGCTGGTAAACGCTTGCCGTGGTGATGCGTCTAATGGAAGAGAGATCTTTCCAAAGTTCATACCCGAAACCTGACCTGCCGGATAGGGAATGTAGGAGTTGCAGTTTAGTGGCACCTACTTGCAACCGCTCAACAGGGTATTCTTCCGGAACAACCACATGTTTGGTTGCCTTGGCAATCCTAGAAATCGCCTTCGTGTCCTTCAACCCAGCCCCCGTTATCACGCAGACAATGGTCTCACCTGCATTGACCAGGCCTCGAGCCTTCGCAGTTTGGAGCGAGGCTACGACCGAAGCGGCCGCAGGTTCGGCAAAAATGCCTTCTGTCCTCGCTAGCAAGGCCGTTGCATCGATGGTCTCCTTGACGGTCGTCTCGACCCAACTTCCCCCGGACTCTTTGACTGCGTTCATCGCATTACTCCCGAAAATCGGCTCGGACTCCTCAAGCTCGGTGAAAGGCTCCTCTCCTTTGCCAAAGTGTTTCACGGCCGGAGGCTTTCTTGTGACGGGTGCGGACCCAGTGAACCGTACCCCGATTAGTCTGCAACTCATCATGTCAATCAAACCCGCCTCCCTTAGTTGATGAATCGCTTTCCAGAACATGCTCAGGTGTCCTCCAGTCCCAACGGGGACGAGCATTACGTCCGGCGTCCTCCATCCCAGTTCTTGGGCTATTTCAAAGCAAGTCGTCTTTTCTCCTTCTAGGATGTATGGGTTTCCCGCGGTAACTGAGATGACGTGGTCGTCGTCCATTTCCCTTCTCGAGGTCTTCGCGGAAGCTTCAATCCGCGCGCCGTACGCAATCATTTGGTATAGCTTTCCCCGGTCGACGCCGGGTCCTATTCTGATTTCTGACTTCAAACCCGCCTTCGCACAGTAGGCCGCTAACGATGCGCCCAAGTTTCCGGTTGTGACGCAGGAACAGGTCCTTATACCAGCCTCCCTAGCCAGACTAACAAGAACAGTACATCCACGGTCTATGAAGGAACCGGTTGGGTTCCTGGATTCGTCCTTGATTAGGAGATTGTGGAGGGCCAGTTCAGTCCCCAGCCTAGTTGCGGACAGGAGTGGAGTCCCGCCCTCGCCCAAAGTTACCACATCCCTAACCCGAGGTGACGGGAGGAATGCCCTGTATCTCCACACGCCAGGGGGGAGGTTGTCAAGAGATTGCATCTTCACGGGAGGAGTGACTTCGTGGATCATCAGCGCGGAGCCACACATTCCGCAGGTCGGATCAAGGGCGTCGCCACTGAGCGTATGAGAACAAGTCACACACTTGAAGATGGGCAACTACACCTTACGACCAGGACACCGATATATAGGCTGGGACTTATATGTGGAGACCCACGCGCCAGACCTTGTGACAGTCAGAAGAGGCGGAATTCGTGGCACGCCATATCCCACCAAGCCGGATACCACCGGTCGTATGGCAGACTCTGACAAAAGGCAACTCAGCTCTAGGACTGTGGCAAGCACAGTGGTCTTTACCGCGTTCGTAGCCGCGGTGACTATGGCTTTCGCAATTTACATCCCAGCGACGAAGGGATATTTCGACATTGGCGAGATTATGGTGTATACAACAGCGTTACTCATGGGCCCCTATGTCGGAGCGTTTGCTGGCGGAGTCGGGTCCTCAATCTCAGACGCGATCCTCGCCCCCCAATACGCGCCGGGTACGCTAGTGATTAAGGGTCTCGAGGGATTGATTGTCGGTTACTTGGCAAAGAGCCCGATGACTAAAATATCCAGAAGAGCCTGGAGGGCAACAAGTGCATTCATTGCTGTAGGCCTTGGCGCATTCATCGGCTGGGTGGGTGTCTCTTTTCTTTCAGGCCCACAAACCCTCTACCTCGGGTTCTCAAGTGGGCCGACCACGCCGATAGGGCCCCAGTTCTCAGCTAACTTTAATGTCCCATACACTCTTTGGATAGTAATCGGCGCGCTCGTCTTCCTTCTAGTGTTCTCCGCCGGGGTGAGCGTCGACCCTAGGCTTGGCTGGACCGTGGTCTCCATTCTGGCGGGAGGCACAGAAATGGTCTTGGGCTACTTCTTGTTCGAAAGCCTAGCGCTTCAGCTCGGCGTCGTGACTGCCTCAGTCGAGGTACCGGTCAACGTTGGCCAAGTCCTTGTTGGACTGATAGTCTCAATCCCGATAGTCCGTAGCATCAGGAAGGTGACCGCCGGGCGAGTTACTGCCAACGTTGCAGGTGGGGCGCTAGCGGCTCCCTCCGCGAGTTGAAAACTTGGTCAGGTTAGCAACGGGAAAAATTCCCATCGAGGTATTGAAGTCGACCGTGCTGCGCTTGACCGGCGCTGAATCGAAACTGCTGGTCACCCATCCGAAAGCGGGCCTTGACTTCGCAGCTGTCAAAGTGGGCAGCGGTTACATGTTGGTTTCAGCAGACCCGATAACTGGTGTTTCTGCCGAGGCAGGGAAGTACGCCGTAATTGTTAGTGCAAACGACGTGGCGACAAGCGGCAACAGGCCGCAGTTCTCTGAGCTCGTTTTGCTGCTGCCCGACGGTTCCACTACTGACGACGTCAGGGAGATGGCAGAGCAGACCGACTCGGCTGCTAGAGGCCTCGGAATCGCGATAGTAGGGGGCCACACGGAGGTGACCCCAGGTCTCCGCAGGCCCATAGTGATTGCCACCACGTTCAGCTTCGTGAGGGAATATGTTTCGTCGGAAGATGCTAAAGTTGGAGATTCGATAATGATGACAAAGACTGCGGGGCTCGAGGGCACTGCTGTACTTGCAGGAAATCGCAGACTAGCGGCGGAAATGCCGGCTGCCGTTCGAGAAAGGGCCACGAGGTTTGTGAGGAAACTAAGCATCGTGAACGAAGCGGTGTCTGCCAAGAGGTCAGGATTCGTACGTGCCATGCACGACTGCACCGAGGGAGGGGTTCTCGGCGCGGTCTTCGAGATGTCCCTGGCTTCGGGGGCAGGGTTCATTCTGAGAGAGAACGCTGTCCCGGTGGCTGATGAGACGCGGATGCTATGTGAAGCGCTCTCCGTTGACCCACTAAGGCTGATAGGCTCGGGCTCCCTTCTCCTGTCTGTGAGAAAGGGGCATGAGAGTCAAGTGGCGAAGGCCCTCAGGCCAATCTGTATGGTGACCACCATTGGGGAGTTCACTGAGAGGGATCGCATCTTGGTCAAGAAGGGTGGGAGAGAAGCGGTCGTCCATTCGGCTCCCGAGGATGAACTATGGCGTGTGCTTGGTCGGCGTTCCAGTGTGTGACGCCCCCGGCGCAGTTCCTTTCCAGCTTGGAACACCCGCATCCTGAGCCACCCAGGAGAACTTCTTCTGAAGCGACTTGCTGTAGATCTTTGCCCAGTCGAGTCCAATGGTATCGCACCACGATTTGTAGACCCTAGGATCAATGTAGTTCTTCAGCGACGTGTTGAGATTATAGTTCTTGGTTCTGATGAAGAAGTCGAGCTCCATTATGAGTTTCCTGACCCTCTTATCCTCTGGTCTGGCAGCCTTGGCTTCGTTGACTTTCTGTCTCTTCTTCTCAAGGGACTGTTCCCATGTCTTTGGGGGAGTCCGTTGATGGTTACAGAAGATCGCCACCTTCAGGTTTGCCTCTTTCGCGTGATACAGCTTGTCGATGTCGTCGGCACCTTTAACGTCCCTCGAGTGGAGAGCCTCCTCCGCCTTCGCAGTCGCGTGATACGTCCTGAAGACCTTTGCAGAGACGCCTGGTACGATTGACGAAAGGAAGCCGTTAACCATTCCAGAGTTGACGTCATGGAAGATCTCAGTCTCGGGTGCCTTGCCGGAAGCGAATTCGCGTAGATTCTTAACGACAGCAGGCGGAGGTGTGTCCTTCTTGTTCCATGGAACGCTGTCTTTCCCGAGGAAGTTGAATTCGACATCGTTCCCTGTCACGGCCACATGCTCTACCCTGAGAGTGCTCGCGCCCACGGTGTCAGCTTCGTCTTCGTCCTTCTCGTCTCCGACCCTCATCCCCAAAGTGTCTATGAGGTAGCAGACGGTTGCCACTTGGCGTGTCCGTTCGTCCTTGGAACTCAACCCCGTCAGAATCTTGCTCCTGATCCTCTGAAGGTTCTTCCCGACCTTCAGGGCGTTGTCATATTTCGCTTTGTTCCGAGACTGCTGAAGAGGGGAGCTCTCGTGCAGCCAGACATACTTCTCCTTGCCCGTGAGCTTGTCCACCCACTTGGCCATCCACATGGAATCGTGATCGTGGACGACAGCACTCCAACGACCGGGGGGGACTTGTGCGGACTCCCCGAGGTTCAGCGTCACATCCTCCGGCCTGACCCTCGGCTTCCACCTTCCTCTGAGTGGGTGCTGTCCTCTGCCCATGAAGAGCCCTGGGGGTTCGACCATCCAGTTGGCGATGTCCACTTCCTTCCCATCAAGAAGGGCCTTTCCGAACCGCGCCTTCAGCGTCTCCCTAAATTCCTTGCGGGAGGTCGCCAGTTTCTTTTTCTCATCCTTCCCCATAGCTTCCTTCTGGGCTTTCTCGTTGTCAACAAGGCAGTAGAATTCGGAAAAATCAACCGCGGAGAAATTCTCGCTCCCAGACAAATCTGGGAGCAGACCAGCGAAGTCAAGCATGAAGTTCTTCGTGAAGACAGAATCCTGGATGTAGGGAGTGTCTTTCTTCTTAGCGAGGTGGTAGGCCATCTCCTCCGCAAGCGGAGTTAGGGGAATCTGCCTACCTTTGACCCTCACCGAGAGCCCTCTTGGCGAATATGCAGGGGGAAAATTGACCCCTGCGTGCGAAAGAGTGGTCCAATAAGCGGTCATGAATCGGGTGAGCCCGGCCCACTCCCCGCATATATAAGAAAATGATGAGAAGCTATTGCAATCCTTTACCCACCCGACAACGGATTAATACGCATGGATGTCGGCTCTACATGACAATCCTGCTTGTGGCTCGACTTCGAAAGGATAAGGAAACTCACCCTTAGGAACCCGGCAATGGTGGTCGCAGTCTCAACTTCGATGCAGCAATACAGGACAATGTATTCCCAGGCCCGGGAGCTGGGCGACTATATGTTCAGAAACATGAAGTTCGAACGCATCGCGACGATACGCTCGTCGGCGTTTGCGCCAGAAGTCATCGTAAGGGACGGAGGCGTCTCCACGCTTCCCGAGTGCCACTTCGATCTGAACAGAGGGAGGAGAGATCTGGTCCTGTTTTCAGGCGACACGAGCCCGATGGACGCGCAATACGATTTCGCAACAATCCTTCTCGACTATGCCAAGGAGCTCGGAGTGAAGGAGCTATACTCGGTTGGGGCTAGGTGGGCGGAGAATCCCTTGTCTCCTGATGCAGATCCCGATCCCAACGGTTTCTCAACAGACAAGATAGGTGTCTCGAAGCTGAGAAAGAATGGAGTTAAGATTGTGGCGGAAGAGCCAGCCCCCTTCTTCGCATCGATGGTTGTGGGCATGGCAAAGGAGTGTGGAATAAGGGGTTACAAGCTCTCGGTCGACCACGGAGAGCCGAGTCCGCACACCCGATCGGTGGCTCGTCTACTCCGGGTGCTCTCGGCCATGGTAGGATTCCAGGTACAACTTGAAGAACAGACGCGATCCAGTCTGAAGCCTCCATCGCCCCCTAAGGAGGCTGCAGGAGCCACAATCTACAGGTAACTCAGACGAGAGCCGCCTGAGTTGACATCTGATGAAAGAGGGGCAGCCAGGAAGGCAGAACCTCGTCGGAGCGTGGAGTCGCACCGAGATGTTTATCCATATGCGGGGCCGCCACACGACGCTCCAATGCACGCTGCCAGGGCCGATCACTCTCTTGAGAATACTCTGGAATGGGCTATCGACAAGATGAAACAGCGGGGGTTCGTGGTAAAGTCGTCGGTCGCCCTGTCGGTCGACCCCAAGCTCGCGATAATGGGTTTCGCGAAGAAGGAGGGCCAGTCGCACCAAATCATCATCTCAGAGTGGTCTCTAGATTCCGACATGCTAGGTGGTCTCATCCTTCATGAGCTCGCCCATATCTACTTCACAGAAATGGGTGCTCACTCACATGACGGTGAACTCCTCGAGAACGCTTTGCAGAGCCTCAAGGAGCGAGAAGGACTACGGGCAAAGGAAACTGAAGTCTTAATCGATGCGTTCAACCACCTGCAGAACATACTGGTGGATGACGTCGTTTTCGCCGTGATGGACGAGAAGGAGCTTGAGATGACCAAGCGATTCTTCTCTGAATGGGTTTCTGACAAGCCAACTGGCGACCCTGTGCTCGACGCAGCGCTGCTTACGAGGAACGCCTTTGCAGTTGCTTCGCTGAAGCGGAGAAACCTCTTCGATGGGAATGGCGAAATGCACCAAAGGAACCATGGGTTCATCTCCGCGCTGGACTCGCATGCTGAGGGGGATTACGACTGGCTTGAAGGGTTCCTTGAGAGCGCCAAGCCCGACTGTGAGAGGAAGGATTTTCTAGCATCCATTGATGAATATTTCGAGAGAATCATTGCCATTATGCGGTCCTCTGCAAGGCTTGATGACTTGAGGTAACGGAATGAGTCTTAACGACGCGGCTCCACATCGACTCTCGCCCGCGAAGGTCTTGGTGCTGGCCACTTTCGTCGGCGCTCTGGCCTTTGGTGGTTACCTTGGATACCTTGCTTGGGCCAACGATAGCTTCCCGGCCCAGCAAAAGCCCTTCAGCGACTACGCTAACATCACTTCCGTCAGGTTTAACGGGACGGAGTATGCGGTGACCATTTCTTGGCTTTCTGGGAGTGACCTGCCGCTTTACGTCCAAATTACCTCGAGCGTCTCTGATGCCGCGAACTCGCCTGTCTGTGACCTAGGCCTGGGGTCGGCGACAATGGGGGAATCGATCTTCATGCCGTTCGGAGTCAGCGGGACGTCCGCAGCTCCGACAAACGTCAACATTTGGATTGCGGTTAGGTCCGCTTCGGGCACCGAATTCACCATAAGACAGCAAATAGAGAATTACACGTCCTACCAGGGAGACATACTGCCTGCGCAATTCGCCTGCACTGAACCGGCTTCTCCAATGTAGGACGCGGGCCACATCCTGGCTTGTAACGTTGTCCCTGACCCAAGAGCATAGCGTCAAGCACCTCTCAGCATGGAATGCTGCCTATGCCGATTTCCCTACTGTATGCACTTCGGGCACCTGGGCCATGACAACTGAGTGCTACGTCAGATGGAAACCAATGGGTCATGAAGTCGTGAGGAGCAGCTGACTGTGTGTCGGATGCCTACCGGAGCCGTGGACTGACTAGGTTCCCGTTATTGGTTGAATGGGGAGGGGTTCACCGTGCTCGCCAGCCGCACACCCGCAACCCTGGACGTGCCCGCCCCGTCTTAGTGTTCCTCGATACAGACCATCTTCGAGCTTCTTCCCTGTCTTCGCCTCCCATGCCTCGATAGGCATTCCATACTTCTGTTGGATGCGGTCCCTGTACCACTCGGGGATCACATTGAATGAACAGAAGGGGATGATCCTTAGATCGGGAGTGAGGTAATGTATGTCGCACCGCTGGAGTCTCTCTTCGTCCTGGTTGTACTTGTCCTGGAAATGCATCATTCCTAAGAACATGCTCTTCAGGTGGAATTGACCCACAGCCGCGTAGTCGTGCTTTACTAGCGCGTCTGTTAGTAACTTAGCGAAGCTCAGGCTCTTCGGCTGCTTCTCCTTGTTGACGAACGAAGAGATCCTTGTGAGGACTTTGGCCGCCACGATGTATCTGTTGGTCCCTGAGTATATCTCTTCGGACTTCTCTTCGAGATACTCGATCAACCCCGGAATGTCGACGAACTCCGGGAGCGGGACAAGCCTCTTCTTGTCTGGGTCGTTAAACACGTAGGTACCAGCCCCGCAAGCGAAGTGTATCGACAGCTCGTACTGCTCCTTCTTGGTGAAGGCCTCGATGAAACCCGTCACCGGGGAACACGAGGGTACTGGGAACCAGCCGTCTTTAGGAATTTCGCCGTTTGTCTGCTCCTGTATCCTCTCGATGCAGTCTGGAATCGTGATGCGGTATTTCGCTCGCTCGCTTTTGGTGAGCCTGCCAGTCAAAGAAACAGGTTGGAAGTTCACTGCGTGAACCGTGTCGATGTTTCGCTGGCCAAAGCGAATGATGTCACCAAGCTCATGGTCGTTAATCGACTTTATGACGGTGGGTACGAGCACCACGCCGACCCCCTGCCTGCGGCAGGCGTCAATCGCGTATGGAGCTTCCCAGTGGTTCTTGGGATTGGTCTTTGGGGTCGTACCGTCGAAGCTCATGTATAGATTCGACACGCCCGCGTCCTTCAGTCTCTTTGCGAGGCCAGGGTTGAGGGCCAGGTTAATCCCGTTGGTGTTGAGCTGTATGTGATCGACTCCTTCCTCCTTGAGAATCCTGATTATTGTCGGCAGATCCTCTCTTATTGTCGGTTCGCCTCCAGTGATCTGGACTGAGTTCCCGGCCACTGGTCTTTCGGCCTTCAGAGAGCGGCCCATTTCCCTAATCTGGTCAAGCGTCGGCTCGTACACATAGGCTCCTTCAAGACCCTTCTTGACGTAGAAGAAGCAGTACCAACAGGTCAAGTCACATCTGTTTGTTACTATGATGTTAGAAAGCCCGGTGTGCGAGAGATGGTTGGAGCAGAGGCCACAGTTTGCTGGGCACGAACAGACGTCCAAGGGAACGTTGGCTGCGTGAGTGCCCTTTCCGTCCTTCCAATAGCGTGAGAACTTGCTGTACATTTCATAAGAGCCGAAGTACAGTTCCTCGGTCTCTCCGTGTTCAGGACAAGTCTTGGTCATCCAGACCTTGTCCTCCCGCTCGAAGACGATCGCCGGGAGAATGCGGTTGCAGTCGGGGCATATTGACTGCGTCTGCCTGATGAAGTTCCCCTTCGAACTTTCTTTCTTGAGCTCTAGACTTACGTCTGCTATTTGGGCCATCTGTAAATCGCTATAGGCCCTTCCTGCAGAGAGCATATAAGCGTTTTAACTTTGCAGAGGGGGAAAGGTTAAGTTGGGGGCCTGTTCCTCGAGTGCGGAGAGGACAGACCCCTAATGGAATTCCAGAAGTCTAATGACACTCCGCGTGAATCGAGCCGCAGCCGCAGAGACGTCAGAGGAGGAAGTGGTATTTGAGCCTGAGCGAGGCCGCTGGGGCTGCGCTCGTAGCCTTGGGGCTTACTGGCAGTGAGGTGAAGGCATACGTCGCGCTCTTGAAGGGAGGTACCATGACGGCTAGTGATGTGAGCAGGGAGGCCCGAATTCCCTACTCCAAGGTTTACGACGCACTCGAGTCGTTGCATATGAAGGGGTGGGTCGAGGAGCAGAAGAGAAGGCCAATCGTCTACACGGCGAAGCCTCCAGATACCGCACTTGACGAACTGAAGTCCAGCCAGGAGACGGTTAGGAGGGAGAGGGAGCAAGTCGCGCTGGAGGCGCTGATGGGGATCTACGTC
>Ga0187771_10000599_pt1 | contig 22476 bp, 20 predicted proteins | sample 0116_SJ02_MP15_1_FD_133139 | JGI IMG/M metagenome (GOLD analysis project Ga0187771, IMG submission 133139) | Tropical peat soil microbial communities from peatlands in Department of Meta, Colombia - 0116_SJ02_MP15_10_MG | ecosystem: Environmental > Terrestrial > Soil > Wetlands > Peat | place... | reverse complement strand
GCCGGGCGCAAGCCCAGCCCCTGTCCAAACCTCGCCGCTTCCGGGAAGCGGGGTTCGGGGTCTCCGCAACTCCCTGATGGTGCTGGCGGCCCAGCTCGCTTCCCGGCTGCTCGCCCTGGGCACGGTGATCGTGATCCTCCGCTCCCTGGGCGCCGGCGACTTCGGCCAGATGCAGACCGCGATCACCTACGGGGCGATCGTCTCGGTGCTCGCCGACCTCGGTCTGAGCACCCTCTACGTGCGGGAGGGGGCACGGCGGCCCGACCAGATCGGCCGCTACCTCGACAACCAGCTCTCGGTCAGGATCCCGCTGGCGGTCCTCGCGGTCCTGGTGCTCACCGGTACCCTTTGGCTGCTCGGGCTCCACTCGCTGATCGTGGCCAGCGCCGCGCTCCTGGTCAGCTCCGGCCTGCAGCTCATCCTGCGCAACACCTTCTACGCGCTGCAACGGGTGCGATGGGTGGTCATCGAGATCGTCCCCGAGGCGCTGCTCCTCCTCGGTCTGGTGGTGATCGGCGCCGTCCGGGACCTCGGCACGGCGTATTTCATCTGGACCTACACGTTCAGCTACCTGGCCGCCGCGGCCTACTTCGCGATCGTCCTGCTGTCGGCTGGCATCTGGCGGCCGCGCTGGCGCTTCGAGCCATCGCTGATCCTGCCCTGGCTGGTGATGACCCTGCCGCTCGCCGTTTCCTATGTCTTCACCACCGTCTACTGGCAGATCGACGTTCCCATCCTTCAGCACTTCGGGCCGCAGGTCGCCCGGTCGTGCCCCTCGCCCACGACCCTCGCCTACTGCGAGGTGGGCTGGTACCAGGCCGCCTACAAGCCCTTCCAGGCGCTCCTGGTGGTGCCCTTCGCGCTCCGCACCGTGGTCTTCCCGCTCCTCTCCGTTTACCACCGGGAGGCTCGCGACCGCCTGGTGGCGACGACCCAGAAGCTCTTCAAGGGCCTGGTCGCCCTCGGCCTTCCCATCAGCGTGGGGGTGGTCGTCCTGGCCGGCCAGTACACCCAGCTGTTCAGCCTGTACCCGCAGGCCTCGCCCGCCCTGCGCCTGCTCGGCATCACCATCGTCTTCATGTTCGTGGACAACGCCAACGCCGCCACCCTCCTGGCGATGGACCGGCAGCGCATCTACGCCTGGATCGTGGGCATCGGGATGGTGGTCAACGTGGTCCTCAACGCGGCGCTGATCCCCGTCTTCGAGCACCTCCACCCCGGGAGTGGCTACTGGGTCACCAGCGCCAACACCGCGCTCACCGAGATCGGCCTGGTGGCGATCGGCTGGTGGGTGCTGCGGCGCCTGGGGGTGCGCATCCCCATCATCCGGTTGAGCTGGCGGATCATCCCCGCCGCCCTGGTGATGGGCGGCTTCCTGCTCCTGGTCCGGCCCGAGGGAAGGGTCGCGACCGTGCTGCTGACCATCGCTGCGGGGTTCCTCTACCTGGTCGCGCTCTGGGTGTTCCGGGCCGCCGATGCCGAGGAGCGGCGGCTGATCCGCAGGGCGCTCAGCCGGCGGGCCTGACCCGGCGCCCGCGTCGCCGGGCGATCTCTCCCCGCCGGGGGGCGCCGGGCTCGCCGGTGGGGTCCGGTCAGGGCCGAGCCGGGGCCGGGGTCGGCGTCGCCGAGGGGCTCGGCGTCGCCGCGGGTGTGGCGCCGGCTGTCGGGGTGGGCGATGGCGAGGGGATCGCCGACGCGGGCACGTCCTGGCCACCCTGGACGAACTCGCTCCAGGGCACCTGCCAGTCGCCCTCGCCGTCGGAATACGAGGCCTGCAGCGGGCTGCCCTCCACCTCGACGACGTCGCCCACCTGGCTCCAGCTGTAGTAGGCGGTGGCATGGTCGGGGGCCAGGTTGATGCAGCCGTGCGAGCTGTTCACGGCACGGCCGTAGGTCTGCAGGTTGCAGTTGCTGTCATTGCAGGCCCAGGGGGCGGAGTGGATGTAGTAGCCGTCCGACGAGACCGCGGTGTCCTGGTAGACGTTCTCGTCGTAGTAGTTCGCCCCGCCCGGGGTGCAGGCGTCGGGAGTGTGGAAGGTGGGGCAGGACTTCATGTCGATGACCGGGGTGTGGAAGAGCACCACCAGGGTGCCGTCGATGGTGTCGAAGCCGGTCTTGCCGGTGTTGACCGGCCAGTTGTAGAGCAGCGCGTGGTCGTCGTAGACCCACATCTGGCGGGACTGGGTGTCGACGATGGTGATGTGGCTGGGCCCGATCGTGAAGGTCTCGTTCCAGTCGCCCAGGCCCCAGTAGCCGTTGCCGGCGTCCACCCCCTGGAGGTCGCCGACGACGGTCACCACCGTGCCCGGCTCCCAGAAGGCGGCCGGGCGGTAGTGGAGGTCCTGGCTGTCGAACCAGTACCAGCCACCGGCCTGGGGAGGGGTGCTGACCACCGCGATGTGGGCGACGATGTCGGACCTGTCGGCGGCGGGGATCGGGGTGTTGAAGTGGAGGTCGATGGGCTCGCCGATCCCCACGGTCACCCCGTTACCGGGGCCCACGTCGGTGAGCAGCCGGTGCGCCGAGGTGATGGTGGAGAAGGTGGTGGTCGCCCGGACCGCGGCGTCCCCGCTCGCCTTGGCGGTCGCCGTCACCGTGTAGGTGGCGTCGAGGTCGAGCCCGCCCTGGTACTGCCACTCGCGTCCGTCCGAGGTGAGGTCTGCGGCCAGGGCGAGCGAGGCGCCATCCTCCTGGACGTTCACCGAGCCGATCTGGGCGTTGGCCGCGGTCACCGTGATGGGCTGGTCGAGGCCGACACCCGAGGATCCGTCGGCGGGGGTGACGGTCAGGCTGGGCGGGCCTGACGGGGTGGGTACCGGCGTCGGGGTTGGGGTGGAGAGCCCGCCGGTCACCCCGGCGACCGGCGTGTCCGCATGCGTCGCCGGCGGAGGCGGCCCCGTGCTGGAGCAGGCGGCGGCCAGCAGACCGAGGACGCCGACGGCCAGCCACCCCCGTCGCGGCGTGCCTCGCATGGGTCCTCCGCTTCACTCGGTGCCGAGGCGCGGCCCCGGCGTCTCTAGGACGATAACCGCCCAGGGACCGCTCTGGTTACTTTGCAGGCCAGACCGCCCCAAGGTCGCGCGCTCAGCTCAGCCTTTCGACGACCATGGCCATGCCCATGCCGCCACCGACGCACATGGTCTCCAGGCCCAGCTGGCCGTCCTTGTCCTGGAGGCCGTTGAGCAGGGTGCAGAGGATCCTCGCCCCGGTCATGCCGAAGGGGTGGCCCAGAGCGATGGCGCCGCCGTGGGGGTTGAGGCGGTCGTCGAATGGGTCGAGCCCCAGGCCTCGTGCCGAGGGGATCACCTGAGCGGCGAAGGCCTCGTTGATCTCGATGATGTCCATGTCGTCGATGCTCATTCCGGCCCGGGACAGGGCCTGGCGGGATGCTGCGATCGGCCCCAGGCCCATGAACTCGGGCTCCAGGGCGGAGAGGCCGGTGGAGACCACTCGGGCCAGGGGCTGGATGCCCAGCTCCTCCGCCTTGCGGTCGCTCATCACCACCACCGCGGCCGCCCCGTCGTTGAGGGGGCAGGAGTTGCCCGCGGTCACGCTGCCCCCCTCCCGGAAGGCCGCCTCCAGGGCCGCCAGCTTCTCCAGGGAGGTGTTGCGGCGAGGGCCGTCGTCGGTGGCCGGGAGCCCCCCCTCGCCGGTCGGCATGGGCACGATCTCCCGGGCGTAGAACCCGGAATCCTGGGAGGCCACGGCCAGCTCCTGGGAGCGCAGTCCGAAGCGGTCCATCTCCTCGCGGGAGATGCGCTCGCGTCGGGCCACGTTCTCGGCGGTCTCGCCCATCAGGATGTAGATGTCCGGGTAGGCCTCGGCGTTGCCCGCTTCCAACCGCGGGTTGCGGTTGTTGGGCATGTCGCTGGTGCCGTACTGGTAGCGGGTGATCGACTCGACGCCCACCGAGAGGAAGACCTCCCCTTCACCGCAGCGGATGGCGTGGGCCGCCATCCTGGTGGTCTGCAGCGAAGAGGCGCAGTAGCGGTTGACGGTCGTCCCGGGGACGTTGAGGCGGGTGAGGATGGATACCACCCGCCCGATGTTGAAGCCCTGCTCCCCCCCCGGAAGCCCGCAGCCGCAGATCAGGTCGTCGATGCTCCGGCGGTCGAGGGCCGGCAGCTTGTCGAGAACGCTCTCGACCACGTGGGCGGCCAGGTCATCCGACCTCCAGTTGACCAGGCTGCCCTTGAAGGCCCGCCCGATCGGCGACCGGCCGAAAGCGGCGATGACGGGCTCGGGCATGTGAAGAACCTCCCAGCTGGTTGCTTTCTCCGATTCTGTCTCAATCCCCGCGCCGCCGGCGCCCGCCACCTCGCCCCGCGCCTTTTGGCCGCCCGGGCTCCGTCGACGAAGGGCCCCAGAAGCTGGGGCCCTTCGGCAGTGTCGGAACGCTGGGCGGGCTGGCAAGGTGGTGGCGGAGGCCTGAATAGATGAGGAACGTGCTGCGTTCGCCAGCCCTGGTGCCCTGGCTTGGCTCGTCCAAGCCGGAGCGTGAACGGCCCTGCGGTTACGAGTTGCTCGCCGAACCGTCGCTCAACAAGGACGCCGCCTTCACCGAGGAGGAGCGCGCCACCTGCCATCTGCGCGGTCTCCTGCCCTGGCGGGTGGTGACCATCCAGGAGCAGATGGCCCTGGAGTTGGAGCACCTCCGGCGCAAGGGCGACGATCTGGAGCGCTACATCGGCCTGGCGGCCCTCCATGACCGCAACGAGACCCTCTTCTTCCGCATGCTCATCGAGCACCTCGAGGAGCTGGCTCCGATCGTCTACACGCCCACGGTGGGCTACGCCTGCCGGGAGTTCAGCCACGTGGTCCGCCGGCCCCGGGGGATCTGGATCACCCCGGACGACGTCGATCGCATCCGCGACCTGCTCCGCAACGCCGGCCGGCCCGAGGTGCGCCTGATCGTCGTCACCGACAACGAGCGCATCCTCGGGCTCGGCGACCAGGGGGCGGGGGGCATGGGCATCCCGGTGGGCAAGCTCGCCCTCTACACCGCTGGCGCCGGCATTCACCCCTCGCTGACCCTGCCCGTGTCCCTCGACTGCGGCACCGACAACCAGAAGCTGCTCGACGATCCCCTCTACCTGGGCTATCCCAAGCCGCGGCTGCGTGGCGCCGCCTACGACGCCTTCATCGAGACCTTCGTGGAGGCGGTCGAGGACGTCTTCCCCCACTGCCTGGTGCAGTGGGAGGACTTCAAGCAGCACAACGCCATCCGGCTCCTCGACCGCTACCGGCAGCGGATCCCCAGCTTCAATGACGACATCCAGGGAACCGCGGCGGTGATCCTGGGTGGCATCCAGGCCTACCTCCGCCACGCCGGGGAGCCGCTGCCGAAGCAGCGGGTGATGTTCCTCGGCGCCGGGGCGGCGGGCATCGGGATCGCCCGGCTGATCCAGGCGGCCATGCGCGCCGAAGGGGCCGACCCCGAGGAGGTCCGGCGGGCGGTGGTGATGCTGGATTCCCGGGGGCTGCTCTTCGAGGGGCGCGACCACATCGAGGACGACAAGCGGCCATTCGCCCTGACCGCGGGCGACATGGCGCGTCTCGAGCTCGACGGTGAGCCCGGTGACCTCGAGACGGTGGTGCGCCATGTGGCGCCCACCATCCTGATCGGGACCAGCGGGAAGGCAGGGGCCTTCTCCGAGGGGGCCATCCGGGCCATGGCGGCCCAGGCCCGCCGGCCGGTGGTCCTGGCTCTGAGCAACCCCAATGCCAACTGCGAGGCGCTCCCCGAGGACGTGCTCGCCTGGACCGGCGGCCGCGCTGTGGTCGCCACCGGGAGCCCGTTCCCATCCGTGGAGGTGGAGGGCGTGCCCCGGCTGATCGGCCAGGCCAACAACGTCTTCATCTTCCCGGGCATCGGGATGGGGGCGATCGTGGCCCATGCCCGGGAGGTGAGCGATCGGATGCTCCTGGTCGCCGCCAGCGCGCTCGCCGAGGCGGTGCCGCGGGAGCGGCTGGCCCAGGGAGCCATCTATCCCAGCCTCAACGATCTGAGGCCGATCTCGCGGCGGGTGGCGGTTGCGGTGGCCTGCCAGGCGCGCGACGAGGGGCTGGGGCGGGTGGCCGGCGACGAGGAGATCGGGGCTGCCGTGGACGCGGCAATGTGGATGCCCGAGTACATCTCGCCACCCGGCCCGGAGGGATGCTGACCCTGCGGACGGGGGTCAGCGCGTGACCAGCCAGTAGACGACGGCCAGGGGCACGCAGGCGGCCAGGGCCAGGGCGGTGACCAGGCGCCGCCGCGGGCTGGAGCGCCGGTCGCGCAGCACCGCCGCCACCGCCGCGACCCAGAGCAGGCAGCCGAGCCCGATCAGCAGGTAGCCGAGCATCAGGAGCTGGCGAGCACCGCAGCGAGCTGCGCCGGGCTGATGTTGGCGCCGGTGCAGAGCAGGGCCACCCGGCGGCTCTCGAGATGGGGCCGGAGAGCTGGGCTGAGGGCGGCCGCCAGGGCCGCCGCTCCCGCCGGTTCCACCAGGGTCCGGGTCTTCTCGATCATCAGCCGGGTCGCCCGGAGCAGATCGCCGTCGTCGACCAGCAGGAAGTCGCTGAGCAGGGTGCGGAGGATTCGCTGGGGGAGGGCGAAGGCAGTGCCAGTCGAGAGCCCCTCGGCGACGGTGGTGTTGGCCCGCTCCACGGCGGCGCCCGCCTCCCAGGAGTCGTGGGCGGCGCTGGCCTGTGCCGACTGCACGCCGATCACCCGGATTCGCGGGCTGACCGCTCGGGCCACGATGCAGGCGCCCGCAGCCCCGCTGCCGCCGCCGATGGGAACCACGATGACCTCGACGGTGGGCTGATCCTCGAGCAGCTCCAGGGTGTGGGTGGCGACCCCGGCGATGAGATCGGGTTCGTCACCGGAGTGGATGTAGCGGCGACCTCGCTCCGCCGCGAACCGCTCGCACTCCCGGCGGGCTTCGTCGAACTTGCGTCCCGCGAAGACCACCTCGGCGCCGAGGTCATGCATCGCCTCCACCTTCACGGGGTTGGCGCCCTCGGGGACGAAGACTGTCGCCGGCACCCCGAAGAGGCGGGCCGCGTAGGCGATCGACTGCCCGTGGTTGCCGGTGGAGGCGGTGGCCACTCCCGCGGCCCTGGTCTGGCCGTCAAGCCGGCTCATCAGGTTGATGCCACCGCGGACCTTGAAGGCTCCGGTGGGCATGAGGTTCTCGTGCTTGACCCAGACCTCGGCGCCCACCAACTGGTCCAGGCCGGCATAGCGGCGGAGGGGGGTGCGAGGAAGGTGGGCGGAGATCCGGTTCCGCGCATTGAGAACGTCGACCAGAGTGGGGGGCTGGAGCATCATGGCGGCATGGTATTGGGGGCGGCGGTCGCGCTGCCCGGGGAGGAGACCGATGCAGAGCACGATGCAGGACGTGCCCCTCACCGTCACCGAGATCTTCCGGAGGGGACGGCGCATATACGGGGACAGCCAGGTGGTGACCTTCGAAGGTGAGGGCTCGCGACGGGCCAGCTTCGCCGAGGTCGCTGACCGCACCGACCGGCTCGCCGCCGGGCTGCGCCGTCTCGGTGTCGGCCCCGGTGACCGGGTGGGCACCCTGTGCTGGAACCACCAGGCGCACCTGGAGGCTTACTTCGCGGTCCCCGGCCTGGGCGCGGTGCTCCACACCCTCAACCTGCGCCTCTACCCGCCGCAGCTGGCCTTCATCATCAACCACGCCGAGGACCGGGTGATCATCGCCGACGCCAGCCTGCTGCCGCTCCTGACTGCTATCCGGCCGAGTCTCAGGACCGTCGAGAAGATCGTGCTCGTCGGCAAGGGCGATGCCACCGGGCTCGGCGAGGTGATCGGCTACGAGGAGCTCATCGCGGGTTCACCGCCGCTTCGGGCTTGGCCCGAGCTCGACGAGCGCCAGGCGGCGGCGATGTGCTACACGACCGGGACGACCGGCGATCCCCGCGGGGTGGTGTACAGCCACCGCTCGATCTGGCTGCATTCGTTCGCCGTGGGTCACAACTTCCGGCTCGACGACTCCGATCGCATCTGCATGATCGTGCCGATGTTCCACGTCCTCGCCTGGGGGACCCCTCACGCCGCGTGGATGGGCGGTTGCGACATGCACCTGCCCGAGCGGTTCCTCCAGCCCGAGCCGCTCCTCTCCTTCATCCTCCAGGAGCGTCCGACCTTCCTGGGTGGCGTTCCCACCATCTATCAGGGGCTCCTCGGCGCGGCCCTGGCGACCGGGGCCGACCTCAGCTTCGTCCGGCTCGGGATCGGCGGCGGAGCCGCGGTTCCCACCAGCCTGATGCAGGCGTACCAGCGCTGGTTCCCGCTGGTCCAGGCCTGGGGCATGACCGAGACCAGCCCGATCGGGACCGTGGCCCACCCACCGCGGGGCGTCACCGAGGATCATCCCGACTACTGGCGCTACCGGTCCAAGACCGGGCGCATCGTCGCCGGCGTCGAGCTGCGCATCACCGACCCGGGGGGCGACGAGCTGCCCTGGGACGGCGAGTCCGTCGGCGAGATCGAGGTCAGGGGCCCCTGGATCACCGCCAGCTACTTCGGCATCGATGCCAGCGGAAGCTTCCACGACGGCTGGCTGCGCACCGGGGACGTCGGCAGCGTCGACGCCCGCGGCTACGTCCAGATCACCGACCGGTCCAAGGATGTCATCAAGTCGGGGGGGGAGTGGATCAGCTCGGTGGAGCTCGAGAACCACCTGATGGCCCATCCCGCAGTGGTGGACGTGGCGGTGGTCGGCATCCCCGACCAGCGCTGGCAGGAGCGGCCGCTCGCGGTGGTCGCGCTCCGGCCGGGACAGCCCGCCGATCCCGAGGAGCTGCGCCAGTACCTCGCCGGCAAGGTCGCCCACTTCTCGCTGCCGGAGTCATGGGCCTTCGTCAACGAGATCCCCAAGACCTCGGTGGGCAAGCAGGACAAGAAGCTGATCCGGAGGATGCAGGCCGAGGGCAGGCTGGAGGTGCAGCGGGTCTCGGAGCCCCGGGAGGCGGCGGGTTCCTGACATCCGGCGCCTACAGGACGCCGGCGGCCTCCAGGGCGGCTTCGTGCAGCCTGCCGTTGCTCGAGATCCCGGGCCCTCCGATCGGCGAGTCGGCGCTCCGATCGGTGAAGCGCCCCCCGGCCTCCTCGACGATGAGAGCGAGGGCGGCGAAATCCCAGAGGTTGGCCCGGGCGGACCAGCCGATGTCGGCGGTGCCCCGCGCGACGTTGAGGTGGGAGAGGGCATTGCCCATGCTGCGGCTGTCCCAGCAGCGCCCCGCCAGCTGCCGCAGCCGGTCGTCGACGCCCGCCCGGACGAATCCGGCCACGCTGGTGTGGGCGAGCATCGCGGCCCCCAGGCTATCGACGGCAGAGACGTGGATGGCGGCGTCGTTGAGGGTGGCGCCCCCGCCTCGGGTGGCCGCGAATCGCAGCCCCATGGCGGGGACGGTGGCCACCGCCACCACGCCGAGGCCGCCCCGCTGGAGCGCGATCAATGAGCCCCAGGTCTCGAAGCCGCGGATGAAGCTGCGGGTGCCGTCGATGGGGTCGACGACCCAGCGTTCCCCGGCGGTGTCGGCCGGGTCGCCCCCGAACTCCTCGCCGATCACCCGCTCCCCGGGGCGATGGCGGGCGACCTCCTCGCGGATCCGCTCCTCGATGCGGCGGTCGGCCTCGGTGACCTCGGTGAGGTCGGGCTTGCGCTCGACCACCAGGCCCACCCTCCGGAAGCTGGCCATCGAGATGGAGTCGGCGATGTCGGCGAGCTCGTGGGCGAAGCGGAGATCGGGGTCCACGCGCAGCAACGGTAGCGGAGCGGGCGGGGGACCGGCGGCGGACGCGGCGCTAATCTGGGAGACGCCCACACCCGCCGCCCAGATGAGGTCGACGACCCATGCCGCATCGCAAGCTCTCCGTCCTCGAACCGACCGGCTTCGTCATCCTTCGCGACCACACGGGGCCGTCGATCCCTGCCCAGCAATACCGCAATCTGGAGTTCATCGACTGGAAGTCGGGCGGCGACACCAACTTCGCGCCGCTCGCCTCCGCCCTGGGCGAGATGGAGTGCCACGGTTTCTGGGATCACGGCAAGCCCGACAAGGACGGTGTCTGGACGGCCAACCGGAGGATCGCTCCCTCCCTGGTCAGCTATGTCGAGCAGATCGGAGCTCGCTATGGCCGCGTCCGGGTCATCGAGCTCAATCCCAGCGACGAGGCCGCCGCGCTGCGGCAGCTGCATCTCGATGACAACAACCGGCTCAACCCGGACGGCGAGGGGTGGGTGGTCCGCGCCTGGCTGGAGCTCGACGCGCCGGCGGGATCCACCTTCATCCTCCGGGAGAAGCGGGACGATCCCAGCACCGAGACCCGGATCCCGCTCCACCCGGGGCGCCAGCTGGTCATCGACACCGAGCGCCTCTACCACGTCGTCCACAACCCGGGTCCGGCACCCCGGCACGCCCTGATCACCTCGTTCGAGTCCGGGGACGCCCTCCAGGCGTGGATCGACAGCGAGCTTCCCGCCGAGGTGGCCGTCCGCTGAGCTCAGCCGCCGGAGACGGCGGGGGCCACGAACACCTCGGCGCCATCCCTGACGGGGGTGCTGAGGCAGCCCTCGCCACGCACCCCGGCGCCGTCGACGAACACCAGCACGTGGGGCCGGATCTGGCCGCGCTCGTCGCGCAGCCGGCGCTCCAGGATGGGCAACCTGGCCGCCAGGTCGTCGAAGACGGCGCCGAGCGTCGAGCCCTGGACCTCGATCTGGGCGGCGCCGTCAGCGAGGGGGCGGAGCGGGGCCGGGAGCACCAGCCGGGAGCTCATTGAAATTCGGCGGCCCGCACCGAGAGCACATCGGGAAGCCGCTGGGCCACCTGTCCCCAGGACTCACCGCCGTCCCGGCTCCAGAAGACCTCGCCGATCCGGGTGCCGAAGAAAAGGCCGGCCGGGTCCGCCCAGTCCGTGCACATGGCGTCGCGGAGGACCCCGCCGAGGTACGGCTCCTCGGGCAGACCCTCGTTGACGGGATGCCAGGTCGCGCCGGCGTCCTGGCTGCGGTACACGCGGCAGCGGGTGTCCGACGGGAGCCTGCCCTCGCCGAGCGGGAAGGCGAAGACGGTGTCGGGCTGCTGCGGATGGACGACCATCGGGAACCCGAAGTTGCTGGGCAGGCCGGTCTCGATCGCCGTCCACTCGTCGCCGCCGTCCTCGCTGCGGTAGACGCCGCCGTGGTTCTGGGCAAAGAGCCGGGAGGGACGGTCGGGATGCATGGCCACCTTGTGGACGCACTGCCCGTACTCCGGGAAGCGGGCATCCTCGGGGGCAAAGCTGACCTCGATGCCGCGGTTCCTGGGATTCCAGGTGGCGCCGCCGTCCTCGGTCCGATAGACGCCCCCGGTCGACATCGCCACCAGGCACTGGGCGGGATCGGTGGGGTGCGGGATCACGGTGTGCAGGCAGGCACCACCGTTGCCCGGCCTCCACTCCGACCGGTGGGGATGGTCCCACAGGCCCCGGACCAGCGAGAAGCTCTCGCCGCCGTCATCGGAGCGGAAGAGAGCATGCGGCTCCACCCCGGCATAGACGACCCCCGGCTGGTTGGGCGGGCCGGGCTGGATCTGCCAGACGCGGGCCAGCGCCGTCTCGGCCTCGGCGGGAAAAGCGATGGCCGCCTGCCGGGACTCCGCCCAGGTGGCCCCCAGGTCGTCCGAATGGGTGAAGAACGGTCCCCACCAGCCGAACGTGCCGGAGGCGAACAGCCGGGGGGGATCGCAGCGGCTGTCGATGCCGACCGCGTAGACCTCCTGGTTGGGGAAGCGGAGTTCGTCCAGTGTCCAGGTGCGCCGGGAGTCGTCGCTCCGCGCGATCAGAAGTCCTTTGCGGGTGCCGATCATCAGCAGGGCGCGCGCCATGGGCCTCCCTCCGGTCGTGTGTGGGCTTGTCGCGAGTGTAGACGAGGTGCGACCCGGAAACTCATCGCCGGGAACCCGCGGTGGCGGGCACCCGCCTACAGCTCGGCAACCGCCGGGATCACGTCCCGGGCGATGACCTCCAGGGGCTCGACGCGCGAGACGTCCTTGACCGAGCCGTGGGCGACCGTGAAGCCGCGGCGGTTCAGCTCCCGGAGATCGGCGACGATCTGGGCCGCCCGCTCGCCGCGCTCGCCGGTGTCGAAGTTGTAGAGGACCGTCTTCTCGATGTCGTCGTAATCCCGGCCCTCGGCCTCGCAGTGCTGGCGCAGGACCTCGAGCTTCCGCTCCAGGTCCGGGCTCGGGAAGAGGTTGCAGGCCTGGGCGTAGCGCGCCACCAGCCGCAGCGTCTTGCGCTCCCCGGAGCCGCCGATGAGGATCGGCGGGTGAGGCCGGGACAGGGCCTGGGGCGAGTTCAGGGTCCGGGCCAGCCGGGCGTGGTGTCCGGCGAACGCCCGGTCGTCGCCGCTCCACATCTGCAGGCAGATCTGGAGGGCGTCCTCGAGGTGCTCGAATCTCTCGGCGATGGGCGGGAAGAAGAGGCCCAGCCCGGTTGCCTCGTCCTCGTTCCAGGCCGCGCCGATGCCGAGCATCGCCCGGCCGCCGGAGAGGACGTCGAGGGTGGTGACGATCTTGGCGAGCAGGCCAGGCTGCCGGTAGACGACCCCGGTGACCAGGGTGAGCAGCCGGACCCGCGAGGTGTGAGCGGCAAGGAAGCCGAGGGTCGTGTACGCCTCCAGCATCTCGTGCTCAGGGGGCCCGACATTGCGGATCTGGAAGAAATGGTCCATGACGCTGAGCCTGTCGAAGCCCGCCGCGTCGGCGACCTGGGCGATCCGGGCCAGGTCCGCGCCGAGGGTCGGGGGTCCGCCCGGCCAGGTGAAGTCGGGGAGGTGGAGGCCGAGCTTCATGTCAACGGAGCATCGCTGATCGGGACCGCCGGGCGGGCCATCAGGCGGGCGATCAGGGCGGGGTCGGCGTTGCCACCGGAGAGGACCAGCACCGTCCGGCCGGCGGCGGGGCGAGGCAGCCGTCCGGTCAGGAAGGCCGCCAGAGGCACCGCCCCCGACGGCTCGACGGCGAGGTGGAGGCGGGTCCACGCGGTCAGCGTCGCCGCCTCGATCTCCGCCTCGGTGACCGTGACGATCTGGTCGACCAGGCCCCGACCCACGATCACCTCGAATCCGCGCTCGCCGATGCTCAGGCTGCGCAGGCCGTCGGCGATGGTCGCGGGCGCGCCGGGCAGGCTCTCGTGCCGGCCGCTGCGCTTGGAGGCGGCGGCGTCGCCGGCCAGCTCGGGCTCGACGCCCACCACCTGGACCTCGGGCCGGAGGGCTTTGATCGCCAGGGCACACCCCGAGATCAGGCCGCCGCCACCCACTGGGGTCACCAGCATGCCGAGATCGGGCACGTCATCGACCAGCTCCAGCCCGATCGTGCCCTGGCCGTGGATGACGTCCCAGGAGTCGAAGGGATGGACCAGGGTCAACCCGGTCTCGGCCCGGATCTCGAGGACGCGCTGCTCCCGGTTGGCCCCGGTGATGCCCTCGCTGATCACCTCCGCGCCCAGCGCTCGCACCGCGGCCATCTTGATGGGGTTGGAGTCCGCGGGCATGACCACCACGCAGGCCAGCCCCGTGGTTCGCGCGGCCAGCGCCACCGCCTGGCCGTGATTGCCCGAGCTGACCGCGATGACGCCGGCGGGCTGGCGGTCGTGCTCGAGCAGCGACAGCACGGCGTTGAAAGCGCCCCGCACCTTGAACGACCCGGTGGGCTGAAGCAGCTCCGGCTTGAGGACGAGCTGAGGGGCGAGGTCGGAGCCGGGGAGCGCCGGCGTGCGCCGGACCCTGGCTGCGATGCGCTCGGCCGCCTTGCGGATGGCCTCGAGATGTCCGGCCGTGAACTCGTCCACGTGAGCAACCTCCCTCTGAGCGGGGTCCCGACCGAGCCTGCTCGGTGGGTGAAGTGAAGGACGTCATTCATCCGATCAGCTCGCTGAGGTCGCCGTTGGCGGCCTCTCTCGCGGCTCCCAGGAGGGGCAGGCCGAAGGCCTCCTCGATGGTCCTCAGGGTGCCGAAATGGTCGCCGGATTTGGCTACGGTGCCTCGCCCGCGGTCGGGGGCGGAGATCACCACCATGGGGACCCGCCCTCCCGCCGCGTCACCGCAGCAGGATCCGGAGCCGTCGGCGTCGTTCTCGTCCATGGTGACGATCACTGTGCCACCGTCGGTGAACCAGGCGGAGCCGAGGACGCCCGAGAGGTTGGCGCGGAGCCAGGCGTCCCCCCGCTGGATGCTGGCGCTGTGCATGTCGTCCACGACGTTGGGGGTGATCCAGACGAAGTCGGGAGCTCCGGCCGAGCCGAGGGCTGCGACCAGCCCGGAGGGTCCCGGGTAGGGCTGGACCGCGGTGGTGCAGCCCCGGCCGGTGACGTCGCTGAAGAGGACGAATGGGTCGTGCTGGCGGTAGTAGTCGCCGCTGCCGAAGCCCGTGTAGCAGGCGGAGGGCATCGACTCCATGTAGGCGACCCAGGGGATGCCGGCGGCCGTCATCTGCCCGCCGAGATCCGGGGCGGTGTAGGGTCCGGCGCAGCCGTCACCGCTGCAGCCCTGGTCGGATCCCGACACCAGGTCGAGGTAATTCGGCAGCGACGGGTGCTCGATGGCGTACCAGCCGGTCACCGACACGTACTCGGCCGCCAGCGAGCACAGGTAGGGGTCGGGCGATCCGTTGCCGCACTCGCCCAGCGTCGCCTGGTAGCCGACGTTCTCCTCGATCACCAGCAGGATGTGCGGTCGGGCGGCGGGGGCGGTGGCGACGGGAACGCTTGGCGAGGACGGCGCGGGGGTGGCGGGCGGCCGGCCGGCAGTCGTCGAGGGGGGAGTGGGAGCGGGGGGACGGGTTGCGGCGGAGCCCGAGCCGCAGCCGCCCAGAGCGGTCATCGCCACCGCGAGCACCGCTCTGGCGCACCAAGGCCTCACCTCCGCAACGCTACCGGAGCGGAGACGAGGCCGGGGCCGCCGAGGGCTGGGGGGTGGGGGCTTCCCCCCAGCCGGGTCAACGGCAATGTCGGCCGGCCCGGCGGGGCCGGCGTGCCGGCCTCATTGGCCGGGCCTGGTCAATACCCGTAGGGGTTGGTGCTCGAGGCGGCGCCGGCGGCGGCGGTCAGGCTGGGCGTGGCCACGAACCACTTGCCGCCGATGCCTTCACCGTGGGCGTCACCGGGCGCGGAGTCGCCCGAGTAGGTGTAGAGGGGATGCCCCGCGTACTCGACCTGACGCCCGTTGGTGCCTGACAGCACGGTGAGCGGCTGGGAGAGGGTCATGGCGGCGTTGGGCTGGCCGCTGCTGAGGAGGAGCGGGGGCCAGGTGCTGGCGCAGCCTCCGGTGCAGCTCACCGAGGTCGCGCTGTCGGGCGTGAAGTAGTAGAGGGTCATCCCGCTGGCGTTGGTGAGCACCTGCTCCGAGCTGCCGTTGACGCTCGCCGTCCCCCCCTCGACGGTCGCGCTGGAGGCGGAGGGGGTGGAGGTGGACGCGGGTGGTGTGGAGGCCGCCGCCGTCCCGGTGGCGGCGGGGGAGTTGGCCGAGGTGGTGCCGCAGCCGGCCAGCACCAGCGCTGTGGCTCCGAGCCATATGAAATGCTGTGGGCGCATCATGTGTCTCCGTGGCTCACCCGGGCGGGGCCGAGGTGAGTGCTTGCTCTCAACCCACACACACGGGCGCCGCGGCGGCCCGGTTCAGTGCGGGCTGAGGACCCCACCACGGTGCCGATGAACCGCCGCACCATTCCGATCGTGAAGAGGGTGTGCAGGCAGTCATGGAGAGGGAGGCTCCAGGGAGATTGACCGACGACCCGGGGGCGGCGTTCGTGGGTGCTCTGTGGCTGGAGCACGGCGATGCCCTGCTCGGCCACGTCCGCCGGCGGGTCGGCGACCCCGGCCGCGCCGAGGACATCGTCCAGGAGGTCATGGTCCGGGCCTGGCGCCACGCTGGCCGCCTGGACGTGCACACCCGATCGCTTCGGCCCTGGCTATTCAGGGTTGCCGACAACCTGGCGACCGACCAGCATCGGGCGCGGCTGGCTCGGCCCCCGGAGGTCGGCGGGCTGGCCGTCGACCTGCAGACGGGCGGGGAGGACATCGACCGGGCAGTGGAGGCCCTCGACGTCGCCGGAGCCATCGCCAGCCTGAGCCCGGAGCACCAGGCGGTGCTCACCGAGACCTACTACAGGGGGCGGACGGTCGCCGAGGCTGCCGCCGCCCTCGGCATCCCCGCGGGGACGGTCAAGTCGCGCACCTACTACGCGCTCCGGGCCCTGCGGGTGGCATTGGAGGAACGTGGATGGCAGCCGTGAGCGACCCCTGCGAGGGAGTGCGGATCGCCCTCGGCGCCTACCTGCTCGAGGCCCTGGATCCGGCCGAGGCCGTGGAGGTGCGGAGCCACCTTGCGGGTTGCGCCGCGTGCCGCGATGAGCTGGCGCTGCTCGCGCCCCTGCCCGGGGTGCTGAGCCGGCTCGGAGCCCGCGGCTCCCTGGCCATGCCGGCTCCGGCCGCCCCACCGCCCGTTCCCAGCGCGCCTCCCGGGCTCCTGGAGCGGACCGTGGCTGAGATCGGGCGGCGGCGCCGCAGCCTCCGTCTGCGTCTCCGCATCGCCGCCGGGTTCGGCGCGCTCACCCTGGCGGGTGCGGGGGTGGCCGCCGGCTTCCTGATCGCCGGCCACGTCAACGCTCCGCCGCCGGCGCAGGTGGCCGCCGTGCACGCGTCGGGAACCAACCCCGCCAACGGGGTGAGGGTGACCGCCGACGTCTTCCGAGAGGACTGGGGCAGCTCCATCCACCTCACCGTCTCCGGGGTGAAGCCGGGGGACGACTGCCAGCTCTGGGCCGTCGGACGCAGCGGGGCCCAGCAGGAGCTGGGGAGCTGGCGGGTCGGCTACGAGGGCTGGGCCACAGTGGACGGCGCCACCGACATGCCGGCCGCGCAGATCTCCACCCTGAAGGTGGTGACCAGCTCGGGCAGCAACCTGATGACGCTCGCCCTGCCTTCTGCCGCATCCTCATAGGGTGCAGGACGCCGTCGTCGTCGGCGCCGGGCCCAACGGCCTGGCAGCGGCGATCACCCTCGCCCAGCGGGGCTGGGGAGTCCATGTCGTCGAGGCCGCGGAGCGGGTGGGCGGCGGCTGCCGGACCGCGGAGCTCACCCTGCCCGGGTTCCGCCACGACATCTGCTCGACGGTCGACGCTTTCGGCACGCTCTCGCCCTTCCTCACCGGCCTGGACCTCGGGGCACTTGGGGTGGAGTGGGTCCACCCGCCGGCTCCCCTGGCTCACGCCTTCTCCGACCGGCCGGCCACGATCGTTGAGCGCGACATCAGCGCCACCGCCGCCGGCCTCGGCCCCGACTACCACCGGTACGCGGGGATCCTCGGCCCGCTGGTCCACGGCCACCGCGCCTTCGCCGACACGGTGCTTGGCCCCCTGGTCCGGGTGCCCCGGCACCCGCTCTTCATGGCGGGCTTCGGCCGCTACGCTGCCCTGCCGGCGACGCTCCTCTCCCGGCTGTTCGCGGCCCAGGGGACGCGGGCGCTGATCGGGGGCGCCGCGGCCCATTCGATCGCGCCGCTGAGCCAGCCCCTGACCGGGGCAGCCGCGCTCATCATGCTGGGCACCGCGCACGGCAGCGGCTGGCCGGTGGTGCGAGGCGGGTCACAGGTGCTCGCCGACGCCCTTGCCGCCCGGCTGGGCGAGCTGGGAGGGACCATCGAGACCGGGCGCACGGTCCGGCGGCTGAGCGACCTGCCCGACGCCCGCGCCTACCTCTTCGACCTCTCGCCCTGGCAGCTGGCCGCGATCTGCGCCGACGACCTCCCGACCGGCTACCTGCGCCGACTGCGGCGATACCGGCGTGGGCCGGGCGTCTTCAAGCTCGACTATGCGCTCTCCGGCCCCATCCCCTGGCGGGATCCGGCCTGCCTGAGGGCCGGGACGGTGCACGTGGGCGGGCTCTTCGAGGACGTCGCCCGCTCCGAGGCGGCGGTGGCCGCCGGGCGGGTCTCGGAGAGGCCCTTCCTGCTCGTCGTCCAGGCCTCCCTCTTCGACCCCACCCGGGCGCCCGAGGGGCGGCACACCGCCTGGGTCTACTGCCACGTACCCAACGGCTTCGACCTCGACATCTCGGAGCGGATCGAGCGAAGGCTCGAGGAGCACGCGCCGGGCTTCCGCGACCTGGTCCTGGAACGGCGGGCGATGAACGCCGCCCAGATGGAGGCTCACAACCCCAACTGCGCCGGCGGAGACATCGCCGGGGGCCGCAACACCGTCCGGCAGATCGTGCTTCGCCCGGTGCCCAGCCTCAATCCCTACGCCACCCCGAACCCGCGGATCTTCATCTGCTCGGCGTCGACGCCGCCCGGGGGAGGGGTGCATGGCATGTGCGGCTACCACGCTGCCCATGCCGTGCTCCGGCGCCGCCCCTGACAGGAGCGAAGCCGGCGTAGTCATCGGCAATGCTCCGCGGCTTGCTCCACACTTGCGGCGGGCTGGGGCTCGTGAGTTGACAGGCAGGTGGGGCGATGGCTGACGACGAGCCGGTGAAGGATCCCGGACGCAGCCGGTGGCGCGCTCCCCCCGGGGCACCGCTGGGTGGGGATAGCTCCGGCGGCCGCCGGATCGACCGCCGGTCGCTGCTGGCCGCCGCCGTCCTGGCCGCGGCGGTGGCTGCCGGCGGGACGCTGATGGCGCTCGCGCTCAGGCCACCGACTCCCGCCCCGTCCACGGTTCGGGAGGTCCCCGGTCAGCCGGCGCCCCGTGAGGGGGCGGCGATGGCGTACGACCCAGCCACCAAGAGCGTGCTCATGTACGGCGGTGATGACGGCACCACGGTGTTCGGTGATACCTGGAGCTGGGATGGGTCAGCCTGGTCCGCGCTGCATCCGGATCCAGCACCACCACCGCTCACCGGGGCGGTGATCGGCTACGACCCGGCCTCCCGCCAGCTGGTGATGACCGGGGGCAGCACCGGCTACGTCGAGACCACGGCCATGAGCGACACCTGGACCTGGGACGGGCGCCTCTGGTGGCCCGCGGTCGAGCCCACGCCCTCGCCGGGCCCGGTGACGGTGGCCACCGATGACGCCACCGGACAGCTCCTCCTGGTATCCGGGCTCGACGGCGACTGCCAGGGGATGCAGACGTGGGTGTGGCGCTCGGCCGCATGGCAGCGGCTCACCTCGGAGGCCTCGCCGGGGCCGACCAGCGGGGCCCTGCTGGTCTACGACCCGGCCGCCCGGGACCTCCTCCTCTACGCAACCTCGGCCCCGGGCTGCCCCGGTCAGGGTCAGGACTTTCCCACGACCTCCGCCTGGAGCTGGGACGGCACCAGCTGGGACCCGATCCCGAGCGCCGGCTCGGAGGGCTCGGCGAGCGGCGCCGCCCTGGTCGGTTCGGGCCAGGTGATCGACTCCACCGGCGGTGCGCTGCTCATCGGATCGTCGCGGACCTACCGGTGGGACCACGGCGGCTGGACCGAGCTCGGCGCCGCGCCCGCCGGCCTGGGGCGGCTGACCTCCTCGAGTGCCTCGGCCCGCTGCCAGGAGGCGCTCGCCTATGACGCGAGCCGCCATCAGGTCGTGCTCTTCGGGGGCCGGTTCGCGGCTGGCCTCGGTGACGACTACCTGGCCGACACCTGGACTTTCGCGGGCCAGTGGAGGCTCGCCAGGATGGGCACGGTCCTGGGCTGGACACCGACACCGGCGCCAAGCCCCTGCACCGCGATGGCCGAGGGGCCGGGGACCGGCCTCGGGGAAAGCGTCTACTCGCTGCACATGGAGAGCGCCACGACGGGCTGGGCTCTCGACTCCGCCGGGTCGATCGTGCACACCACGTCGGCCGCCGGCCGATGGTCGGTGAGCTCGCCGCCGCTGCCGCCGGGGGCCCAGGTGGTTGCGGCGGCCTTCCTGGATGGGAGCACCGCTCGCGCTCTCACCGGGTCGCCGGCCACCTGCGAGCCTGGAACCGCCCCGGCGCCGGGTCCGCTCCAGGCCTGGGCGACCGGTGACGGGGGAAGGAGCTGGACCGCCGAGGGCACCCTGACCGCCGCGTACGTCTACGGCTCCCTCGACTTCGTGGACCCTGAGCACGGCTGGTTCATCGATCTGCGCTGCGAAGGCCCCTCCAGCTGCTGGTCGACGGTCCTCTTCCGGACCACCGACGCCGGGGCCACCTGGCAGCAGGTGGCGACCTCAGCGCTGGGGAAGGTCGGCCCGGCGGGCCGCCTGCCGGCGGGGCTCGACCAGCCGGTCAGCTTCAGCGACCCGAGCACCGGCTGGATCGCCGGAGACCAGGCTGGGGTGAGCCCCAACCTCTTCGTGAGCCACGACGGCGGCGCCTCCTGGTCGGCCCAGCCACTGCCCTCGACCGCGACGCCCCCCGAGGGCGGCGCCGAAACGCCGGTCTTCTGGTCCAGCCAGGACGGGGCGGTGCTGGCCTCCAGCGGCGGCGGTGAGGGGGGATCCGCCCTGTACATCACCTCCGACGGGGGCTGGCGCTGGATCGAGCGGAACCTGCCCGACGACGGCCTGGTCCCCGACGCCATCGACTTCATCGACTCCGCCACCGGCTGGCTGCTGGCCGAGGCGGCCAGCGCGGGCCCGGGCGGAGCCCAGATCCCGCCCTACGGCCTGTGGGTCACCCGCGACGGGGGTGAGACCTGGGCTCGGGTGTGGACCGGCGGCTCGCTGGGGTTCTCGGAGATCGACTTCGTGACCGCCCAGCTGGGTTGGGCCGTCACCTACGACGAGAACGGGCTCGCCGGGCTGGTGCGCACCGCTGACGGCGGAACGACCTGGACACCGGTGCCCATCCTCATCAGCGGCTGACCCCGCACGTTCAGCCCGTCTCCTCCAGCGCCTCGAGGCGAAGCTCGAGCGGCGGATGAGCATCCGCAAGCACGCGATCCCATCCCGACCGGCCAGCCTCCAGCTCGCCGAGGAAACTGAGCGCCCGGTGGAGCGCAGCGCCCCGGCCGGCGGCCAGGACGGCGGCATCGGCCTCGTACTCCGCTCGCCGGGAGCGGGCGGCGCCGAGCGGCTGCACCACCAGCCTCGCCAGCAGCCAGGCCGGCCAGAGGATCACCCATCCGATCAGGCCGAGGATGGAATTCCCCTGCTGGGCCAGCCACCAGCCGGCGTTGTAGACGGCGGCGAGGGGCAGGCCGCAGGCGAGCACCCACTGCTCGCCGGCACCATCGCCCGCGGCCCAGTGGTGGAGCCCGTGGCAGAGCACGGCGCCGAGTGCCTGGTCGGCGGCCAGGTCGTCGCCGATCTCCTCCAGGAGGCCGCGTCCGATCACCAGGTGGCGGGAGCGGGCCCGCACCCGGAGGGATCCGGAGTCCACCATGAGCAGCCGCGGCAGCTCGGCGAGACCGAGGTCCGCGGCTGCCGCCTCGACGAGAGGGAGGAGGCGAGCGGCTTCGCGGCGGCTCAGCCGCCGGCAGCCGCCCAGCCGCAGCCACCCCGGCTCGAGCCAGACGATCGCGCTCAGCACCAGCGCCGAGACCGCCAGCCCCGCCGCCAGGCTGGCCAGCAGCTGGAGAGGCTGGCCAATCACCAGGTCGCGAAGCGCCGTCAGCAACCCCACGGCCATCCCGGCAAGCGCGCCGCCCGCGATCGACAGCACACCCGCACCGGGGCCCTGGGCCAGCCCGCCACCACCCAGGGCGGTCTCGGAGAAGCCGAGGAGGGCCCCCAGGACGGTGGTCGCGGCCAGCAGCCAGACCGCCAGCCACACCCCGGACCAGGCGCAGAACAGGGCGGCGAGAGCCGTGCCGGAGCGCCGCGAGACCCCGGCCGCCAGCCGCGCCACCGGGGTTTGAGGCGTTGGTCTCGGGGATGTGCCCGGGACGCCGCCGATCGAGATGGAGGCGGGGGCGGTCACTTTCCGCCCCCGCCGGCGGGAGGCAGCACCGAGATGGCGGCGACCCGGCGGTCGGAGCCGGCGGCGCTGAGGACGACCGCCTCGCCGGTCCGCAGCCGCTTCATGACGTTGGCATCGACGACCGGACGGTCCACCGGCTGCACCGACCGCCTGCCGACCTCCTCGCCGCCCTCGAACGAGCGGGTGACCCGTACGCTTCGTTCGGTGCCGATGGCGTCGGCCACCGCCGCGGCATCGCCGGCGCCGATCCGGTGGACGATCAGCAGCCCGGCGCCGAGCAGGGCGCCCCGCAGGGCGGGCGCGGTCCGCACGTCGGGAAGCTGCTGGGTGCTGACCACCGTGGACACCCGCGCCTCGCGCGCCTGGCGGAGCAGGTCCTCGATCTGCTCCGGGTCGCCCAGGGCGGCGAACTCGTCGAGGATGAGCATGGCGGGCGCTGAGCCGGCTTGCTGGAGACGCTCGAAGGCGGCCTGCTTGAGGTCCTGGATCAGCACCCGGGCCATCAGCGCGGTGTCCTGGCTGACCGCCAGGGCAGGCAGGGAGACGTAGGTGACCCCTGGAGCGCCGAGCGCGGCCGCCAGGTCCAGCTGAGGCTCCCCCCCGTCG